>Ga0256827_10001691_pt1 | contig 14193 bp, 13 predicted proteins | sample CV84metaG_FD_185977 | JGI IMG/M metagenome (GOLD analysis project Ga0256827, IMG submission 185977) | Hydrothermal vent microbial communities from East Pacific Rise, Pacific Ocean - CV84 | ecosystem: Environmental > Aquatic > Marine > Hydrothermal vents | place: Pacific Ocean: East Pacific Rise... | reverse complement strand
TGCTCACCGATTCGCGTAGCTTCCTCTCCTATCCCCGACACGAATATTTCCGTCGGATTCTTTGTAACCTCATCGGAACCGATGTGGAAAACGGCGAAATTCCAGCCGATTGGAATCAGCTCGGAAAAATGGTAGAAGACATCTCTTACCGTAACACCACAACATACTTTAACTTCGACTAAAACAGGGTTTTTATGGCGGCTTCTTCAAATATTCTTCACGATCTTCTTGAGAAAACAGGCTTGTTCTCAGCTCCTCAACCTGCGGTGCTACTAAAAAAAGCACGGGAATCGGGGCTGTCTATTCGAGCGGCGGTTTTGGAAACAGGCGTGAAAGAGGATCAATTTCTTGAAAAATTAGCTGCTGTGATGCAGCTTTCCTACCGTCGCCTTAAGGATATTCAAATTGATCCTGAGGTGCTTGAAAAACTTCCGACCAAAGCGATTTTTCAGTACAATGTTATTCCGCTGGAATTTGAGAACAATCAACTTAGTGTTGCCACAAGCGATCCCTTTACTCCGGGGTTAGCGGATGCACTTCGCCTTGCAACGCATTGTCGAATCCGGTTGGTGCTAAGTCCTGAAGACGACATCTCTTCAACCGCTAAAAAGTTTTATGGCGTGGGCGCGGAAACACTTGATCGAATGATGCAAGACGATCGAATTGACCTCGAAGATGAAGAGAATTTACTCAATCAAAATCTAAGCGATTTAGATCAAGAAGCATCGGTTGTAAAATTTGTAAACCAAATTATTGGAGAAGCCTACAAAGATCGTGCCACCGATATTCATATCGAACCGATGGAATCCGATCTGCGTATTCGCTACCGCGTTGACGGTGTTTTACACGAAACCCCGATGCCCCCACAACTCAAGCGATTTCAGTCGTCCGTCATCTCCCGAATCAAAGTAATGGCGAATATGGATATTGCCGAAAAACGGCTTCCACAAGACGGGCGGATTAGTGTGCGCGTTCGTGGCGAAGCAATTGATATTCGAGTTTCCACCATGCCCACGGTTTACGGCGAAAGTGTTAGCCTTCGTCTCTTAATGCGCGGCGGCGGACTGATTACCATGAAAGATCTTGGGTTAAACGATCACGACAGTGCGTTACTCAAGCGAATGATCACCCGACCCCACGGAATTTTACTTGTCACAGGGCCGACCGGATCAGGAAAATCCACCTCGCTTTACGCTTGGCTCCACACCATTAACTCGGTGGATAAACGAATTATGTCCGCCGAAGATCCGATCGAATATGAAATGGCCGGCGTAAACCAAGTACAGATGCGTCCCGAGATTGGACTCGACTTTGCAAACACCCTGCGAACATTCCTTCGTCAAGATCCCGACGTGATTATGGTTGGAGAAATTCGTGACCGCGAAACCGCCGAAATCTCCATTCGTGCCGCGCTTACTGGTCACTTGGTTTTTAGTACCATTCACACCAACGACTCCGCTAGTACAATCACTCGTTTGCTCGACATGGGCATCGAACCTTTTTTGGTGGCTTCTTCCGTGGAAGGAATTGTGGCGCAACGTCTTGTTCGTGGTCTCTGTACCGCTTGTCGCCGCCCTGTTGAATTGGATCTAAACGTGTTACGCGATCACGGATTCCCCGTTGAACGCCTCGCCACCGAAGGCCCTATTTATGAAGCCGTCGGCTGCGACGAATGTCGAGGAACAGGATTTAAAGGCCGCAGTGGTATTTTTGAAATTCTACCCGTAACCGACGAAATTCGTCCGCTCGTTATTGCGCACGCTTCCGCCAGCGAAATCCGACAAGAAGCTCTTAAACACGGAATGAAAACCCTTCGAGAAGACGGTTGGGACAAAGTCTTAAACGGCGTCACCTCGCTTGACGAAATTCTCAGGGTAACCGAAGAAGCAGAAAATCAATAATCTGCAGATGGGGTAGGGGGGTTAGGATTCTAGTTGATCTTGTGGGGTGGGTTCGGTTCGGCAAAGGGAGGTGAAGTCGGTGTAGGAGGCGATGAGGGGGTCGGTGGCAAAGTTTCCTTGTTGTATGGCGTTAATATTGTTTTTGAGGGTGGCTAGAAAGGTGGGTATTAGGTTGGGGTCTTCGAATGAGATGAGGCTTTTTTTTAGGGAGGGGGGGAGGTTTTTGTATTTTCTTTGATAAAAGAGGTAGCCGGCTTCGGTGAGGGTGTTTAGGTTGGATGTGTTGAAGGTTCCAAAGAGGTGTTGTTGTGCTGCTAGGGCATAAATGGGGAGCTGGCAGTCGAGGTTTTGTTGAATTTCTTCGATGTATTCTTCTGTTGTTGTGCGTGCCCGGCTGGGTCCTTTGTAGTCGAGAACTCGGATTTTTTTGAGGTCTCCGGTTTCTTCGAAGATGAGGTCAACTCGATCGATGATTCCTTTTACGTGAATGGGGGGAAGGGAGAGTGCGGTTTCGTTTTCGAAGTGGAGTTCAAAGAGTGCGGGGTAGCGGTTTTCTTTGTTGCAGGTTTCGAGATCGTATTGAATAAAGTTTAAGATGATTTGGATGATTTTTTCTTGTTCGGCTTCCCAGATGCGGGGTGCACCGAGCATGGGGGTTTTGTTTTGGGATAAGATGGAGCGTGCAATTTTTTCGGCTTGCTGGATGTAGGTGTTGTGTTTTTCGGGGAGGAAGTGAACGAGGGGTTGTGCGTTGATTCCGCCTTCTGAGCGGAGTTTCCATCCTGATTGGGTTTGTATGGCCCATCGGTTTGATTGTGTGGCGAAGGTTTCGTAGATTGTGGCTAGGATTTTGTGGATGAGCCCGCCTCGATCCATGGGGTTCGGTGCGTCGTCGGCAATTTTGGCTTCGTTTATTTGGAGGATTTTTTTGACGAAGAAGAGGTATCGGCAATGGGCTAAGAGTTCGAGTGCGGTTGGGCTGAGGGCTTTTTGTTTTTCTAGCCATTGGGTGGCGATTTTTTGAGCTGTTCCTAGAAATCCTGAGTAGATGGAGGGGGTTCGTTTTTCGATTGGGGTTTCTAAAAATTGGAGGCGTTCGGCTTCTATTTGTAGGCGTTTAATGAGTGAGTTGAAGGTGTGGTTTTTGGAGGTGTCGGGGGCGGTGGGGGGGGCTTGGGTTTGTACGGCGGTTTGGAGGGCTTCGTCTTCTGCTCGGCATAGGGGTAGGGGTAGTGTGGAGAGAAAGGATTCGCCTAGCATGGGTTGGCGATCTGTGGGTTTTTTGGCTTTTTGAATTTTTATGTGTTGGGGTAAGGCGGCGTGGTCGGGGAGTTGATTGATTCGCCATTGATCGTATTTTGAAAGGGTGATTTGTTTTTGTGCGGGCCAGCCTGCTATGCGCCATAGTTTTCGGTAATATTCGCTTCCGCTTTTTTCTTTGCCTTCTTGGTCAACGGTTTGGCAGGAAAAGACGACTTCGTGGGTGGTCATGCCGAGTGCGCCTAAAAAGAGGATGTGTTGTTGTTCGAGTAGGAGGTCGGTTGAGGGTAGGAAGAGTTTGGGGAGGGGGTGTTTTTTTTCTTTTAATGTGGTGCGTAGTCGATTGCGTTCGTAGTCGTTTAGAAGGGGGTCTTGTTGAGGGATTGCGGGGAATTCGCCGTCGTTTAGGGAGGCAAATAAAACAAGATTAAATTGGAGTCCGATGGCGTCGTAGGGGTTGATTACCCAGACGCCTTGATCGTGAGAATCTCGGGGGCGAATGGTTTCGTTTTCGAGGAGTTTTTCGAGGAGTTCAAGTAGGTCGAAAAGAGGTAAGCGTTGGGTTTGCATGGATTCGAGTGTTGTGATCATGGTTTTTATGGCGGCGGTGTTAAAGTGGTCGTCTTCGGGAATGAGTACTTTTTCGTCTAAAATGGTAAGCAATTCTTGTGGGGTGCAGCCCTCTTTTTTGACCATTCCTGCTGGGAGATAGGTGATGCGGGGGGGGTGTTTTTGTAGTTCTTGAATTGCGGTTTCGCGGTGGCGGATTTTTAGGGCGGGGTTTCGGTAGAGGTCAATTAAGACGTCTCGTTGTGCATGTAAGGGAAAGGCGACCCAGGCTAAAAAGGCTTTAAGGAGGGGGGAGGAGAGGACGGGGCGACCGCGACGGAAATAGTAGGGGATGTTGAATCGACTAAAAACGTGGGGAACAATATCTTGTACGGTGCTTAGGTTGGGGATGACGAGGGCGATTTGATGTGCTGGAATTTTTTCGTGTTCCATTTTCCATGCAATTCGTCGTGCTAGATCTTCAATTTCTCCGTATGCGCCTACGGAGTGTGAAAAAAGCACTCGGTGGGCATCGGAAAATTGTACCAATTCGGATGAGTCTGTAACCAAAGCGTCTGCAAGATCTTCAATCCAATTTTCCCACGGACGGGTCATGGTTTCGGAGCAAATGTGCAGGCCGAGGCGGTCTGCTGTTTTTTCGGAATGGGCGGGTGGGAGGGCCATTTCGATGTTGATTTTTAGCTTTTTGTTGAGTGCAAGCAGGCAGGATTCTTCGAAGGGGTTAAACCAGCGAACAGAGGTGAAAATGAGTGTTTTTACGTTGCGTAAAAGTGGAGGCCAGGCGGTGGGGTTTCCTCGAAATAGTTTTAATGTTGCGGCGTTGAGATCTCTTCGGTCGGCCCAGCCTTCTTGTTTTAAGGTGTCTCGCCAAAGGTAGAGTAAAATGCCTAGTTGGCGGGGTTTTGTGTTGGGGGGGTGGTGTAAAAACCAATCTAAGATGGCTTGCGTGGCATCGGGGAAGACGGCAATTTCGAGGATTAATTGTTTTAATAAATCCACTAAAGCGCTGTCGGTTAAGTTTTTCAGCGGGCCCTTTTCAAAATGGGTTCGAGCCACGGTTACGACCTTTCGGCAGAGCAACAGTTCTTGAGCGGAAGAAAGCGGGGTTGTTTTGATGGCGAGAAAGGGTAAGCAGGATTGCTGTAAGCGGCTAAAGGTGGTCTGTTTTGATGCGTCAATACAGCCTTCTTCTAACGCTTTTTCTTGTTGGAACCGACGCATCGACAGTTCTGTTGGAAAGACGGTCAATTCGTTTGGGGAGGCGTTCATAATTATTTTTTACGTCGGGGTGCACACAGTTTTGCAATCAGTGTTTCAAGTAGTAGGTCATGTGGGATGGAGCCTTCGGAGATCATTCGCTCGTGCATATCTAAGACGGCTTTTTTTCGTGCGGCTAAATTAACGGCTGAGTAGGGGATGGCTTGCGCTAATAATTTTGAGGCACGGAACCAGTGCATTTTACGGGGATCTTCTGCCATTCGAGAGAAGTAGGTATCAATCTCGGGGTTGTTGCTCCATTGGATTCGGGTCCCGTTCATCTGAACCCAACCTGCTTGTAAAAATTCGCGGAATCGCAGTAAATCAGAAAATTTGTTTTCTAGCTGAATAATCAATCCGATGGCGCTCTGTTTTTGGAAGATGAGCTGTCGAAAAAGGCGGATGGCTAGTGCTAATTTTTGATCGGCTACGGCATCGGTAAAATCCCACGAAATGGCTTCGCTTGATGTGGAGGTGATATTTTGCACATCTGAAAGAGAAATGGTGCGGTCTTCTTCTCCTTTGAAGAGGGTCATTTTTTCAACTTCGTTTATGATTTGGCGGGTTTCGAAGCCGGTTTTTTCGATAAAGGATTCAAGGGCTTGGGGGTCGATGGAGTATCCGCGCTCTTTAAAAAGAGAGCGTGCTCGAGAAAGGGCGGCGGGTTGTGCTTCGTAATCTCGTTCTGGAATGGAATATTCCTCCACTTTCCCGGCCGACTTTAACGCCTTAAAAAAAGCGGAGCGTTTATCTACGCCCGAAGAAGAAACCACTAAAAATTGATCGGGTGCTAACCCTTTTTTAAGGTCTCCAGCCAGCGTGTTAAGCAACTCTTTAACGCGGGCATTTTTCATAATCACGAGACTTTTCAGAAAGGAAATATTACGAAACCATACTACTTTTTTGCCGCCAAAAAGACCTACCGTTCGAAAGGCGGCAATGCAGTTGTCTATTGCCGAAATCGTGGCATCAATGGTGTCGACGCTACCGTCAATAATTTCTAAAACCAACGATTGTTCTGCAGGGGGGCAAATTTTTTCTACCTGCTTTTTGGCGTTTGTATCCACCAAATATTCGTCGTTTCCGTAGAAAAAATGGAGCTGATCTGTCACGAATTACTCCGATTGAAGTTGTGCAGCGATTTCGTCCGAAATATCGAGGTTTGAATAGACATCTTGGACATCATCTAAATCTTCGAGTGCTTCGATAAAGCGCATAATAGATTGCGCTTTTTCCAATTCTGTTACTTCTGTAAGCAGTGTTGGAATGAGCGTGATAGACGAGTCAAGCATCTCGATATTTGCTTGAGTAATGGCATCTGAAACGGCATCAAAATCTTGGGGTTCGGTAATGACTTCAAAGTGTTCTCCGTCGGTCTTTATATCTTCTGCGCCGGCATCTAGCACAAGTTCCATTAAGGTGTCTTCGTCTGTGACGGATTTGTCGATAAAGATTTGTCCTTTTCGTAAGAACATACGGCTTACCGCCCCTTGTTCGGCCATATTTGCGCCTGCCTTTTTAAAGACTTGGCGGACTTCGGAGGCCGAGCGATTTTTGTTGTCGGTAAGCACTTTTACCACAACGGCTACACCGCCGGAGGCGTATCCTTCGTAGGAGCCCTCTTCGAGTTGTCCGCCTTCTAGCTCGCCCGTTCCTTTTTTTATGGCTCGTTCGATGTTGTCTTTTGGCATACTTACGCTTTTGGCTTTTTGAACGAGTGCTCTAAGCGTAATGTTATCTTGAGGGTTTCCGCCCGATCGTGCGGCCACCATAATCTCTTTGGCGATTTTACTAAAAACCTTTCCGCGGGCGGCATCGGCCTTGCCTTTTTTATGTTTAATATTTGCCCATTTACTATGTCCAGCCATTGAATGCTCCTTATTTCATGCTCAAAATTATAGTGCCTTAGACACTTGTTTTACGAATCAAAAAATAAATATAGCTAAGTTTTTGATTAAACTCCAGCTATGAAGAGCGTAAATATGTTGCCGGCAAAAAAGGGGTGTTTATTCAGGAATAACGAGCTTTTGTCCCACCCGAATGGTACTGGATTTTAAGTGGTTCGCCTTTTTGATTGCAGAAACCGTGGTGCCGTAAGCGGTTGCGATAGCCGAGAGGGTGTGCCCAGGTTTTACAATGTGGATGCGCCCAGGACCACTATGTGTCGACCTGCGTGATGAACCCCGATGCGAGTTATTCGCCACACTCTTTTTCAACAACACTTCGACTCGTCGAATAAGTTCTTTCATTTCCCGTGCTTGTTTGGCCTCTAAAGATTTCATTGCACCATTTAGCTGGGTTGTTGAGGTGTTTACCGTGCGTAGATCTATTCGTAATTGTTGAACTTCACGAAGTAGGCGTGCATTTTCCATTTCGATGGATTGCACTCGCCCTTTTAAACGCCGCATTTGATCTTCGGTTTGTTGCGTGATCGCTTGCTGCCGTGCAGCAGATTGTCGTTGTCCAGAAGTCTGGAAGGTTTGGCAGGCGGAGGTAAGTCCAGCAAGTGCCAATAAAAAGATCCAATTTTTTTTCATATATTTTCTCCGAATCAAGGGTTCCATTGATATAAAAATGAGGGTGAAGTGGATTGCAAGAGATGCAAATCGGGTATATTTGGACCTTTTGCAGAAAAGAGTTCTTCCATGAAAGAGCCTTTTTTCCGCTCGTACCGAACCATGTAAACCTGCTCTACATGTAACAATTTTTTTAATACAGCAACCGAATCGCTCCAGTAACCCACTTGATCAATAAATCCATTTTTCTTTGCATCTAACGCAGTAAAGACCCGCCCGTCGAGTAGTGTGCGACTTTTCAAACCACGCGCTTTAACCACAATAGACGCAAAGCGATTTTGCATATCATCCACCAATTGTTGCAACATAGCCCGATGTTCTGGATTCACCTCTTTAAAAGGATTAAGCATATCCTTGTTTTTCCCCGAGGCAATCGTAACAGCTTTTACACCAATCTTATCGCTCAAAACCTTCATATTCATGCTTTGCATAATCACCCCAACCGAACCCACAATAGCTGTAGGTTCCGCCACAATATAATCCGAAGCCATCGAAACATAGTACGCACCAGAAGCACCAAGATCACGAATAAAAACAACAACCTTTCGTTGAGGATCGCCCTGTTTAAAACGCTTAAGCATCGTGTAAATCTCGTCACTCGGCGTTACAGCCCCACCTGGCGAATTGATTTCCAACAAAATACCCTTCACCGTAGCATCATTTGTGGCTGCACGGATTTGTTTAAGAATCGACTCCACCATATCAGCATCACTACCAAACAACGACTTCTTCCGCCCCCGCATAATGGGTCCCTGCAAAGCAATGCGAACAACCTTTGTTTTGTCCTTCACGCCATAAGACCACCGCTCTTTAAACGACGGAAATTCATCAACCGCCTGCGTACTTGAAACGTCGTTTCCAGAACCCGTAACCGCAACAACCGCAATCAAGCCAAGATTCATTAAAAAGCTACCCATTAACAAAACAAAAAGAACAACAATGGCAACCCAAAATCCAACTCTTGATCGATTTTTACTCATATTTACGCTCCCTTTTCTAATCGGAAAACAGACACCCTAGCATTTTTGTGCATTATTTGAACAAATAAATTCCAATCCTTTTCACAAATAAGTTATGCTACACCCAAACACCAGAAAAATCAAAGGAGCTATTGTGAACTATATTGAACGAGCCAAAGAAGTCTTAGACATTGAAATTGCAGGAATACAAAATGTAAAAGCCGCTCTTGGAGACGCTTTCACACAATCTGTTGACGCCATCCTCGAAACCATTAAAAACGGAGGAAAAGTCGTTATCACAGGCGTTGGGAAAAACTTTCATATCGGGAACAAGCTCGCCGCAACCCTCACTAGCACAGGAACACCATCCGTTATTCTTCACCCCATCGAAGCCATGCACGGAGACTTTGGCATCCTCAGTAGTCGCGACATTCTGCTTGCCCTAAGCTACTCCGGTGCATCAGACGAACTCATCGCACTCCTTCAACCCGTAAAGCGCCAAGGCGTAAAAATTATAGCCATGACCGGTGAATTCGACAGCCCCCTTGCCGAACACAGCGACATCTTGCTCTCCGTCCGAGTAGAACAAGAAGCCTGCCCCTTTAATATGGCCCCCACCACCAGCACCACCGCAACCCTTGCCCTTGGCGACGCCCTTGCAATGGTTCTACTTCAAGCCCGCGGGTTCGAAATGAAAGACTACGCACGCCTTCACCCCGGCGGCGCCATCGGGCGAACCCTCCTCCTTCATGTTGGCGACGTTATGCGAACAGGCGACCGTTGCGCCATCACAAAAATAGGTCAACCCGTCCGAGAAGCACTCATCGCCATGACCGGTGCGCAATCAGGATGTGTCGCCATCATAGACGCCCAAGACAGATTAAAAGGCATCCTTACCGATGGCGATTTGCGACGACACCTCATCCAAACCCCCGACTTACTCGATCAACCCGTCGAAGCCATCATGACCCCCGATCCCGTCACTCTAACCAAAGATCAACTCGCACTAGAAATTTTAAACATCTACGAAAGCCGAAACATCGACGACCTCATCGTCGTTGACGAAACAAACCGCGTAATTGGTAGCGTCGATATTCAAGACCTCCCAAAACTAAAAATACTCTAGTCAAAATTCCGCATCGCCCCCTCTAACGACTAATTTTTTAACCGCAAATCACTCGAATGGGGGCAGATGTTAAGAACCAACAAGAAGAACCGAAAAAAGATACGACGACCCCATTTACTCTTTTTGTTTTCCACCTTTTCTTTTATCTTTTTTTATTTCATCCATCCTTTTTTCAGACCAATTTTTTATTTCACGCTCTACAACAAGTTGATAAAGACAAGCTGTTTGAGTAATCACAATAGTTTTCACTTCAACAAAATATCGAATACGAATCATATCTAACGCATTTTTATCTGTTCCTGGTAAATAAATATAGCGCGCATTTTAAGGTGCTTTATATGTTTTATTTAAAAACCAATTATCCCACGGCCTACTTCCATTCGCTGGTAAAAAACAATAGGCAGATTTTTTTATGGTGTTATTTTTCTTAACATCTCTTCTGAAATTCTAGCATTTATTCGCTCAACAATTGTAAAACTCAAAACCACCGAGTATAAAAAATCTTTATCAATTTATATATCCTTATTCATCGCTGAGGTCCATCCCCCTTCTTTGTCCGTTAAAACTTAAAATGATGGTTTAAATAAATCCGCATCTTTTCTCTGCTTACGATATTTTTTAATAAGACGATTTAGCGTATTATAATCTGATGCTTCTATTTTCACTAAACGACAACCAGCCCCTCCAGAATCTCTCCCAATAGAATGAACAGGATCTTTCATCCTGCTATATAGTTTTTTCGGATCATAACACATACCCTTAATCCCATCATCCAACCAAATCGTTGAACACCAGGGATGATCACGAAAAATTTGCTCAAGATTTATAATCACTAACGGGCGACGAGGAAAAGGTCCTGAGTAATAAATAATTTGCAAAACTTCTCGAGTATCAAACATTTTATTTGACAACTCTTTATTTAGGTTTTTGATTTCTTTACGTGCCGAAACGCCCGAGAGTAGTTTTCGTCCTTTCCCCCCTCTTTCATAAATCCACACATCAATACCAAAAGCGGTTTTTACAACCCAATCAGCAGAATTATAAATACTAATTGAAATATCACGAAATCCTTCAGATGGTATCATTTTATTCTCTTTTGTTTTGTTACATTTACCCATGCCAATCACACGCCACGTCGGTCCCGAGGGTGCGATCTCACGAATCCAATCTGCAGGATATTCTGCTTTTTTCATTGGAAAGATTGTAAAGCACCCTTGTAGAGAGAACAAAAAAAACAAAAAGAAATAAACTCTTCCTAAACTCCTTATTAATTTCTTGCCAATCCCCTTCAATAACAGTTGTTTCTGCGTAAATGACAAAAGAGTCCGTCCGCCTACATCATTATTGTGTGGTTTTGTTCTCATAAAATACCCAGTTTTATTGGCTCGAAGCACCACATCCGATGAGATGTTGCTCCCCTGATATTTCGTTTTAAATCTTTTTTCATGGAAGCAATGTACAAAAAATCTTAGAGAAATCAAATCCAAAAACCAGCTTTTTTGTCCGCACCGCCTAAAGGCGGAACTACGAGCCTTCGTCCTCCAAAACTCGCGAAAGGAACGCTAAGCCAGAACATGGGAACCGCAGATGACTGAACAAAGAATGACAAATTTCGAAGTGCCAGAACGGTACTCCAGAACAGTATTTTTATACTCGCGCCCGCTATGCTCAAGACGCAAAGATGCTAAGAAAACCCCAAAACGATATTTTTTAATTAACCACAAAGGCTCGAGGGGCTCAAAGAGCACAAATAAAACCTTTTTAAACCGTACCTTGAAGCGAAGCGAAAAGATAATTTCCAAAGGAAATAGGCGAAGCCGGTTTATCGAACGAATCATTACGAATAAGAAACAAGGTCGAAATAAAAAATATAAGGATCTACAAACTCGTTTGTAGACCCCGTCTGTTTTATTCGACATTCTGTTTTCAAACAGAATTTTGGCTTACAGCCAAAATCTTGTTTCTAAAAATCTTTGCGGCTTAGCGCCTTAGCGCGATTATTTTTAAGCACCTTTAGCAAAAAAACCGCATTTCCAAAAAACTCTGCGATCCTTAGCGTTCTCGGCGGCTTTGCGTTAAAAAATACGGTTCAGGCTATCGTTCTACTTTAGCGACAAGGAATCGGAGTTATTTTATGTAATTTTTCAGTAGCTCTGTAGGAGCGGAACCTTTGTAACAGGAACCAAAAGAAAACAAGAGAAGCTCCGTAGGAGCGGAACCTTTTTCGCATTCTTTTTAAGATGTCGCTTCTACGGAGCTTAATCGATTTTTTAGCTGCTTGGGTTACAAAGGTGTCATCCCTACGGGATTTATAAGATCGCTCTCAGAACAATATAGAAAATGCGGTGGTCCGAAAGGTGGCGAAGCCATTGTTGCATCGGCTCCGTCACCTTCTTTACCTACCCATTCAGATAATAGGTGTTGGTCGTCTAGATTATTTTAATCCTTCTATTATTGGTTAAAACTCAAAATAATGATTTAGGCAGACCAACTCCTCTTCTAATCAAAAACCTTATTAATAAAAAAGACAAAAAGAGGAAATAAAATAGAAAAAACAAGAACAACATCAATAATAATTCGGAGTACCTTTTTATTATTACGATCCATAGAATCATTAAAAAATCTCATATTTCTAATAATGGAAAATCCATAATCACCAACCGTAATAGCACATTTATGTTTTTTATTATAAATTCTAATTACAACATAAATTATATTAAACAAAGCTGGTCCAAATAAATACATATATGGAAGTATATTTTCGTTCATTTATACGGTCCTCCTGATGTCCAGTATCCTTGATATGTTGCCGTAGCTCCGAGTGATCCCATAGAATGAGTACTATTAGCTGTACTCTTCCACCAAGAGATCCCATAACCATACCCAACACTCAGGTCAGCATTCCAAAATGATTTAGTGTAATCATCAGGAGAATACACTCCATAAACATCCCCACTAAGGGCAATTGCCGCAGATAATTTAATTCCGATTCCTGACGAGATATATCGATACTCTTGAAAATATCCATTATCAAATTTCAGAGTAATTGCCCTGATCTCAATTCTGAAAATAGCAAAAAAACCTATTTTCCCACCTTTCCAAATAATAGCATGTCCACTGGGATTCCATTTTCTTTTTTTCTTACACAGTCCCAAAGGATCCACAAACATCACAGGATTGTTCCCAAATGCCAGATACAGGTTCAATCCACCAGCAATTCCTTTTGGATCTTTTGATAACCAACGCCCAGTGATGGGGTTGTAGTAGCGGGCACGGAAATAGTAGAAATAAATAGCAAAATCGTATTCGCGTCCTTGGAAGAGGTAACGGTTTCCAATTTGAGAGGTTTGATTTGAAATCTCAGATCCCGACGCATCATAGATCGTCGGGTTGCCGCAGGCGTCGTAGCTGTAGGTTTCGGTGATAGTGCTGATTGCAGTACAACCTTCGGAATTTGACGTTCCTTGTTCGATATTCAACATTCGTTTGGTCACACTCATTACCATAAGAGTTTCAGTTTAATCAGATTCAACAAGTTATTTCAATCGTTATTTTTTAACACTTTCTCTGTTTTGGATTATTTTTTGAAAAAAATTATGTCCTATGATGACGAAGATCAAACCAACAGCAAATCCTTTCAAAAAACACATATCATGATATACAGTAATTAAATGTAGATATTTATATGATATATATAAAGAAGAATCAAGAAGTATAATACAACTTGCAATAACTGCATAAAACGAAAAAACACTCCTGTTTCGAATCAAGATAAAAAAGGAATACGGCAGGAAAATCATAAAATATACAAAACACAAAACACTTATTATCATAATAATCACTCTATTTTATCTGTTCCATACACATTCTTCTGAGCTTCATAAAGAAGATACAAAAACCCTCCTATTACCATCCCAGGTTTTAAATTGTTGTTATTGTTAAAGTTCCCAGTTTGGTTATCATTTTGATCTTTAAGAATTTTCTTTCCTTCTGATCCCAATTCAGATTCTGGTTTCCCTTTTGGCAATCCATTCTTATTCCAATCTCGATCTCTATAACCATGATGACTTCGATCTGTCGCAATAGAGTCTACAGTATTTACTACTCCTCTAGCTATATTTTCTCTTTCCCTCAAAACAATATATGATGCAGCAGCTACAAATAGCCATTTTACTCCTTCTTCTATAGCTATTCCTATCACAACAACAAAATTTCCGGAAGGATCAATATACATCACCGGATTATTTCCGCAGAAGGTATAGAGATTGAGACCGGCGGAGATGCCGATGGGGTCTTTAGAGAGCCTGGTGGCGGTTTCGGGGTTGTAATATCGGGCACGGAAGTAGTAGAGGTGGGTGATGGAGTTGTATTCACGTCCTTGGAAGAGGTATCGGTTTCCAATTTGAGAGGTTTGATTTAAAATTTCAGATCCCGACGCATCATAAATCATCGGATTGCCGCAGGCGTCGTAGGTGTAGGTTTCTGCAACAAGCTGTCCGAGCGAGTCGTACACATAATCGGTCGACACCGCCACTGCTCCAATC
>Ga0256827_10001690_pt1 | contig 14203 bp, 12 predicted proteins | sample CV84metaG_FD_185977 | JGI IMG/M metagenome (GOLD analysis project Ga0256827, IMG submission 185977) | Hydrothermal vent microbial communities from East Pacific Rise, Pacific Ocean - CV84 | ecosystem: Environmental > Aquatic > Marine > Hydrothermal vents | place: Pacific Ocean: East Pacific Rise... | reverse complement strand
TGAAGGTATTCCTACAGAGGCTTATCAAGAGTCTATAAATGCAGCAAATAATGCTGAGGTTTTTATTTTAATAGGTACAACTGGTGAAATAATGCCAGCAAGTCAGATTCCACATTTAGCAAAACAGAATGGAGCAAAAATTATAGAAATAAATATTGAAGAATCAAGCTTTACACGAAGTATTACCGATGTTTTTATTAGGGCAAAGGCTACTGAGGCAATGTCGGAACTTTTGGGCTTGGTATAAATAATTAGGGCAGGCATTAATGCCTGCCCTAATTATTTAATTTTTTACAGCTATTATTTATGAACCTTCTTCACAAACTCCTCAACATCAGGAACACCCCCCTGATAAACAAGATACCCATTATAAGGCTCACGCTCAGTGATTTCATCATTAATTGGGTCTAGCATCATTCTCTTTACCTCATCATAATCTGTAGTTTGTCCCATTACCCAACCAAGTTTTACCCATGCTACTTCAGGAAGCATATTTCCCAATGGAATAATGCCTTTAGCCATTAAATCTCTACCAGTATCATATACAAACATATGCACATAGCCCCAAAGAGTCTGCAATGTCATAAATACAGGAATACCTTTTTCTTGAGCTCTTTCAATGGCAGGATAAAGATCTTTATTAACGTGACCTAAGCCTGTTCCAACTATTATAATTCCTTTATATCCATTGTCAATTAAAGAATCCAATGCGTCAGACTGCATTCCTGGCCAGAAATATAGCATACCAATTTTTCCTTCGAAATAAGGCATTATCTTTACATTTCTATCGTTTCTTCGTTTCTTATATGTTTTTTTGATTGGTAGAATTTCATTTCTATTAACTCTTGCAATTGGCACATCACCAATAGTACGGAATGTTGAACGATACGATGAGTGCATTTTTCTTACACGAGTTCCTTTATGTAGCAAGCCGTAATCATCAGAAGTAGGGCCAAACATACATACCATAACTTCTGCAATATCGCTATGGCCTGCGGTACGCATAGCATGCATAAGGTTAAGAGCAGCATCAGAACTTGGACGGTCGGAAGAACGCTGCGAACCAACCAAAACTATAGGAATTGGAGAATCTTGCACCATAAAAGTCAATGCAGCAGCAGTATGATGCAAGGTGTCAGTACCATGACCAATTACAATACCATCAACTCCTTTTTCTATTTCTCTACCAATGGCTTTTGCCAATGCCATATATTGCTCAGGACCCATATTTTCACTGAAAACAGCAAATACTTTTTCTGTTTCAAGATTGCAAATATCAGCAAGTTCTGGAACAGCACCATAAAGCTCACCTGGTGAAAATGCAGGAATTACAGCTCCTGTTCTATAGTCAAGACGAGAAGCAATTGTTCCACCTGTTCCAAATAGTTTTACCTCAGGTAAACCTTCCGTGCGTGGAAATTCTTTCTCAGGAATGGCATAATTAGCTTTTTTATAGCCTGTTTCTACCATATCTGTAATAGTATTAGTATCGATTCCAACATTATAGCCAGTAATAATTTTCATTACAATATGCTTGTCGTCATCATTCTCCGAACGAGGTAAAACAGTACCGACAAATGGACCTCTTGTGGTTTCAATTGTAGCTTGTCCCCAAACTCTAACATTATATTTCTTTAATAAATCTAATGCTTCTCCTTTATATCCTTGAAATAATTCGTCCATTTCTTAGTTCTCCTTTTTTATAATTGCACTTAATTTGCTTAACTCTATATTTCCTTTTGCCAAATGATGGAGTTGTCCCATTATCCATTTATATTCAAATTCTTTGCTCTGCTTTTTAGCTATAGCTTTAAATTTTTCTTTTAAGAATGGAATTTGAGAAATTATTTCATCTTCGCTTATTTTCTTGAATTTAATAGTTTGTAGAATTGAATCAAAATCCATTTTTGGATGCTGATAGAGTTCTGTTATCATTGTTTCAGCAATCTGAAGTTTTAAATTTTCATCAATAATATATTTGAATAAATCATAAATACTTTCATACTTAAATTCGTCCATTGATTTGTAATGACCTTCAATATATTTCAAATTATGACCTAAGAAATTACCAATATACGATGCTGATATTTTTAACTCAGAAACTATTCTGTCTAAAATAGGATATAAATTCTTAGAGAAAATGTATGTATAAGTATCTTCAGCAATATTCCATTCTTTTAATTTATTATATCTTTCAATAATATCAGAAGGAAGTTTCTCTCTCAAACCTTCGATGTATTCTTCACTTAAAGGAATAGGGGCAGAGTCTGTGTCAGGATACATTCTGTCAGCTCCAGGAAGAACTCTTTCAAATATTGTAGTTCCGTCAATAAATGATTTTCTTGTTTCTTCAGGGACTCCATCAAAAGCCATTTTACAGCGTTCTTCAATAGTTTCTAAAGCTGTTTTTATATCTTCTTCTGGTGAATAGAATACGACAAAAGCATCGTCCTTATTTGCTTTTAATTTCTTGAATAAGTTTAGAATCTCATCATTTGAAAGTATAGGATTTAAGTCCTCACTATGAGTCATATTTGGCTGATTCAGACATGCAATTACCTTAAGTCTTTCGCTAATTTCATTTGCAAATATTTTTCCTGGCTGTACAAAGTGAGAAAGTACTTTATAAAAATGAGGTAGTTTTACAACAACTACTTTATTATTATTGTCGAAAATACCATCAAAGTTTTCATTTCCTTTAAAATCATTTGCATCTAACATCAAATGTTCAATATTCCACTTTGTTTTATCTTCCACTCTTGAATTTAGAATAGTTCTGATATTTAATAATGCCCATTGACGAAATGCTTCGTTATGAGATAATTCAGGAATCCATTTCGTATGCGCAACTCCTTTTATTTCAACTCTACTACCACCTTTACAACTAACATTAACATCTTGTCGTCCAGCGCCTATTCCAGTTCTTACTTTGCCAGTACTTCTATTTAAGAATCTGATATAATCACAACCTTCTCTAACTTCATCAGGATTTACAAAATCAGGATAAGTTACAGTTTCTATTAATGGCATTCCAAGACGGTCTGTATTGTATGTTCTTATGTGACCAATATCTGAAATCTCACGGCAGCTATCCTCTTCAATACTCAATTGAATAAGTCTAACTTTTTTATTTTTTAATTCTATTTCTCCTTCAACACCAATTATTGCTGTACGTTGAAATCCAGCAGGAATACTTCCGTCCAAGTATTGTTTACGAGTGATATGAACTTCGCCAACAATATTAAGTTTAGAAAGAAGTGAAATCTCAATTGATTCTTCCAATGCGTGCTTGTTTATAGGGAAAGGAGGAGTGTCATCAACTTCATAAGTACAAGTAGTATCGTGTTTTATCTTGTATATAATCTCTTTTCTAGTTCTAAATTCCATAAGTGCCGTGCCATCATACTCTCCTAGTTCACTTAATGTAGGTCGCATATGACGAACAAGCTCAGCATCATAATCATCACTCTTGTGGAAATGACCAGCAGGGCATTGGCAGAATAATTTTTTATCAGTTAGGAGCTGTTGATGAACCTCAAGACCTGACATGAATCCTATTCGATCATAATCAGACTGTTTGGCATCTTTTCTCTTAACATATCCTATAGTTTTTAGAGATTCTAAATAATTTTGTTTTGGGTCTAAGTTTAGTTTCATATGTTAAAACAATTAAATAAGGTAATAGTTAACATTCATAACAGTTTTTTTAAATTTTTGCCTTATCTACCAATTGGAAGATTGGGTTCAAACTGTGATAATAAGTTGTCATATTCGTTTCATAATATTACCTTAACTAGTGGAATAATAGAAAGAATCAAAAGTATGGAAATATGCCTATCGACATGAATTTATGGAGGTGCAACTTATTAACAAATAGTAGATATTAATTAAGAGGTATTAGGTAGATTTCATTATTTTTCGTGTATTTGAATATTTTCATGCAATAATGTTGAGTTTTTAGTATGAAAATTTGATTTTTTGTATTATCTTTACACTGTATATGTGTTATTAAATAATTAAAAGCTGTAATAGTTTTACTCTTTTATGTGATAGTTTAAAAATAATAAAGTAATTAGAATTTATGTTAGACCCCTTTAAATTAGTAATGATATGAAAAAGATATTAATAGTTGCGATGGATTTCTCAGAGGGAGCAATGAATGCATTTAATTTTGCAATAAGAGTTGCAAATGCTATAAATGCAAATATTATGATGGTTTGGGTTGATAAAAAGAAAATAGGAAACTCTGTTTATTCTAACGCATTCGATCCTCGTTTAGAAGTTAAAAAAAGATTTGAAGCTTTAATAGAAAAGTATTCTGATAGATTGAAGTCTGGAAGATTTTTATATAAAATGCGAAATGGAAAAGTACATATTGAGATTACAAATCAAGCAAAGTATCATGACGCAACATTAATTCTGGCAGGAACTCATGGTACATCTGGTTTAGATGAGTTTTGGATGGGAAGCAATGCTCATAAAATTGTTGCTAATGCAGAATGCCCTGTTATTACAATGCGACATAATGAAGATTATAACAAGCCAATAAGGAAGATCCTAATTCCCATTGATAGTACAAGGGAAACTCGTCAAAAACTTCCTTTCACAACATCCTTAGCTAAGTGTTTAGGGGCTGAAATTACAGTACTGTCATTGTATACAACACAAGTTAAGTCAATAAGAGATTTTGTTGATGAATACACAACTCAAGCTATTGATTATATTAAGGAGAGGGAAGTGCCATGTAAAGTAGAGGCTATTGAAGTAAAAAATATTACTGATTCAACACTTGAATATGCGCAAGAAAATGATATTGACTTAATTACAATAATGACTGAACAAGAGTCATCACCTATGAATTTATTATTAGGTCCTTATGCTCAACAGATGGTTAATCATAGTCCTATTCCAGTATTAAGTATTCGTCGTAAATCTATCTACGATCATCAAACTAAATAGATTTTGATTTTTTTGATAAATATTTAAATTCATTAAATTTCCCTAGAGGTACTGCAAAGATAGATTTGTATTGTGATAGTGTTATTAGGTTAATAATTATGGTTTAATTGAAAGGTTTTTTATAGTTTTGCATTCTTCAAAATTATTACTATTGTGTGTTTAAGTTTCACAAAACTAATACGAATTAAATGAGAATCCTGTTTATTATTATTGTTATCTTTTTGTCGTTTAATGTTAATGCACAAGAAATTGATTCAGCTTATATATATATACCAGCTGAAAAAATTGCAGATACTATTGGTCATATTCATTATTATCAAAGTAATGCAATTAGTTCAATAATGAAAAAGAAAATTAAGGTGAATGAAGCTAATCCGAAAATTAGTGGTTATAGAATTCAAGTATTCTCTGTTTCAGGAGTCAATTCAAAAGATAAAGTGAATAAGGAAAAAGCAGAATATCTTCTTAAAAACAAAAACGCAGATATATATATTGTATATCAATCTCCTTATTTTAAATTAAGAATTGGAGATTATAGAGATAAATTAGAAGCTCAATATCATCTCCAAGAGATAATTAAAGATTATCCATTTGCATTTATAGTAAAAGATGAAGTAAATATTCCAAAAGTAAAAAGTGAAAATGATGACAAATTCAATTTGTAATCATTATTACTGATTAAGCTAAAATATTGATATTAAGAACAATTTATTGGATTTCATTATTATTATATCTTTTAATTGTGTGTTAAATTGTGATGCTATGTTATATTTAACAAAAAAACCGTATCTTTGAATTTAATTAGTCACTTGTTATAAAAGCCATACTTATGAACGAAATTTTAGTTGGAGTAGATTTCTCAGAATCTTCTCAGAACGCATTAGCGCATGCGATAGGTTTAGCATCAAAATTTAAGTCTAATTTATTATTAGTTTGGGTGGAGAATAGTAATTCAATTCGTCACCTTGATATTAAGTCGGATGAAAGTGTAAAAGAAGTTGTGGAATCAAGGTTTAAGAAAATAATTAATGATTATTCGAAAGAGATTTCGCCAAAAGACATAGAATATAGAATAAGAAAAGGTGTTACATATAAAGAGGTAATCTCATTATCCGTTGAGAATGATATTGATATGATAGTTGTAGGGGCCCATGGGTCGCAGGGTTTTAGGAGGTTTCTTATGGGAGATAATGCTAATCATATTATTGCTGAGGCTAAATGCCCTGTTATTACAATTCGTGAACATCGTACTTTAGATAGAGACCTTAAAACAATTGTAATACCTATAGATAGTTCTTTAGATACACGACAGAAACTTCCTATTACTGCAAAAATGGCTTTATATTATGGAGCTGATATTCACTTATTAGGATTGTATTTTAGTAATGTTGGCACATTGAGAAAAAGAGTTAATAGCTATATTGAACAGAGTGAGCAATTTTTAATAAAAAGTGGAGTAAAGAATGTAATAGTTCATTTTGCTTCATCAAAGAATGGTGCTCGTACTATTATGAACTATGCTATTAAAGTTAATGCTGGCCTAATATCTACTATGATTGAAACAGAAAAATTAGCTTCAGATTTATGGTTAGGTTCTCAAGGGCAGCAGTTAGTTAATCAATCTCCTGTTCCTATAATGAGTATTGCAAATAAAGAATATATGAGAAGTCGGCCAGGCTTATAATTATACAAGACATAAAAAAAGCCCTAAAAAGGGCTTTTTTTATGTCTTGATATTAATGATTAGTTTCTATCAATAGCATTTAATTCCTCAAATGCTTTTTCTAATCTAGCAATCATTGAAACTTGACCTTCACGTAACCATTTGCGAGGATCGTAATATTTCTTATTTGGTTTGTCATCTCCTTCAGGATTTCCAATTTGTCCTTGCAAGAAATCATGATATTTAGCTTCGTAATTTTTTACACCATTCCATGTTGCCCACTGAGTGTCAGTATCAATATTCATTTTAATAACACCGTAGCTGATAGCTTCTTCAATGTCTTTTGGATCAGAACCAGAACCTCCGTGGAAAACAAAGTTTACAGGTTTTTCTGGAGTATTAAACTTTTCCTGTATGTATTTCTGAGAATTGTTGAGGATAATAGGTGTTAAATGTACGTTTCCTGGCTTATAAACACCATGAACATTACCAAAAGAAGCTGCAACAGTAAAGTGAGAACTTACTTCTAATAATTGCTCATATGCGTAAGCAACATCTTCAGGTTGAGTATATAACATAGAATTGTCAATGCTAGTATTATCTACACCATCTTCTTCACCTCCAGTAACACCAAGCTCGATTTCGAGTGTCATTCCAATTTTACTCATACGCTCGAGGTAATTCTTACTAATAGCAATGTTTTCTTCAAGAGTTTCCTCTGAAAGGTCTAGCATATGAGAACTAAATAATGGTTTGCCATAAGCTTCGAAAAATTCTTCACCAGCTTCTAGAAGTCCATCAATCCAAGGAAGTAATTTCTTGGCTGCGTGGTCAGTATGAATAATCACAGGTACACCATAAAGCTCTGCCATTTGGTGAATATGCATTGCTCCAGATATTGCTCCAGCAATTGCTGATTGATCATTTTCATTACTTAAGCCTTTTCCTGCATAGAATTGGGCTCCTCCATTGGAGAATTGAATAATAATAGGACTATTAACTTTTGCTGCTACTTCTAGAGCTGCATTTACTGATTCTGTTCCTACAACATTTACTGCTGGTAAAGCAAACTTATTTTCTTTTGCAATTCTAAATACTTCTTGCATATCTTCACCAAAGATAAATCCTGGCTTTACTGAATCAAAGATTTTTTCTGACATATTTGTAATTTTAGCTGATTTTAAATTATTATACAAAAATACTATTTATTTTCACATTATGTCAGCTCTTTATTTTATATTTGTGTTAATTATTCTAATAATTTGTATTAATGAAACAATATAATAATTATAAAGTATCACGAGCTTTTGGTTTACAAAAAAGCATTATAGTTTTGTTCCTATTGGGGCTTAGTGTTTTTATTCATGCACAAGATTCTACTTATGCAAGAAGTATAATGTTAAAACTAGGTTCTACTGAATTTGGAGGAAGGGGCTATGTTGACAATGGAAATATGATTGCTGCAGATTTTGTTCGGTCAGAATTTCAGAGAGATGGACTGAAATTCTTCGGTAATGACTATTATCAGAAATTTACAATTCCAATTAATACCATTCAAGATGTTCAATATTTAAAGATTGATAATAAGGCGTTAGTAGCAGGTGTGGATTATTATATTCATAATGCATCAAAGTCATTAAAAGGAAAATATGAATTATTATTCGTTGATGACAGCTTGTTCGTAAATGATATGGAGTATATGTTGTCAATTCTTAACAAACAAAACTTAAAGAAAACAGTTTTAGTGTTTAGTAAAGCAAATCGAGATATTCAATTTGGATTTAAAGCTAAAGTAGCAGGATTAATCTTTAGACATGACAACTTACCACCATGGGGATTCTCTCATGCACAACAACCAGTTGATTATGCTATAATCGATATATTAAAATCTAAACTTTCCAGTAATTCAAAGGAGATTAATATTAATTTTAAGGCAAAATATTATAAGGAATATCCAACTCAGAATATTGTAGGTTATGTGGTTGGTAAAAAAGAGCCAGATTCATTCATTGTAATTGGTGCTCACTACGACCATATGGGTAAAATGGGACATGATATTTATTTCCCTGGAGGTAATGATAATGCTAGTGGAAGTTCAATGATGCTTAATTTTGCTAGGTATTATTCCAAGGCAGAGCATCAGCCAGATTATAGTATAGTTTTTATTTCATTTACAGGTGAAGAGGTCGGTTTGCTAGGCTCTATGTATTATGTGAAGCATCCATTATTTGATTTGAAGAAAATAAAATTTATGATGAATCTTGACATGGTGGGTACTGGTAGTAAAGGAATAGTGGTTGTTAATGGTAGTGTTTTTAAGAATGAATTTGAAAGAATAACTAAGCTAAACAAAGAACATAATTATTTAGCTAGAGTAAAAGTAAGGGGAGAATCATGCAATAGTGATCATTGCCCTTTCTATATGAGCGGAGTACCATCATTCTTTATTTATACTACTGGTGATGAGTATAAAGAGTATCATTCTCCAAGAGATAAGTCTGAGGATGTTCCCTTGACAAATTATAATGGAGTTTTCAGTTTAGTTAGAGATTTTATTGACGGATTTTAATTATGGCAAAATTATTTATTGTGCCTACTCCAATTGGCAATTTAGAAGATATTACTCTCAGAGCAATTAGAGTTTTAAAGGAAGCTGATTTTGTATTAGCAGAGGATACTAGGACTTCTAGAAAGCTATTTGCTCATTATGAGATTCACTCGCAACTAAAAGCTTATCATATGCATAATGAGCATAAGATGGTGGAGTCTATTATTTCTCAAATAAAAAACTCAGAATCTGTAGCTTTAATCTCTGATGCAGGTACACCAGCTATAAGTGATCCAGGGTTCTTACTTGTGAGAGAATCTTTAAAAGAAGGTATTGAGGTTGAGTGTTTGCCAGGAGCAACAGCTTTTGTACCAGCATTAGTAAATAGTGGATTGCCAAATGATAGATTTGTTTTTGAAGGGTTTTTACCCCATAAAAAAGGACGTCAAACAAGATTAAATGAAATGATGAATCATGAATATTCATTTATTCTTTACGAATCTCCACATAGATTGTTGAAAACTCTAATTCAATTATCAGAAGTTATGGGAGAAGATAGGCAAGCTTCTGTAAGTCGTGAAATAAGTAAGATTTACGATGAAACTATTAGAGGAACATTATCAGAGTTGATAATTCATTTTGAGCTACACAAACCAAAAGGGGAAATTGTAATAGTTGTTCAAGGAAAGGATAAAACTAAAGAAAAATCAAAATCTAAAAAGGATTGGAATAATCAGGATTAGTTAATAGAGTTTCATCCGTTAGAGTAAGTAGAAATGCTTTTAAATCAGCTTTTTGCTGAGGGTTAAGCTCTGCTCCATGTCCATAAGGAGGAGCAAGTTTGTGCATAAGGGGATGTGCATATACTGAATAAACTAATCCTTCGCTGTAGAAATCAATCACATCATCAAGTGTTTTGAACCTGCCGTCATGCATATATGGACCCGTTAATTCAATGTTTCTAAGTGTTGTAGATTTATAAGCACCATGATCTTTTGGGTCTTTTGTTACTCCATATCTATCACGAGGATCATTAAAAATAGAATCTTTAGCATTATTATAGAATAAATTTGTTGTCATGATAGGGTTTCCTGGAGCACCATGGCAATGAAAACAATCAGCACCTTCCTCAGTAGTAAATAGAACTAATCCTCTTCGTTCAGAGTCAGTATAAGTTATTTCTCCACTTAACATTTTATCAAATCTAGAATTGCTAGATGTAATGGTTCTAATAAATTGAGCAATAGATTTACTAATTCTGTCAATATTAATATCTTTAGATCCAAAAGCAGCTTCAAACATTGGAGGGTAAATATCAATGCTGCGAATCATATCCTCAGTCATTTTAATTGTTCCATGCATTTCATGCTTGGCAACTATACCCATCCAAACAAGGGATTCTATATTAGTAAGATTATATTGAGGCTCAGCGGGTATGCCATACGAAGGTATTCCAAGTTGTGTATTATCTTTAGAAATAAACCCATTCCATAAATAACCTTCGTTATTCCAAATTAAATTAAATAGAGGTAAAGGGAAATGTGGAGTTTTAATGCCTGTTAAGCCATGAGGATGACCATCAGGAAAATCAGGATTATCTTTCCCAACTTCAAAAGCACTACTTTGTAAATGGCATGTTGCACAACTCATAAGAGAATCTGTTTCGGTTCTGCCAGAAAGCCTACCATCATAAAATAAATAACGTCCTAGTTTTACACCTTCTACTGTTAGTGGATTATCGGAAGGAATATTTAAGTCTGTAGGGAATCCTTTCGGAATAACAAAGTTATATGGTGTTGCTTTTTTTATAGTATCATCAGATGGATCTTCTTTTTTGCAAGAATTTGAAAATAACATCAAGAAGAATACTCCAAAAATGGATAATATCATTATGCTTTTAGTCTTCATAATAATTATTTTGATGTTAGAATTATAGTCTTATTTCACAAATTCAAATACATTCCATGCATTTTCACAAGCTTTATTCATAGCTTCTTGGTTTTCCATAATGTCACCACCATAAGTATTGTGGTCATATGTATTAGGATTTTTAAACCATTCTTCAACATGCATTCTAAATTTGATATTTGTTGTTTTTTTAGCAGTAATACTAAAGTTAGAATTTGGTAATGTAATTTCAAATGAATTATCTATATATCCTGTTACGTTTCCATTAGCATCATAAGTTTGTCCTCTCCCAATGTGGAAAGCAGAACCTCTAAGGTAATTATTAGGATCTTTCCATTTACCATTTATTTTCATATAATGATAACCACCGCCATTTTCTTCTGGCCACACCATATTGCTTTCAGGAGGATTTACAAACATAAATGATTCATTGTCAGAATCTTTAAATCCAAAAGTAAAAGATATAGAATCGTAGGTTCCAGCATCAATTTCATCTACTAAAGGCCAACTTAATGTTGAAGGAATTTCTGTGTCAAAATAATGTTCGTTTTGCCACCCATTCAATACCTTTGCTTTACCATCTTTATATATTGTAAGTTTAGTAATAAAGAACTGAATTTCATAGATTAGATACTCATTTCCTGCTTCATTTGTATACATTAGTGTATCATATTCAACCGGGGCATTATCCCAATAAAAATCAAATGCTACATTTAGCTTTCCATATGTTATCTCCGGTTCTGGAGTAGGTTTTTCGCAGGATGACGACATTGAAATAATTCCAATAATTACTGCTAATAGTAGAAGCTTATATTTTGTAAAAATCATAACTTGTTTTTTAGAATGGTGAACTTAAGTCTTTGTTGTTAATGAATGTAGTATCTGTAAGAGTTAAAAGGAATGCTTTTAAATCTGCTTTTTGTTGTGGATTTAACTCTGCTCCGTGTCCAAAAGGAGGCATTAATTTATGCATTAATGGGTGAGCATATTCTGAATAAACTAATCCAGTGCTATAGAAGTCAATTACTTCATCAAGTGTTTGATATCTTCCATCGTGCATATATGGACCGGTGAGTTCAATATTACGTAATGTTGTTGCTTTATACGCTCCAATATCTCTTGTAGAACCAGTTACTGAATATCTATCATTTGCAGTATCGAATATTGTGTCTTTAGCATTGTTATAAAACAAATTGGTTGTCATGAGTGGATTTCCTGGAGCACCATGACAGTGAAAACAATCAGCGCCTTCTTCTGTTGTAAATAAAACTAAACCTCTATTTTCAGATGGTGTAAAATTATATTCTCCTCTTAATCTCTTATCAAATTTACTGTCAGAAGAAATTTGAGTTCTAACAAATTGAGCTATCGCTTTTGATATTCTATCAACTGTTACATCTTCACTACCAAAAGCAGCCTTAAACATTGGAGGATAAATATCAATATCTCTTATTGCTTTCTCAACTTTCTCAAAAGTAGAAGCAAATTCATCTGGGCTAAGAATGGTTCCAAGAACATCAGCTTCAATAGAAGGAGTGCCACCATTCCATCCAAAGGTGCCCGGATTCCATAATAAGTTAATATGTGGAAGCATAACATGATAGGTTTCAGCTCCTGGCTCTGTTCCAATTCCTTTTCCTGTTCCATTCTCAAAAGCAAATTTTTGTATATGGCAGGTTGCACATGTTTGAGGTTTGCCCTCATCAGCTTTGCCAGACAATCGAGAGTCATAATATAAATGTCGCCCCAAATTAATTCCTTCTACAGTCATAGGATTGTCTGATGGAATTACAAAATTAGTGGGAAAACCTTGAGGAACCTGTATAGTATAAGGTGTACTTGCGGGAGGATCTGGTTCAGGTACTGGTTTTTCGCAGGATGTACTCATGATAATTAGAGCCAAACTTAATACCATAATATATTTTAATATTTTATTTATCATTTTAGTAGATATAATTATAGTTTTTAACTTGTTATATATGACATGCAAAGATAGTAAAAGGTTGTACTATGTTAATAAATAGTTAATTCAATTATTCAATAATACAAGGATGTAAAGAGTTAAATAAATTCCTCATTGGATATTTAGTTTTTTTGTAACAATATTACAGCTCGTGCCGTCATAACTTTATTGTTTAAATTTAACATATATTATATTTATGTAATCTATATATGTTTTACTTTGCAACAAAATATATCACTAAAGTAATAAATGTATAAAGAAGAAATTAACACTCTATAATTCAGAATGATAAAGTTAGATAATATTCATAAATCATATACTACAGGTATTAATTCACTACATGTTTTAAAAGGAATTTCGGCACACATTCATAAAGGAGAAATGGTTTCAATTATGGGTTCTTCTGGAAGTGGAAAATCTACATTACTTAATATTTTGGGAATACTTGATGGCTACGATAATGGTTCTTATTTGTTAAATGATATTCTTGTAAATAATATGACAGAGAGAAAAGCGGCTTGGTTCCGCAACAATTATCTTGGTTTTGTTTTTCAATCATTCAATTTGATAAACTATAAAAATGCAATGGAGAATGTTGCATTACCTTTATATTATCAGAAAATTGGTCGAAAAAAGAGAAATATAATGGCAATGGAATATCTTGATAAGGTGGGATTGAAAGATTGGGCTCATCATTTGCCATCAGAGATGTCGGGGGGGCAGAAGCAGAGAATTGCTATTGCTCGTTCTATAATTTCCAAGCCTAAAGTAATTTTTGCCGATGAACCGACAGGTGCGTTAGATACTCATACATCTTACGAAGTTATGGATATTCTAAAGCAGATAAATAAAGAGGGAATAACATTGGTAATTGTTACTCATGAAGAGGATATTGCAGAGAAAACGGATAGAATAATAAGACTTAAAGATGGATTAATAATTAATAACAATTAATACTGCTTGGATGTTTGATAGGGATAAATGGTTAGAAATATGGAGTACTGTGAAGCAAAATAAGCTTCGTACATTTCTGACGTCCTTCAGTGTGTTTTGGGGTATATTTATGCTGATTATTCTTTTAGGATCAGGTAAAGGTTTGGAAAATGGTGTGGAAAAGGAGTTTGCCTCAGATGCAACTAATACTCTATGGGTAAGTGGAGGA
>Ga0256827_10001689_pt1 | contig 14205 bp, 15 predicted proteins | sample CV84metaG_FD_185977 | JGI IMG/M metagenome (GOLD analysis project Ga0256827, IMG submission 185977) | Hydrothermal vent microbial communities from East Pacific Rise, Pacific Ocean - CV84 | ecosystem: Environmental > Aquatic > Marine > Hydrothermal vents | place: Pacific Ocean: East Pacific Rise... | reverse complement strand
AATATACTCAGAATGCTTAAACGCACTACGTAACACTCCTTTGACTGATGAGCCTGCAATAACAGGTAAACCACTCGTATAGTCAAAGCTAAAACCTAAAATTGCTTGACCTTTAACATCTGGTAGCTCATGAGCATTACCAGAACCTAAAATAAGCCCTGGATAGGTTGTAGTAGCTTTAAAATGAGTATTTCCTAGCATTTCGTCTTTATCTATGGTTACTGTTTGAGTAATAAGATTTTGAACTTTATCATTGATTATATGCTCATTTTTTTCATTACTCAAATTTAGATAATCTATATCTCTAAAATATCCTTTATAAAAGAGCCAACCTAGATTACTCATTTTTAGCTCCTTTGTCTAATTTGAAAGTTCGAATACAGAGCTTAATAGCAACAGCAATATCTATAATTTTAGGCTTTAAACTAGCTTCATTATTCTTTAAAACATAATGCAAGAGAGAAGTATCTTCACTTTTTCCCTTTAATACTCTAACAATAAGATAGGTTAAATACTCTTTGTTCTCTTTTGTAGAAGCATTGGTATTCTCAAACAAAGCTAAAGTAGGTAAGAGTCCACTCTGCATAACACTTGCTCCAAAAGAGGAGATGTATCCATTATAGGCGGAGGGAATATTCCCCTCAGGAAATTCATCTTTTAACACTTTCATTACTTCTGGAATGTACTTCTCTACGCTCTGTTTACTCATAATGATACCTTCTCTACTTTTGAGTAACCATACCCTATAGATTTATTTCCACCAAACTGAACACGACTACTGTTGTCAAATCGTTTTTCAAATGCATCTAGTTTATCTCGTTTATCTGCTTCATCAAGGTTAGTTGGTTTTGCAATGGCAAAATAGAACTTGGACTTCTTAGGTACAACTTCTTCATACCATAAATTTTTACTTACACCATCTTCCAAGTAATTTCTTGCCAACACAGGCAAGGTTAACTCTTTAAAATCTTTGTCAGCAAAGAGAGCTAAGTTTTTACCTAAAAACGATTCTAGTGCTGAAACATCTAAACCATTTGCTGTTACCTCGGTATCTTCTAAAATTACCCCATCAAGCTTTTCAAAAATAAGAGGTTTTCCATCTTCAACTGTTACTTTACTCAGGGCTTCAAGTGCCGATTTCACCTCGGCATCTATAACTATTTCAAAATCCTCTAAAAAGGTTAAAAAGTTTTCAATAACTCCTACTGATGTTGCCATGAAGTAAGGCTTTTTATTACTTCGTACAGGTCTAGTTAACAATGAAGCTTCAAAAAAGTGAAATGCTCCTGTTTGGTGGCTGTCATTACTACTGTTGTCTGGTCCAAAAACATAGTTGGTATAGTTCCCCTCACCTGCAGCCTCTCTAAATGCACCTTTTAGGCTAGAGCTATGAATGGTTGGTAGCGTGGTAATGGCATCTCTTTGTACTTGATTATCGATGATGTCAAAGTTAATATCTCCACTTCCTACATGCAGGTTGCTTAGTGTTGTAATAGTATATAAATCTCTTTTCATTAGTTTTGTTCTCCTATAGTATATATGTTGTATCCAATTTGCTGTAAATTTTTATTATTTAAAATCGCTATCAATTTATCTGATGGTTTTAGAAAAACTGATCCTTTTTCATAAAGGTAAAGTGTTTGACTCTTTTCAAAAATAGTTTTATATTTTTGAGTTGCTGTTTTTTTATTAGTTAAATTTCGATGACTTATTTCACTTATTATTGCAAAGTTACAATACTCTTTAATGGATAAAGGTATATAGCTGTCACTCAAAAGGGTTAAATAGCCATTTTTATCTTGGTATGCTAAGACTTCATCACTCTGTCTTACTTTCATCTTAAACTTTGAACCATCAGCCCCTAATGAAACAATAGAGTCTTTAAGCTCCACATCAACATCAAGATAAAAGGCAAACATTGCATTATTTTTTAGCTGATAAGAGGTTTTTTTAAAGAGTGAGTTCTCTTCCCCACCCTTTTTATTTCCTGTCTGCTCTACAGCTTGAAAAAAATCATCAGAAGTTTTTTTATCTCCTCCATCAAGTGAAACAAAGTTGTCATAAATATCTTTTTTAGGGTCGTACCCCTCTAACTTTTCATCGACATAAGGAAAAGAGTCACTATCTACTTTTTTGATATAACGTTGATTATTGTGCATCAAGAAGAGAGGGCTTAGAGTATTAATAGCTCCTAAATCTTGTTCTTCATTAGCCAACATATTAAACTTTTCATACCCCACAAGGTTAATGGCATCAACCTTTTTTCCTTTATCTACCCACTCTCCTTTTCGTTTACGGGTTAAGATTCCTGCTTGGGTCATGAGTTCTCGTTTAAGCATTCCTAAAAGGGTTGTCTGTTGAGGAAATTGGCGACTTTTAACCATATAGCTTCCTGCCTCTTTGTCTCCCAATGATCCAAAAGTTTGGTCTCCCCCAAACATAAATGGCTCTAGGGGTTTTAGTGTTACTAGGTATCTCATTACTTATCTCCTTGCACAAACTTAATAAACCGAAGAGTAGCATAAACTTTATCTAGTGGGTTTTCACCCTCTTTAGCCACACGGTACGACTCGTAAATAAACGCCACCAACTGTTCAAAAAATGCTCTATAGTCATCATGAACAGTCTCATTAAAGTAGTTATCAAAAAAGTTTTGCAACTGCTTTTTACTAGAAGATATCTCTTTAAGCAGAGGCTTATTACTCTCTATTTTATGATGAATAGAATGCAAAAAGTTATCAATATCTTCTCCACCATTTAGGTTTGAGCTAAAAAGTCTAAAGTTCTCATATAGCTCTCCCTCTTTATGAATAATAGCTTTAAAGGTTTGCCCACTATGCTTGGTTACACAAAAAGCAATGTTGTTTTTTACTCCACTCTTAGCATCTCCAAAGAGTAGGTTTCTACTGTTCTCCAGTGCCTCATATAGAGGAAACTTATAGTACTGAATAGAAACACCAAAAGAGAGTGTTGCCTCTGTTCCTTTAAACTCCTTGTTAAAGCCTATGCTTATCTCATCGCAAAGTTCAAAAATACTTTTATTCCTACTCACTACAGGAGCAAAGAAAAGCAAATCATCTCCCCCTGCAAAGATGGTCTCTCCACCAAAGGATTTTATGAGACTATGCGAAGTTTGACCATACTCAAAGAGCTTTTTAGAGAATGCTTGAAATTCTGCCCTACCCTTTAATTTATCTACTACTTTTCCCATGCTGTCACCATCGGCATGAACAATAGCATAATATTTGTGATAGGGCTTCAGATATGGTTTAAGCTCACTGTTCTCATAAACCTCTAGTTCATCATCTTGAAGTAGTGCTTTCACATTGACCTCAGATATATCACTCATAGCAATTTCAGGTAACGATGGAAAAGATTTTTTCTCTCCAAACGCATCTTGGGCTAAAAAGCTGTTATTTCCTTTAAGCATTTTTGTCAGTTTATTCTCTTGGTATTGAGCCACATCACAAAAGAGTTCAGCTGTATCAAGATAAGGAGTCATCTTCAAAATAGGATTTTCTCCTTCATCTAGCTCTTTCTCTACAATATTTATCTGAAAATAGCTCTTCAAAAAATTATAATCTACTTTAGTATCTTCAGATAAGTAGAGCAAGACTTCATCAACTATTTTGTGAAGCTTTTCCTCATCTCCATCTTGGGCTTCAAAAATAAATCGGTCATGAAAGAGTCCCATCTCTTTACCAGACTCAAAGATGCTTTTATCTTTAATATACGGAACAACAAACTCACGCTCTTGAAACTGCTCTATAATCTGCTTCATTATATATGAAAAGATATAACTCCCACCCCAAAGTTCTCTTGTTTTTTTGGCATCTTTTAGGGTTTTATAGATGGGTCCAATGGTTAGAGCTAGGTATGTCATAGTGAAGCCTTTATATTGTTATAAATCTGTTTTAACATCTCATACCCTTTAAGGGCTGACTGAATATTGTCAATTCTCTCTTGTGTATGAAATGGGTACTCATGAGCTAATGTATTTCTTATGTCTCTTAGCTTTTCCCAATCTTCTCTATTTAGTATCTCTATCTTTTCAAGTATATTTAATACATCTATCATAGGGAGGTCAATGTTATTAATTTCGTTAACAACATATAAAAACTTTCTAAAAAGTTTTGCTCCTATTTTATCTTGAATTTTTGAGTAATTAAATAGAAAACTATTTATAATTCTAACAGAACTATACTCTATAAAAAAATCCTCATTTATATTGCTATTTTTGAGTTCTTTGTAGTCAATATCACAACTTTTAAACAATCTATCAAGTAAAATAAATAACTCATTTAATTCATCTCGCATAATTTTATTCCCTCCTTTTTTACTTTTCTGTCTATGAGTCTTGCTTCTCCATAATCTAAAACAATATCAATCTTTTGCTCTCCTATTTCTCTTTGTAATGCACCTAAAAAATTGATTTTATTTTCTACTAAATTATTCTTATTGTTAGTACTTATATAAAGGTCAATATCTCCACCCTTTCTACTATCATCTACACGGCTACCAAAAAGATAGATACACCCTTCATTAAAAATCTTTTTAAAATTGGTTTTAATGGCATCCTGTTCTTTTTTTGTGAGTCTCATTTACAGAACTTCTTTTATTAATTTCTCTTGTTTCTCAACAAATTTTAAAAACTGATACATATCAAACTCTTTAGGTGTTTTTATTGTCTTAGAGACTCTATTTAATGAAAAACTGAACTCTTTGTTCAAAATTTTCTTATAGCTATTATCGTGTAGGATATATATCTTTCCATTAAGAATTTTAAAAGTAAGTGGGGATTTAAATCTATCTATACCATCAAGACTTTTTATTTTTACCTGTTTCTTTCCACTATCTGGTCTAAATTCATTATGTTCAGCTAACCCCAATACAGCTCTAATATAGTTAAATTCTCTATCATCAGGCTCTATACATACCATAGGAGGATGATCTCCATGTATTACTTGTGGGAAATTATTTTTGATAAATTTTTTCTCCCAACCAACTTTTTTATTTGAACACATGTATCTAAATATTAATGACTTATAATAAGGTTTATTTATTCCCATTTTTATTTTTTTGTAAAAACCATCTATTGATGATAATGCTTTATCGTATTCTGCGTTTCTATATGTTCCAAGTAAAAAAACTTTATTACTCTGTTTTTTGATTATTGTTTTTATCTCATCATCTGTAATATTACTTCGTAAAAATGAACCAAACCCTTTAGATTGTCTTGTTCCAAAATTTGTTATAAACATAAATTCATCAAAATACTCTTTTATGGCATCAATAATTTCACTTTTATATGAAAAAAATTCTATTTTAATATTTATACTTATTGTAGTTTTGATTTTATCTTCATCTTTTTTTATTGGATTGTTCGCAAAATATAAAGACTTATTAGGTAAACTTTTTGTTCCCTGTCCACTAATTATTTTCACCTTATAATCCAAAGACTTAGACCCATTTGCATTTTTAACAGATGTAATCCCCTCTACATGTTCCAACAAAAACCTATCAAACTTAGGTTTCAACTCTGTAGCCCTTAGCGTTGCACCACTCTGTTCACTTTGAAAGTGAATAATGGGGGTATGTTGCTTTAATATAAACTCTTCTTTAAAATCTGACATAACACTCCTTAATTTATTTCTTAGTATTAAAAACAAAAAAAACAAACATACTTTTAATATGTTTGCTTAATTGTAACTCCTTTTATATTTAAATTTCGCATGTTTCTTATTTATAATGGTAACTATATGATTGTCTTGCACAACTGCGATATGTTGTGGAAACGTTGGAAGCACGAATCTTGCTCCATTTACCTCTAAATCTTTAATATCTTTTTTTATTAGTTCCATAGCATTTAATATATGTTGCTTGGAATACCTTGTCATTTTTAATACCCTTTGCAGAAATCTCTCTCCTGCGTGAAATGTAACTTTCATATTTGATCTTTCGTTTTTTAGACTATGCTGTCTATAATGAATAAATTAAAAGTGCTTCATTTTACACTTTAAAAACCATCTCAGGCAAGCAGATTGTTGCTGTCATTATTTATTTTTAGTATCAGATAACAGTTCTTTTCCTGCAACTACAGCAGCTACTGCAGTAATAATCTGAATACATACCGGAATTGGTATCAATATTTTCCTTTATTAAATTAATATTTTTAAAGCTCTTTTTAAAGCTCACCTCAATTTTCTTAAAGTATTTATAATGCCCTCTTCAGGGCAGCTTCTACACTTAAACCAAATATTGTGGTCGTGGTGGTAAAAAAATCCACATCGATAAATTTTTCATCTCTTCTCCAAATTAATTGTAAATATTTGTTAGCAGTTATTACAAACTGCACATAAAGCATTACTGCTTACTTAGATTATTACAGAAACATTGTGACCATAAATCCTACTTCTACTGCATTACTCACAACCGTAGCAACCTCAGTAGTAACACCCAAATATACAAGTGCTGGAATCAAAATCATTTTTGACCTTTCGTTTTAAAGACTATGCTGTCTATTTAATTGAATTACTTAAGTAAAAACTTTTTCTCTATATGTGTCATTGTTTGGTATTCTTCATTTTGAATCCCCATTCCCGTCTCAGGTCTTGTTGGTGTTATTGTTTTATATGTCGGATACTTTTATTTGTATCCACCTAGCCAATCTCAGGCAATCTTTACTGGAATAGTTGTATGACTTTATGGGTATAGCCCTTGATAATTCGAGAGTCTATGATTGCACCTTTTGAGCGATTTTCACTTTTTCCCGAGAACACGAGGTTCCAAGATTTGTCTGGTCCGCCATACTTTTTTGGCCAGATATGGTCCACATCCATCTCTTTTACACGATAATGCTTTCCACTATATGGGTCTTTTACCCATCCCCAACATTTTTTCACTACTTTTTCCAAAGCAATGGCACGATAGTTTTTTGCTTCTACCATAGCTGATGTAAGGAGGATTCCCACAATAATTGTTATTATAAATTTCTTCATTTTTTTCCTTTATTAAATAAAACTAAATAACTATTTCAAGCTACGCATAAAGAGATAAACTCTTATTTACAAAAAAGACAACGTCCAAAGACTTGCTTCTGCAACCGATCCTACAATGGTGGCTGTTGTTACACTTGCTCCAAAGTATGTTAATAATGGGATTAATACCATTTGTTATCCTTCGTTTTAAAGACTATGCTGTCTGATTGATTGAATTACTTTCGTAAAAAACGCTTTTTCTCTATATGTGGCATTGTTTGGATTTCTTCATTTTGAATCCACATTCCCATATCAGTTTTTTTCTCTATATGTGTCAATCTTTGATATAATAAAAAAATGTTTGATTAAAAGAGAGAAAGACCAATAATGAATTTAATAAAAAAACAATTAGAATTACAAACACAAAGCATAGAAAAGGTACGAAACAAATATGAAAAAATGTTTTCAAAGAAGTCTAAAAAAAATAAAGCTATAGATAGTTTTCAATCTATCTATCTAAAAAAGATTGGTGATGCTATAAAAGAAGAAAGGGGAAAACATTTACCAACAGTTATTTCTAAACTCTATAAAGAAGACAAGAATAAAAACTACATAAAAGAAACATTTAAAATAAAAAAATCATATATTGATGATAGAGCAAAAGAAATATCTGACAAATTATTAATACTCGTAGATAATAAACAGATATTCTATTTAAAAAAAGTGAAAGATGATGATAGAGAACTTTTACTATTTACCCTTGATCTTCTTCTTAAATCATCCTCTCGCATAGATAATCTTACAATTAAACTTACTTACCAAAAACAGAAACTGGCTCTAATTACTTTTATACTAACTCCTTATGAGATAAGCTGGATTATGTTTCAATCTATAGCTAAGATTTTGTCTAAAGATTTATATGACAAAGATGACAATTCCACATCTGGACAGGCATTAATATTGCTAATTATAAAAGATATTTTAGATCATGTACACTTTAGACTAAAATCTTTTAACTATAAGTTTATGCCACTAGAAAACAAAACAGAAATCGAGATAGGAATAGAGTTATTTAAGTTTTTACTTCAGTACCATGTTCTAAATGAATATGAAAAAGATGGTGTTTTTAATAATTATACTTTTCATGAAGATTTTGATAAAAACAGTAAAAAAATGTATGAAAATATATTGAAATACAGTTCCCCTTTTTTTGAACCTATGATTGTACATCCTCTTCCATGGACAAGCATAGATAATGGCGGATACTTAAAAGATGAAAAGAGTTGTAGTAAATTCGACCTTAATATTATGAAAACACAAAGTAAAAATGATCGTCTAAATCTTGAAGCAAAAAGAGAGAATTTTAGTCCCAAATTACTTGAAGCCGTTAACATAATACAATCTACAAAATGGAGAATTAACACTTCTGTTCTAAACGGTATATCAAAAAAGTTTAATTTAGAGAATAAAGAATTAGCAGGCAAATTAAAAATTTTAAGAAATGAGTATAAAGAATTAGGGATACAGGCAAAAGGTCTGGAGAAATACATTAAAGATACTGAAGCATTAAAAATAGCAAAAAAAGAGATATATCAAGAGAAGAAAAAAATTAACAAGGAGATAAATAAAGTAAAAAACGATTTTCAGATTATTTCTCTTGTGTATAGAACCGCAGAAAAATACAAACAATATGAAGAAATTTATTTTGTGTATCAAATAGATTTTAGAGGTAGATTATACCCTATACAGGCACTGCTTTCACCCATAGGTGATGATTTGTCAAAATCTTTACTTCACTTTGCGACTAAACAAAAAATTAATGATAAAGGTCTAAAATGGTTCAAAATACATGGTGCCAATAAATATGGTAAAGATAAAATATCTTTTGATGAAAGAGTAGCTTGGATAGATAAATATAGTAAAGAGATTGGAACATTGAGTAGTATGGAAAACCCTTTTGAAAGCAATTTTCTACAAGATGCAGATAAACCCTATCAATTTTTAGCATTTGCATATGAATATGCAGAATATCTTTCTAATCCTACAGAATTCTATTCATCTCTTCCTATAGCAGTTGATGGTTCCAATAACGGTTTTCAACATATATCAGCTCTACTGAGAGATAATGACGGTGCAAAACGAGTGAATGTTTTACCAAATGGAAAAGATATACCTGCTGATATTTATCAGGATGTTGCAGAAATGACTAAGCGGCAACTTATTGATGACAAAAAAACCTTTGCAACACTAAACGAAAAAGTAAAGGATGATGTAAGAGCCTTTATAGATGATATACTACCTTTTATAGACAGAAGTCTTGTCAAACAAAATGTAATGACTGACTCTTATGGTGCAGGGGAAAAAGCCAAAGCTTTTCAGATTGCAGACAATCTTAAAAAAGTAGAAAACAGCGTCATTCAAAAAAACATAAAAACTATCAGTAAGTATTTAGCAAAACTCAATGATAAATCTATAGACAAACTGGCACCTTCTGCCAACAAATATAAAAAATGGATGAAAAAAATAGCCAAAGAAATATCGGAACAAAACAGAGCAATAGAGTGGACTACACCATTAATAGAACTTAAAATTACTCAAGAAGAATTTATAACAAAAGATGATCGTATCTCAACTAAATATAATGGTAAAGAGAATAAACTTCAAATTAAAATTCCAACCGATAAAATTAATATGAAAGAGCAAATAAAAGGTATAGCCCCAAACTTCATACACTCTTTAGATGCAACACATATGTATTTGAGTATTTTGTCTGCTCATAAAAATGGGGTAAAAAGTTTTGCAACTATACATGACTCCTTTGCTACTCATGCAAATGACGTTGATACACTTATTGAGGCACTAAAAAATGAATTTATAGCACTGACTAAATATGATATTTTATTACATTTCAAAAAAGAGATAGAAAATAACTATGGTATTGAAATAGAAAAGATACCTTATGTCGATAAAGAAAAATTCAATATTGAGTTGTTGGAAAAATCACAATACTTTTTTGCATAGGAGAAAAAGATGTTATACAGTTACCATAATTTTATGTTTCCATTCAGATTTGATAAGCTTATAAAAAGTGTAGATGACAAACATGCTTTTTATAAAGATACACTATTTAACAAAAGAGTTAAAATAGATAATACATTTAAAACTTCTTTAGAAAAAGATGGCTGGAATTACAAATCTCATACTATAGATACACCATTTGACTATAATGAATTTGCATATTTTCATGATTTTGCCCGTGATACACTTTTCAATAGTCGTAACTTTGAAGAAAATGCAACATCATACTATTTTAACAAAACCATTGTAAAAGATGATATATTTAAAATTACTATAAAAGATGACAAATGTTACAGACTAAATCTAACTGGTATTTCTCTTAGAATTTTTGATACAGGAGTGGGAGTATTATCGATAGAATTAGAAAATAGAGAAGATAGTCAAAAAGAATTGGATGACATACTCAAAATTAATGAATTCGGAAGAAGAGTCTATCCTCAATTTCTATCAATAGAAGGGGGAACTACATTAACAGATAAAACTAAAAAAACTTTTTTGGCAGACAAGATTGAAATTACAATAAATTCAAAAAAATTCTTTGAAAATTTTTACTACAATACTGTACCAAAAAATATAAAAATTGCTGATTATATTTTAGATTTGTTGGGAAGAAACACCTTTACCTCTCAATGGAGTGATATTGGCAAAAATGTTATACAGCCAAGTATTGATGACCGAATGTTCACACTATGCTGGTATGGCAATGATAAACTCAGTAAAGCCCTACAAAACTACAAGTACAAAACTGAAGATGACTGGTATAGATATGTATTTATAGATGGTAAAAACACTACTGTACAGAGTCCACAAATGAAAAAAAAGTTACTTAAAAAGGCTACTTATGACAGATGGATGGGATATGGCACACTTTACGGTATGAGTAGATATTCTTTTGTTTGTCTCAGTGCTTCTTTCTCCACACTAGAAAAAGAAAAAGCAGAATTTATTACAGATCATATAGGGACAATGTATTATCAGATGTTTACACTTTTACTAGCACAAAGAGCATCTATACTTCGCTTTTCAGATGAAGTCACCTCTCTTTCAGATATAGATGAAAATACTTTGAACAACCAAATTTCAAATCTTTACAAGAACTATATACGCTTTGTAAATAAACTTTACTTTAGAGAAATCACACCACAAGACCAAGGTTTGGAAATATACAATCAAGCCAGAGAAATTTTACGCATAGATAGTGATATTAAAGATCTAGACAATGAAATAGATGAACTACACAGATATGCTTCAATGCTTGAAGATAACTTACGTACAAAAAAGATGGATAAGTTAAGTATGATAGGGTATCTCTTTTTACCTCCTACATTAATAGCAGGTATTTTTGGAATGAATGTCTTCCCTTCAGAGTTATTAGATAAAGATAATACTTGGATAATATATTCTCTGGGCATACTCATTTCAAGTTCAATATTAACATGGGGTATTTTTAATATTGGAAAGATTAAAAAAAAATTAAAAAAGAAATATAATGACACTTATAACAATAGTAAGTAAAGACATAGCAACCATAGTTCCTATACTCTTTGAATTTAAACATAAAATAGCACAACATATTATTATTTATGATACTGAAAAAGTAGAGAAAAGTAATGCCTTACGTCTTAAGCAGGGTATTGACAACATCTCAAACAAATATTATATTACTTCTACAAAAACAAAACTTATCGCGTTGGATGAAGATAGTAAAAATAGCTTTGATAAAGTTTTTAGAAAAATACTAAAATACTCAAACTTATATCTCAATACAAGTGAAGCAGACACCTCTTTAGTCGTACTCTTATCCAAATTTATTTTAGAACAAAATGGTCAGGTAATAGCTTATGATAAATTTGACAACAGTTACAACCTTATAGGAGCAAAATCATTTGAGAATCATAAAATAGAATTTTGTATGAATATAGAAGATATGTTTCTTCTGTATAACTATAAATTAAAAAGTGCTACTAGAGCTACCCAAATGATTGAGGACAGAAATAATGTTTTAAAGCTTTTTAGTAATTTTAAAGCTTTTATAATATTGCGTAATGCTTTACTACAAAATAAACCTGTTCAAGAAACAATGAGAGAATTACTTTATTACTTTAATGTTATGGACAAAAATAATAAAATACTTAATATCAATAAAATTACAGGAATGCTTTTTGAAGAGTATATATTTTGGCAACTTTTCCCTTATGATTTCGATGATATTGCATGTCAAGTCAGTATTGATCTTTTAAATGAGCAAAATAAAATTATTTTAAATGAGTTTGATATAGTAATGATAAAAGACAATCATCTATTTACCGTAGAATGTAAAATGGGACATAATATAAAAGGAACAGATATTATATATAAAAGTGATTCTCTTTTAAGTCATTTTGGTGATGACAGTAAAAATATGATTGTAAACATTAGTCAAAAAGAGATGGTTCATAATGAAGAATTTGATGTAAATATTTCATCATCATTTACATTAAGAGATGTCATAAGAGCTAGGCATCATAATATTGCTATTTACCATAAAAATATGTTTAAATCAAAATCTTTTTTTAAAAAGATAGAAAACTTTTTTCTTGTAAAAAAACGAATATTTTTATTGGGTGGGATGGACTTAGAAATGATAACCATCAAAAAAATATTTGATGTATATAATATTCCATATATTAATAAAAATTTAAAATGGGGTGCAAAGCTAAGTGCATATAGCAATGATATTATTGAAAAATATAATTATATAGGTATTGAATTGATAGAAGATTGCCATATATTGCCAAACTATACTGTGATTGACCATCATGGAGATTTAAGCCATCTTCCAAGTTCAATCGAACAGATTTCTACCCTTTTGCATATACCTTTAAATCGTTATCAACAGCTTGTAGCAGCTAATGACAGAGGTTATATTCCTGAAATGAAAAAAATAGGGGCAACAATAAAAGAGATAAAAAATATTAGAAAAAAAGATAGAGTAGCACAAGGAGTTACAAAAAGAGATGAAGAATTAGCAAAAATCTCCATAGAAAAAAACACTAATGAAAAAAATGGCATACTTATTGTTGAAGCATTAACTGATAAATTCTCAGCCATTATAGATAGGTTAACTCACAGTAAAATTATTATTTACAATAACAAACATATAAATTATTATGGTTTAGATGCTTATAAAATACAAAAATTATATTCTACATTATTGTCAAAAGAATATACATATTTTGGTGGTGGTAAAGATGGATATTTTGGTATTATTTTGAATGAAACATTATTACTTCAACGAGAACAATTTATCAAAAATATATTAAATGCATTATAATTCTTTGAATTGTTTTGTAAATTTCGTGTGCAAATTCTAAACCTAAATCAGTTTGCCACTCCTCGTATTTTAAACTTCTATATCCAGTACAAGTTTTACTTGCTTATCTATTTTAAGCATCTCTTTGTAAGTAAGTTTTGTAAGTAAATCATCTAAAATTCTTTGATTATCTAATGCTCTTATTTGGTCACATAAAACATCACTTGTTTTTTCTAATTTATCTCTTGAAGTAACTCTGTACCTTAATGGATAAGTATCATCTATCAAAACTGTTGATATTGGTAAAATTATGGTTGTAGGGTGTTCACACTCATTTAAAACATTTGTTTGATAGATTAAAACAGGTCTTATTTTACCAACTTCATTTCCTTTTTTAGGGTTAAGTTTAGCTAAATATATTTCACCTTTTTGAAACATTACAGACCATCATTTAGAGTTGTATCAAACTCTTTAGAAATTTTTAGACTTTCTTCTCTTACCTTAAAAGAAGCATTTTTTATCTGCTCTTTAAGTCTCTCTTTTTCTAAAGAATCTTTGTAGTAAACAACTGCTTTTCTGATTAAATTACTTTTAGTTGTATTTAGACTTTTTACCATTTCTTCAAGTGTATTATAGAATTTATCATCGGATTTTAAGGTAATAGTATGCACCATCTGTCCTTTTTCTTTTATTATAGAACAATCTATCTTAAAGTAATATTTTTGTAATACTGTTTTAAAATAAAGCTCTTTTTCTACTATTTTATTTTTAACTTGTTCAATTTCATTTAATGACATTTGAGATATTAATGTTAAAATATTTGGTAATGATATATTTACTGCTAATTGCATAATAATC
>Ga0256827_10001688_pt1 | contig 14206 bp, 9 predicted proteins | sample CV84metaG_FD_185977 | JGI IMG/M metagenome (GOLD analysis project Ga0256827, IMG submission 185977) | Hydrothermal vent microbial communities from East Pacific Rise, Pacific Ocean - CV84 | ecosystem: Environmental > Aquatic > Marine > Hydrothermal vents | place: Pacific Ocean: East Pacific Rise... | reverse complement strand
AAAAAAGACAGCAGGAACAGCCATTGACCACATTCCGCTGATTTTTACAACAGCCGCCGAACTCCAATCTCACATCCCCGAAGATTACACACTGACAGCACTCGAAACCGCTGATGGGGCTAAAAATATTTTCAACATATCCCTCCCTGACAAAATGGCGCTAATTTTGGGAAATGAAAAATACGGGATCAGTGAAGATATCTTAAAACAGTGCGGTCTTATGGTGTTCATCCCGATGACAGGCTCTGTAAAGTCGATGAATGTGACACATGCCGCATCTGCCTGCCTGTTCGAATGGCTGCGGCAGCATATCTGATCAATGCTTTACTATCACAACTTTTACCGGCAGATGATCGCTGAATCCACCGTGATATTTCGGCCCCACATAAGTTCTAAATGGTTTTACTCCCGAGTATTCATCATCAATTTCGAGCAAAAAAGGAAGCTCAACAACATACATTCCATCTACCTTAAAAGGTTCTGTGAGTAAACTCTCCGACACAATGATATGGTCGAACACCTCCCAATGCCCATGATACTTATAAGTTCCTTTTACTTTTTGGGCGATACGATTTTCTGCAAGATCCGCAAAGACTTCTTCACCACTCAAACCTCCAGCATCAAGCATTGCCCTTACCGCTTTACCTTCAGGATTCTCATTCATATCTCCCATTATCACAATCTTACTTTCCCCGTTCGTCTTAAACAACGAGTCGCACAACTCTCTTACTTTGTATGCCGCAAGCACACGCTTTGGTTCCGAAGCCACTGCTCCGCCAAACTTCGACGGAAAGTGACACACAAACACACTCAACGTATCGTTGCCGAAAAAAACACCTTTAACATACAAAATATCTCTGGTAAAAAAATCCAAAGCCGGATCTGACACGTTCACTGCACTGTCTGTCAAGATCCGGAACTCATCTTCACGATACAACAAAGCAACATCTATCCCCCTTTTGTCAGGCGACTCATGATGAACAAACCTGTAACCGCATTCGCTAAGCCCGGTTTCCCACACAAGACGCTTCAGCACGGCATCATTCTCTACCTCACATAATCCGACAAGCGCAGGCAGATCCCATCCGTTCGAGGCAAATATCACTTTGGCGATCTTATTCACCTTATCGTTGTATCTTTTAAAATTCCACCGGCGAAGTGCATCAGGGAGAAACTGCCCATCATTTTTTAAGGAGTCATCTTTACAGTCGAACAAATTCTCAACATTGTAAAAAAGAATCGAAAACTTAGACACATCACTTACCTGCCCCAAAATACCTTGATAATTACAAAGAAGCAGAAATAACAAAAGGTGTAGTGTATGACTATTTTTCCTCAGCTCTTTCATAAAGCCCCAGATCAGGACCATCATCTTCCAGGCGGCTAATCCCAAGAATATCTTTCGGAACTTTCAAAGCAAACTCCCTATTCCCTGCATCTTTAGCTGCCGATAAACTATCGAGACGATAATCATACTTTTCTACATTCACAAAATATGGGTCCTCATTCCTGATTATATCCACAAAATGACCTTTATCCGACAGATCCATGTCATCAGGCACCTTTAACAAACAGCTTGAAAACATGTAATGAGGCTGCAACCCGACCAGATCGCCTTCGGGATATTTCAGATCAAACCCCAGTTCACCAATATTCCTGCCGTAAACAATGCAGTTTTCGAACAATGCCTTACGAAGAGGAACGATATTCAAATCACCCTTCTCGTCCATATAGTAGTTATTGATAAAAACGGCAGGTGTTGACCGGAACGACCAATTAAAGTAATTTGCAAATGTACAATGAGTAAACTCATACTGTCCGCCTACGGTAATAGCCAACGAGTGAGTTCCACAATCACCGAACAGAGCATTAGTAACTTTCACATTTGCACTTTGAGCCAGAAGGCCAAAAGTTGAAACATGCTCGATCTTTGTGTTATTTATGACAAGCGGCTCCTCTACCGATCCTACGGAATCGGCAAGAATACCCATTGTTCCATTCCTGATCACGGCATAATCGATTGTTGTTCCAGTTGATCCCGGCAAAAGATGGATATACCCCCACTGCCCCGGCTTATCGACATACCAGTCTTCCAGCCTGTCGCTGGCAAAAAGCACAGGCTCGTCCATAGTACCTTTAACTACCAGAGAACCCAACACAAGCATACTGGCATCTTTTTGAAAAAACAATCTTGCTCCCGGCTCAATGGTCAATGTTTGTGCTGTATCAACCACTACATACTCAGAAATAAGATACGGTTTGTCTTTTGTGAAAATCTGGGTTTTAAGCCACTCCTTATTCAGCAATATCACATCCTGCCCGTAAGCAATCAGTTTAACGCTCTGCCTGCGTTCTCGGGTTGTAATGATCACCGAATCGGCAACAATTATCGGAGAGTTAGAATGAACAGGATCAATTGTTACCTCTACAAATACGAACAAACTGTCATTACCCCTGAGCCGCACATCAGTAAGAGAATTCTCGGCATTTCCGTTGATATTTAGCCTGAATGAAGATTCATCGCCTCCCGAAAGCTCTATACCCTCTATCAACATATCTTCATCATACGGATTGTAGATCAAAAAATTATGGGTAGTAGAACCGATAGCAGTAAAAATGGTATCAAACATTACAGTATCAGTCGATAATACCAGCCCTTCCTCTCCTCCGCGATACACAAATTCCCTTTCACAAGCAAAGAAACTTGTTAACAAAGTAAAAAACATTATGTATTTTATTACTTTTTGCATGCGTGTGAAAGAATATACAAATCATTAAAAAGCAAGGCATTACAGATACCATTCCTTAAATTAACAATTATCAACGTTATATGTTGCAAAATAACTAAAATTTGTTAAAAACACAATCATATTTTTTATTTAATACATGTTTTTAAACACTTTTTAACAAGTTATTTTAGCACAAAAGTTGCATGATCAACAACTTCCAGATTTACGAAGTCGCAGGAGACATTACAGACTTATTTATCATAAAAAAGCCCCATAAATTAATGGGGCTTTTTTGTTTATGTTTATAATCTCAACCCATCTTATCAAGAACTTCCATAACCTCGGCAACATGCTGACGGCTGGTCTCAAGCATAGCTTTTTCCTCTTCGTTCAGGTTCAGCTCAATGATCTTTTCTATACCATTCTTACCAAGAACAACGGGAACACCAAGATAACAATTGTCAATGCCGTATTCGCCTTCAAGCTTAGCGCATACAGGGAATACACGGTGCTGATCTTTCAAAATGGCCTCTACCATCTGAGCAGCAGCCGCACCGGGAGCATACCAGGCCGATGTACCCATCAGCTTAACAAGTTCACCGCCACCTGTTTTTGTTCTTTGAATGATAGCATCAAGTTTGTCCTTTTCGATAAGTTCGGTTACCGGGATACCTGCTACTGTTGTGTAACGAGGGAGCGGAACCATAGTATCGCCGTGTCCGCCCATAAGTACTGCCTGAATATCTTTTGGTGATACATTCAAAGCCTCAGCCAGGAATGAACGGTAACGGGCAGTATCGAGGATTCCTGCCATACCCATAAGTTTTGTTCTCGGTAATTTTGATGTGATATGGGCCTGATAGGTCATAACATCGAGCGGATTGGCAACAACAATAATTATTGCATCAGGACTGTGCTTAACAACATTCTCGGTAACTGCCTTTACTATCTTTGCATTAGTATCAATAAGGTCATCGCGTGACATGCCAGGTTTTCTCGGCATTCCTGAAGTGATAACCACTACATCGGAACCTGCAGTTTTAGAGTAATCGTTTGTTACACCTACAGTACGTGTATCGTAAAGAGTGATAGGCGACTTTTCCCAGATGTCCAAAGCTTTTCCTTCGGCAACACCTTCTTTGATGTCTACAAGAACAACCTCATTGGCAACTTCGCGGTATGCCAGGACATCAGCACAGGTAGCACCTACATTACCTGCTCCAACTACTGTTACTTTCATAATAATAAGATCTTTATTAATGTTAATAATACTTATACCTGTTATAACTTTTACCCAGAAAATCAATTTTTCCTAACTAAAAGTATCTGTTTTTCATCTAACCAAATATACTGATTTTTAATTTCATTTGAATGTAAAAAAAACTGATTTTTAACAGTATTTACTTTATCTCTTTCGAAGAATCATTCAAGACAGCATCGCCCTCTTCAAGCCCTGAATTTATCATGAAAAATTCTTCATTCTCTCCACCTATCAAAACCACAGTTTTCTCGGCTCCAAGAGCTGAAACTTTCATCACATACCTAACAGAGTCGTCTGCGAAAACAGTGCTTTTAGGGATCATCAGTACATTCTCCCATGTTCCTGTTATTATTTCATTTGCAGTTGTCATTCCCGGCAACAGCTCAACATGATAAGGTGCAAGTGTCACTTGAACCTTAAAACCGTTCTGATACTCACCGGGTATCTCCTGTCCTATGTTCGCAATTTTGGTAACCTCTCCGATGAACTTCCTGTCGGGAAAGGCATCGATCTTTATCCGCACCTTATCGCCGAGTGAAATCTTTGCAATATTAACTTCTTTAACATATACCTCAGACATCAACGTTGAAAGATCCGGCAGGGTGGCTATCAGGGGTGCCCAGCGTCCCACATGAGACCCTACCTTTATCTTTCCGTCATATCCGTTACCATAAACTATCATGCCGTCAGCCGGAGATTTAATATCTAACTGGCTGCGAAGCTGCATGTAAAGGTCTTTTCGATGCTGATACTTTTCCACTTTTTGCTCGTATCTCACAATCGTGGTTTTAAGTTTACGCCGCCTTTGTTCCAGTTCACGTTTCGATCTTACATACGACCGTTGTGCCTGCTCCAGTTCTAATTTAGCCTGGCGCTGAACGGCCCTCGACTCATAAACAGACTGCTGTACCTTGATCTCCTTATCCAGCACTGCATCTTTTGCTTTCTGTATGGCATCCCTTGCCGCCGACAGAGTGAGGCTCGAATCAAGCTTTGCCGTTTCAAGACGGTTGGTATAATCGTCAAGCTTTTTCTCATTGTCATCCATCTCCTCCTCAATGTCTGTAGGATCAAGCGTTGCTACATGATCTCCCTTTTTTACGATCTTACCCTCCTCTACAATGTCGAGGATCTTCATCTGCCAGATATCAAGCTCCCTTCTGAAAGCTATTGCAGGAATAAGGATATCAAGTGATTTCCTGGCTTTCAGCTCTCCTACCTCAGAAATATATGTTTCAAACGTTCCCCGAACAACCTTAACCGGTTCTCCCTTCCCGCTATCCTCTCCCCATGGTTTGAAGATCAGCAAAAGAATGATCAAAACAACCAGGATTCCTGAAAACATGTATTTCCTGTTAATATTCATCAGCAGATATTATTGATCCAAAAGTTTATCCAATTCTTCCAACAACGACCGTTTTTTCTCAAAATCGTACAACGTTAATTTGCGGATGTTAAAATAGCCTGCCCAGTATTGGGCCAGCGAATTGACATAATTTCTGCGGGCCTGATCAAGCGAATTACGAGCTGCATTCAATTTTATGACATCAACCTTATCGATCATAAAACGCTGCTTTGTTACATCATACCCCATCTGGGCAACAGTATCAGCTTTTGCTGATATTTTTACCTGATCATCCTGCACATTGAACTCCATTACCTGAATTATGACTGTCTGTTCAAGATCGATCCTTTGCTGACGTACAGTTGCCTCGGCAACCTCCCTGTCCGATTTGGCCATCTCTATCCTGCCCCTCCGTTCACCCCAGTCGAGCAAAGGCATCTGCAAGCCGAGCGATACACCCTTTTCATTTCCAAAGGGAGAAGAGTATAGGTCAGTGAATTTACTTGCCCATTTATTTATCCCGATATTAGCCTGAACACGGGCATTAATACCCTGCGATCGCGTTTCCGCAACCTTTCTTTTCGATTCGAGCACCTGTTGCTCATAAGCCAGCAAGTCAGGGTTGTTCTCTAAAACAAACTTCATGACCTCGCTAACATTCAGCTTCAGGTCAGGTATCTCATCAGGCACTATGCAGTTAATGACAACATCCTTGTCCAATCCCAACAATGAATTCAACGACGACCGGGTCTGTTGCAAGGATATTTTAGATTTTGTTACCGAAAGATTAGCATTAAGTAAAGTCAATTCAAGATCCAATAACTCATCCTGCGTAACAGTACCTATCTCAAACCGTCCCTTACCAATCCTGAACAGTGTATCGGCATTGTTGTAATTCGTTTGAGCTATCTTCAGATTGATCTCAGACATTACAACATTGAAGAATGCCCGTGTTACCCTGATCCTGACATCTTCTAAATCTACAAGGAAATCCTTTTTGGCCTTTTCGAACTTAAGAGGCTCGATCCTCGACATCCACCTGAATTTATTATACCCGTTTATCGGCTGTGTAAAATTAATTGTGAAAGGTATGGAAGTGAACTCTGCATCACCGTCACCGTTCTTCATCATTCTAACATTCGATTCCAAACTTAAAGTACCGCCGGTGAGCGTAACATTTTGATGAACTGACACGCCAAGGTTCGATGACAACCTTTCAACGGGAACAAATTTGTAATCACCAGAATCGAAATCATATTCCGATGTTACCGACTGATTGAAACTGAACGGAGTGGTGTTGAGCCATAAAGCCGGCAGCTTAGTTGCTTTGTAACTGCGGTATGCCCAATATCGTGCCAGATACATATTCTTTGCCCTGAAACTGTACAGCGACTGTTTCATGGCAAGATCAATGGCATCATTTAGTGTCATCTGTACATTTGCAGCACCGGGGCCTGCAAGCTTCTGGGCAGGCACTTGTTCATTAAGTACAAAAGCCAACAACATGAACAATATCAATATTCTCTTGAAATTCATAGCATTTTATTGACGTAATGATTCTACCGGATCCTGACTTGCAGCTTTCCTGGCAGGCAGATACCCGAAAACAATACCCACTGTTGCCGATACACAAAACGCAACAACCACCGAAAAGAACGAAACAATGGTCTTGATGTCAGCCGTAAGTTGTATCAAATGGGCAAGGACAATTCCAAGAACAACACCGATGATACCTCCTAATACGCTGATAAGCGTGGATTCAGCAAGAAACTGAACAATGATATCTTTTCGTGATGCTCCAATGGCCTGCCTCGTACCTATCTCACGTATCCTTTCCCATACCGATGCCAGCATGATATTCATGATGCCTATACCTCCAACTATCAGCGATATCCCTGCTATTGCACCAAGAACAATATTAAATATCTCGTTGGTTTTCTGCTGCTGTTTCAACAAAAGCTCGGGAACGGTAACCTCAAAATCATATATATCGGAATGCCTTCTGAGAAGAAGTCTTTTTATGACATTTGCTGTCGAAGCAAGTTGGTCGGTCTCCTTTACCTGAACAATGATCTTATCCAACTGATCATTCCTCTCCCTGGCTTTTGGAGGAGCTTCCTCTTTGTTCTCTCCTCCGCCCATCATGATCACCATTCCGCCTCCCACCATGTTATCCATGGTTTCAGGCTTAATGGCCGACCGGTCCTTGAAGCGAAGAAGTAGAGTTTTTGCTGGAACTATGATACGGTTGTCACTGCTGCTGATGCCCATCTCATCGGTTGCCGAGGCTGTAAAATCCCTCTGCTCTATCACTCCGATAACCTTAAGCCATACCTTCCCTGCCTTGATGTACTGACCAACAGGGTCGTCCTGATTAAAAAACCTTTTACGGATATTGGCTCCGATAACACATACCGGAACACCTTTCTCCGACTGCGCCTCGGTAAATTTATGCCCCAGTTCAAGGTTCATGTTCAGAAGACCAAAATATTCGGGAGAGACTCCTTCGAGAACAACAGGATAACTCTTCCCCTCTTTGATAGCATAGTAACTCATTGATATAACAGGACTTATCCTGTCAACTGTAGGAATGACATTTTTTATCGACATTGCATCCAGAAGCGACAGGCCGGGAGAATATCTTTTTTTCGAAGTTTTATTTCCATCTGTATTTTCCGTATTCGATTCATTCGACAACAAAGACTGACTGCTTGGGGTAATTATGATATTGTTTACCCCTACAAGTTTTATCTGCTCCAAAACCTCCTGCTGCGCCCCCTTCCCTATGGCAAGCATACTTATCACGGCAGCCACACCGAACATGATACCTAATGCCGTAAGAAACGACTTCATCTTATTGGCCATGATAGCTTCAACTGCAATGATAACGTCGTGAATATAACGTCGATAAAGATAAACCGGATGCTTAATTTTTCCCATTGTCAATTCTTTTTGCTGTCTTTATCCACCTTAATAACTTTAGCATCAGCTTTAGCCTTTTGTCTTTCTTCCTCCTTCTCCGTCACAGCCTTTTTCAGCTTTTCTATCTCTTCCTGCTTACGTTGCTGTATCTTCTCATAAATGTCAACACCCTCAAAAGACAGCTCGCCGGCACCCTTTGGTTCAGTTAGCAGAAGGCCCTCACCTGCCTTCACTCCTTCGTTAGCCACAATATAATTCTCATTTTCAGCTCCGAGATCAACTATCTGTTTACGCACATCATCACCTGTTTTAACAAAAACATATTGTAATGTATCATTCGTAAAAACAGATTCAAGAGGAATGTACAACACACTGTCAAGCACATCGGTAGTTATGATATTGCTTGTGGTCATGGCCGGCCGCAAGTCAGGATCAGAACCGTTAACCTTGATGGTCACCTCAAAAACCTTTGAATTTCCTCCCGGCAATACCTGACCAATATTTGCCACTGATGTAACAACCCCGTCGAAATGTTTTTCAGGGAATGCGTCAATGCCAACATCTACGTGTTGTCCGGTTTTAATTTTTGAGATATCTATCTCGTTTATGAATGTCTTTGAGATCATGGCGGTAAGATCAGGCAGTTCGGCTATCTTAGGCCTCCAACGGCTTATCGACGCCCCCTCTTTGATCTTTTTACCGAACCGGTCAAAGCTGTAGATCACCATGCCCGGCTTCGGTGCTTTTACTTCAAGCTTTTCAATCAGTTTATCAATGTCATCCAGCTTGCCCTGAGCTGTTTTCACCTCTTCCCAGCTTCGATAAACTTTATATTCGCTCTGTTTCTTTTTTATTTCATAACTCCTTTTCTTCTGCTCCATCTCCCTCATGGCCCTGTCGACATCAAGCTTTGCCTGACGTTTTATTGCCGGCGATTCATAGATAGACTGGCTAAGTATGAGTTTCTTCTCCTCTAACTGCACTTCACCGTTAAGCAGGTCATCGCGCAGGTTACTCAATTCCAAAGTGGTATCAAGCTTTGCATCTTCCCAGGCATTGTATGCCTGCTCCCAGGCATCGTAGTACTTGTTTCGCTGCTCTTCCACCGCACTGTAGTCAAGGGTGGCAACCCAGTCGCCCGAATCAACCACCGTACCTTCATCGATGATACGTATAACTTTGATCTCATAGATCCCGAGACGCCTGCTCGATATCTCTTTAGGCAGATTGATAGATACCGAATTCTCAGCCTTCAACTGACCTGTAGAGTATACCACGGAAACAAACTTCCCATACTGAACAGGTACAATGATCTCCCCTGTTTTAATTATCTTTTTGCGGGTTACCAGAAATATTGCAAATCCGGCAACGATAACTATCACGCCCCATTTTACATACGGGTTTTTAAACATATCGGACAGTTTTTCTAATTAGTTCAGGAAGAAATAAAAATGACCTGTCTTTTAAGGACGAGCACAAAGTGCCCAGATACTCTTTAAAAGACAAGTCTGCCTTAAAAATTAAAACTAACCGGATTACATCATCTCCTCAATATCCTTTATCACGATATGTGCCAGTTCGTCAGCCATCTCTTTTGTTTTAGCTTCGGCATAGATCCTGATAATAGGCTCAGTATTCGATTTGCGCAGCTGAACCCATGAGGCTTCAAATTCGATTTTAACTCCATCGATATCGTTTATTTTCTCTTTTGAATACTTCTCTTTTACAGCATCGAGAATCGCATCCACATCGACACCTTCTGCTAACTGTATCTTATTTTTAGAGATATGATAATCGGGATATGAAGCCCTGAGCTCGGAACATTTCTTGCCTGATTTAGCCAAATGCGACAGGAACAAACCTATTCCGACCAAGGCATCTCTTCCATAATGACTGTCAGGATAGATAACCCCTCCGTTTCCTTCTCCACCTATCACGGCATCCACCTCTTTCATTTTCGATACGACATTAACCTCACCTACAGCAGCCGAAAAATACTCTCCGCCATGAGCCTCGGTAACATCCCTCAGTGCCCGTGTCGATGACAGGTTAGAGACAGTATTTCCTTTTTTGGATGAAAGAATGTAATCAGCAACGGCAACAAGAGTGTACTCTTCGCCAAACATCGATCCGTCTTCGTTGATGATTGCCAACCTGTCAACATCAGGATCGACGACAAAGCCCACATCAGCACCTTTCTCTTTTATCACCGAAGATATCTCAGTCAGGTGTTCCGGAAGCGGCTCCGGATTGTGCGGAAAATCGCCGTTAGGCTCTGTATAAAGCTCTATCACCTCTTCCACTCCAAGTTCTTTCAACAACTTTGGCAGAACAATACCTCCTACAGAATTCACACAATCGACGGCTACTTTAAAACCCGCTTTTTTGATGGCTTCCACATCTACCATCTCAAGATCAAGAACATGATTTACATGAAAATCATCGTAAATATCTTTCTCTTCAACAGCACCAAGTTCATCAACTTCGGCAAACATGAAATCTTCATTTTCAGCTATCGACAAAACATCTTTTCCGTCATCAGCAGTAAGGAACTCGCCTTTCTCATTAAGCAACTTCAAAGCATTCCACTGACGCGGGTTATGACTGGCTGTAAGGATAATACCACCGTCGGCTCTTTCGTTTACCACTGCTATCTCAGTTGTAGGCGTAGTTGCAAGTCCGATATGCACTACATCAATACCTATTCCCTGCAAACTGCCGATTACAATATTTTTCACCATCTCGCCGGAGATACGGGCATCACGCCCAACAACAACTTTGTATTTATCCGAATCACTGTTCTTTTTCAGCCATATTCCGTAAGCTGTAGTAAACCTTACAATATCTAAAGGCGAAAGCCCTTCACCAGGAACACCTCCGATAGTTCCTCTGATCCCCGAAATTGATTTTATTAATGTCATAGCTGTATATTTTGATATTTTCCTTATATTTAAAAATACGCGATTTATTAAAAATAACACTTAATTTTTTATCACCTTTGTAAAGGTAAAAATTAATTGTCTGAAAATGGAGAAAAAAAGATATTCATTAAATAAAATACGATCTGAAAAACAGCCTTTCAAAAGCAAATCAAGGGATGCGGGCACGAAAAAGGCAAACGGCAAAGAAGGATTGAGACTGAACAAGTTCATTGCTAATGCCGGAGTCTGCAGCCGCCGTGAAGCAGATGAACTGATAAAAAAAGGTAAGATCACTGTTAACGGAAAGGTTGTTACTGAGATGGGCACCATTGTTTCCATGAATGATGATGTAAGGTATAACGAAAAGAAACTTAATGCAGAAAAAAAAGTTTACCTGTTGCTTAACAAACCCAAGGATTACGTTACAACAGTCAGCGACCCACATGCTAAACATACTGTAATGGAACTCATCCGGGGAGCCTGTGATGAAAGAATATACCCCGTAGGCCGCCTCGACAGGAATACAACAGGAGTTCTTCTGTTCACAAACGACGGTGACCTGGCTAAAAAGCTGACACATCCCAAACATAACGTAAAAAAGATCTATCATGTGTTCCTTGACAAACAGATTACTAAAGAGCATATAAAAGAGATCTCAGACGGAATAAAGCTTGATGACGGGATGATTGCTGCTGATGCTGTCAGTTATGCTGACAAAACTGACAAGAAACAGGCAGGCATTGAGATACATTCAGGCAGGAACCGCATTGTAAGAAGGATTTTTGAACACCTCGGTTACAAGGTTGTTAAATTAGACAGAGTTTACTTTGCGGGATTGACAAAGAAAGGTATTTCACGCGGAAAATGGCGCATACTGAACACACGTGAAATATCAAGACTTAAAGCAGGATTTTGGAAATAATATTTTATGGAGATACTGACGGGAAGAAGATCACTTGAAGACATCTCTTTTTTTCACAAAAGAGCCGTACTCTTCCTCATCTTATTTTTTGTTTTCCTATCAGTTTACGGCCAGGTATTTAATGGTAAAGTCATTGACGCCGTAACAAAAAAACCGGTACCTTTTACTAATATCTCTTTCGGCGACGGAAAAACAGGTACTATATCTGACCTTAACGGGGAGTTCAAAGCCTCGTTAAACATGATGAAAAACCCTATCGTTTTCAGTTGTATAGGATACCAAAATAAAGAAACAGACATACTGACATTAATGGAGAGTTCGGTTGTCGAACTGCTGCCTGAGGTCATTCAGCTCGGTACCGTTGATGTTTTCCCCGGGGAGAACCCTGCCCTTACCATCATGAGAAAAGTAGTGGCAAACAAAGACAAACATAATCCGGACCTTACAACGAACTATTCCTGCATAATCTATCACAAGCTGAGTTTTGCTTACGACATTCCGGATACACTTAATGTCAGGAGCAATCCGGAACTAAAAAAGATGAAAGAGTTCAGCGACCTTTCAAACCTCCTGCTCATTGAGTCGGTATCGGAGAAGAAACATATTAAGCCAAACAAAACTAACGAGCGACTGATCTCAGGAAGGGTAAGCGGATTTAAGGACCCGGCATTGTCGTACCTTCCGGCGCAGCTGCAGCCTTTCACCTTTTACAACAAATACATAAGTTTGCTCGATATGGAGTACCTCAATCCGATATCCGATCTGGGCTTGCGTTTTTACACTTTTCTCCTCACCGACACACTTGTTACTGCACAGAATGACACGGTTTTTTACATAAAATTCATGCCGAAAAAAGGACGTAATTTTAATGGTCTCGAAGGTGCTTTACACATCTTCCGGCGTGACTACGCCATAAAAACAGTTTCTGTTGAATCGGTATCTTCCGACAACTCAAATGTTTTAAAGATCCGGCAGAACTACCGTCAGATCAATGATTCGATATGGTTTCCATTTCAGATGGAGAGCAACCTGACGATAAAAAACATAAAAATATCGAAGCAGAAAGGGGTAGATATTCCGGTAACAGCATCCGGCAAGAGCTATGTTACAAGCATCAATCTTAACCCGAAGATCACGACAAAAGACTTTAACAACGTAACATTCAAGGATGATCTTAATTCAAAGAATTCCGTACCCATAAATGAATTCAGGCACTCACCCCTTACGCACAAGGATTCCATAACATATTTCCTGATTGACAGCATTGGCCGGGCCAAACATCTCGACAAGCTTATTACATTTCAGAAAGCTGCCGTTGTGGGAAATATACCTTGGGGGATAATCGACCTCGATTACCGGAAATTTCTCGATTACAACGGCTACGAAGGATTTAAGCTGGGAATAGGATTGTGGACAAACAAAAAACTTTCAGAATATTTCTCTTTCGGAGGGTATTACACTTACGCCTTTAAGATCGACAAATCGAATTTCGGAGCCGGATTTAACATCACGCCATGGAAAGATCCCGACGCCAAATTCTCGTTTTACTACAAAGATGATGTTTTTGCAACAGGCACATTCTCATTTCTGGACGCTTACCGCATAAGGTCACCGGAATCGTTCCAGCGTTTCCTGTTCGAGACCATGGACAACACAAAGGAGTACACGGTAAAAGCAAAATTCCGCTTCCTGAAATATTTCAAAGCGCAGTTCGGCTTTAAATACGCAGACATAACACCACAAAAGGAATACCGGTTTTCGGTCAAACAGGATACAGTTCCCGCATTTAACACCTCCGAATATTCAATAAAACTGAAATGGGTCAACAAAGAAACTTTTTCCGATACTCCTTTCGGCAGGGTATCTAACAGCTCCCGTTGGCCAAAAGTCTGGGTAAACTACACATACGGAACAGGGAATAACGATCAGAATTTTTCCTACAATAAATTTGAAGCTCAGATACATCAGGATATCAAGATCAATCCTGTCAACACTACAACCTTTAGGATAAAAGGAGGAATGATAACAGGAGATTTACCGGCCACTTTGCTTTACAGCTCTTTCGGTTCATACAAATCGTTAGGGCTTGAAATACCATACGCTATG
>Ga0256827_10001686_pt1 | contig 14209 bp, 13 predicted proteins | sample CV84metaG_FD_185977 | JGI IMG/M metagenome (GOLD analysis project Ga0256827, IMG submission 185977) | Hydrothermal vent microbial communities from East Pacific Rise, Pacific Ocean - CV84 | ecosystem: Environmental > Aquatic > Marine > Hydrothermal vents | place: Pacific Ocean: East Pacific Rise... | reverse complement strand
ACCAAGCATGTGTGGTACATATGGTTTTATAATAGTTTTCAGATGTTTCAAGATTATGGTTATAACTGTCTATCCCATGCTCTTTTAAGTACTTTAACTGCTCTCTATTCGCTGTACCGTTACATGCTATTAAGTTAATGTTCTCAACTTCTGCTTTTATAGCCTGTGCAGCTCTAGCAACAAAATCTACTTTTTTATCGTCTAAACCTTTTCCAGCTGTCACCAAACAGTAACCCAAAGCTCCATGAGACTTTGCTCTTTTTGCTTCTTCGACAATAGTATCAATAGACTTATAGTTATAGCGTTCTATATCAGCATGATAACGTACACTTTGTGTACAAAACTTACAATCTTCTAGGCAAGTACCTGACAATATATTATTGATGGCACATAAAAATATCTCTTTTTTCATAAACGCATTATAATAAAGTTTGCTGAATAATGAAGGGTAAAAGAAAAAAATTAAATATCTATTTCCCGTTCTCTCCACTCATCTTTGGAAAGTTCTCTAAAATAGTGCTTTACCTTATAACTCTTATCAATTATTTCTATAGTTGCACACTCAGTTAAGGGTTTCTCTCTTCCACAAACTTCCCCAGGGTTGAGATACAGTGTTTCTCCTGTCTTTGAACACTCAAACATATGGGTATGCCCTGAAATAACTATGTCTGTATCGGCAGATAAATAGTAAGGTATATGCATCATTTTAAGTTTATACTCTTTTATTTTAAAATAATAAGGCTCTTGATAAATACGATATTTTTTTTGAAGGGAAATTAAATTTGCATCATTGTTTCCAAAGACACACACATAGGGAACAGGTGCATCTTCTAACATTTGAAGATGTTCTTCAAGCATGATGTCACCAGCATGAAGTAGATAGTCCACACCGAGACTCAAGAGGTGGTCTATCGCCTCTTGGTGTAGTGTGGTCTCAGTATGACTGTCAGAGAGTATACCGAGCTTAAGACTCTTTGGCATTTTCTTCTTTTTCTTCAGTTTTTTTCTCTTCGACTTCAGGTAAACCTTTTAGCTTATCTTCGGGTACAGGCTCTTTCCATTTACATTTTTTCTCTATACATTCGTAAACTTCTCCTGTTTTAAGAACTTTATGAACTATCATGCTTTCACACTCTGGACATTTACGCTCTTGTGGTTCACCATTGGAGATAAAACGACATTTAGGATAGTTTGAACATCCATAAAATTTACCACGTTTCCCCTCTTTTTCATGCAATTTAGAACCACACTTAGGACAAGGAACACTAAGCTCTCTTGGAGGAATTAATGGCTGAGCATTTTTACACTTAGGGTAAGCAGAACAAGCATAAAACTTACCACGACGGCTATCTTTTATAACCATCATCTCACCACACTTCTCACATGGTCTGTCAGTTTTTTCAGGCTCTGGAGGAGCATTTCCTTCTAAATCAGTTGTATATTTACACTTAGGGAAGTTTCCACAGGCTATAAACTCACCATAACGACCTTTTCTACGAAGAAGCTCATGTCCACATTTTGGACACATCTCTCCCGTAGGAATCGCCATTTTTTTACTTTTGATGTTCTCTTTACCATCTACAATTTTTTTCATAAACGGTTCATAAAAGTCAGATAAAACCTTTTGCCAGTTTAATTTACCTTCATCGACCTCATCCAGTTTTGCTTCCATGTTTGAAGTAAATGCAGAGTCAACGATTTCAGGAAAATGCTCTTCAAGCATTTCTATAACAGTAAAAGCAACCTCTGTAGGGTGAATTCTCTTCTTCTCTAGCTCAATATACTTTCTAGTTTGCAAAATAGTAATGGTAGGTGCATAGGTACTTGGTCGTCCAATTCCTAATGACTCTAGTTTTTTAATAAGACTCGCTTCATTATAACGTGCTGGTGGTTCAGTAAAGTGCTGTTCAGGTTTAATATCATCTAAAATAACTTTCTGACCCTTTTTTAGTTCTGGCAGAAGTTTATCTTTTTCATTATATCCTGTCACTTTATAGAAACCATCAAAAAGTAGTTTTCTACCACTCGCTTTAAAAGTAGACTTTTCACCTTTAAAAAGAAGGGTTTGCGACTCAAGTCTTGCTTCTGTCATTTGACAAGCCAAGAAACGGTTATAAATCAGACGGTAAAGTTTAAACTCATCTGCACCCAAATAGTCTTTTGCTACCAGTGGAGTAAAGTCAACCATCGTAGGACGTATCGCTTCGTGAGCCTCTTGAGCTCCTTTTGACTTGGTGTTGTAACTTTTTACTTTTTCTGGTAAATAATCATCACCAAAATTGCTCTGGATATACTCACGAGCATTCTCTACAGCCTCTTTTGCTAGGTTTAAACTATCGGTTCTCATATAGGTTATAACTCCCATATTACCTTTGTCAGTTTTAACACCTTCATAGAGTTTTTGAGCGACCATCATGGTCTTTTTAGGAGAAAAACCCAGCTGTGTTGATGCACTCTGCTGAAGGGTAGAGGTCATAAATGGTGGAGGAGTTTTACTCTTACGCTCTTTCTTCTCTAAAGACTCTACTACAAAATTTTCTTTTGTAGCAGACTGAACTATTTCAGTAGCCATCGCTTCATTGTTGATACTCATTTTATCTAGTTTCTTACCATCAAAAGAGTAAATACTAGAGTCAATGTTTTTTTCAAAAAGACCCTCTATTGTCCAGAACTCTTCTGGTTTAAAAGCTTTTATCTCACGTTCTCTATCTATAACTATTTTAAGTGTAGAACTCTGAACACGCCCTGCACTCAACCCTTTTTGAATTTTACTTGCTAAAAGTGGTGAGAGTTTATACCCAACAATTCTATCAAGAAGTCGTCTTGCTTGTTGAGCATTAATAGAATCCATGTCTAGTTTTCTAGGATTGTCCAATGCATGTTGTATCGCTGTTTTAGTAATCTCATGAAAAACAATTCTAGGTAGAGACTCAGGTTCTTTTTTTATAGCCATTGCAATATGGTAACCAATAGCTTCTCCCTCACGATCCTCATCGGTCGCGATGTAAATAGTCTCTGCCTCTTTTGCTAATTTCTTTAACTCTTTAACAACAGGGTTTACATCTCTAGGAATAGAATACTTTGGCACAAAAGTACCATCTTCATCTACAGTAATTCCAAATGAGCTTTTAGGTAAATCTCTAATGTGCCCTTTTGAAGCAACTACTTTATAATTTTTTCCAAGAAAAGCAGAGATTGTTCTAGCTTTTGCTGGGGACTCCACAATAATTAAATTTTTCATATATTCTCTGCACCCATCCAATAATTTTTTGAATTGTAACAGAATTTTTTTATAAATAGCAACCATAAACACCGATAAACACCAAAAAGCCTAATGATTAATCCATCTTTTGATATACTTGTACCTAAAAATAGGGAGAATACAATAATCATGTCTGAACTTATGGGATATTTAGCACCGGTCTTTGCTCTAATCGTCATACTTGCATTGGGAATCTTTATACTTATACTCGCACAAATGAATATAAATAAAAAGACAACAGCAATGTCAAATAATTCTGCTTGTAGAAAAGTTAAAATAGAAAAATTTATACGTAATTGGACTGACTTTTTTTGGTCAAATCCAATGAGATTTGCATGGATAACACTTTTTTTACTTACTATTATCATTTACAGTTATGTGGGATATGCACATTTTCATATTTTTTCAGGAGCAGTAATTAGTTTAATTTTTTCTATTATTACACTTATCTTTTTTTATTTTTCATGGAAAAGTTATTATGCTTTTGAAAAGAAAGCAAAAAAAAGACTCACAGCATTTGAAGATGCCATTAAAACAGGTATAGATAAAGAGATTAGTTTTGAAGGTGATAATATTCAATCATTCTCTAAAGAGAATGAAGGGATGGATACAGATGAAAAAAGATTTTTTTTCCCTACTGGTACTAAAAAAGTACCCTATCCTTTATTCCAAAAAAACCCTAAAAAACAGCCTATTATAAAAGAAAGAAAACTCGAAGTTTTAATCTTATCACGAGAATATTTTAGTATCTGTAAATCTGCAACTCCATTTAATCTATTGGATCCTAAATTAGGTCCACCTGCCAAGAAATGTGCTGAAGTAAAAGCATCTGGAGAATGTGAAGAACACTACTATTCTCAAATGAGAAATGTACTTTATAAAGATGGTGCGATTCAAATTATATTTGATAATGAAGATGATAAGATAATTTTTGAATGTCCCAAAATGGCTCCAGATAGAAAACCTGCTATTAAAGCATTAAAAGAGAAACTAAGAATTACAGAACGACAAAGATTAACTAAAATTGATGAACACAAAAAATTCATAGCTATTAAACATGATATTATTAAAGATAATGATATTGACGAAGATAACGACGAAGCAGATGGGGAAGAGTAGAAGTTTAACTTCTACTCTTTATTTAAGCTAATTAAACTTATGCAGCTTTCTTCTCTTCAGCTTTCTTGGCTGGAGCTTCTTTTTTCTCAGTAGCTTTTCCATCTTCTAGTTCAAAACCTAAACTTTTAAATGTTTCAACAACTTTATCATCTATTTCTTCTATACTTTTTCTCATAGTTTCATCTTTAATACCAGCTGTTGCTAACCAGTTTTTAACATTGGCATAACCAACATGAAGCTCTTTTGAACCTTTTGGAACATAGAAATACATTGAACATGGTGCAAAAAGTCCAGCCTGTGGTTCACCATGGTTAAAGATTGAGTTAGAAAATTTAAAGTGACAAAGAGATGAAACCCAATAAGCATCATATTTAGAGAACTCTTCTTCTGCATCATCATACTCTAGTTTAAAGTCCAAGAAACCAGCGATAATAAATTCATTTTTAACAAAAGCACCATCATGTTTTTCTACCCAATTCTCAGTCCACTCAGTAATTGCATCAGCATCTTTTAAATCATCTGGTAACTTCATAACCATCTTAGTCAGAGGTTGCTCTGGAAGTTTATCAGAGTACTCAAGTTTTTTAGACTCTGTTGGTTTTAACTCTTTCATAGCTACTTCATCTAAAGAGGCAACCATATCTTTAAAAGTTTTTCGATTTGCATCATCTTTTTCACCAATGATGTTTAACATTAAATCTGCATCAAGATGACCAAACCATGTTATTTTTTCATCTTTATCAAGTTTTTTATAAAAAAGCATGTTAAACGGAGCATATGCACCAAAATCTGGATTTTTAAGAAGAAGTTCTCTCATTACATCTAAATTTGTTACTGTAAAAAAACTCAAAAGATCAAGGTTTTTATCATGAAACTTTTTAAAATAAGGAATCTGAATATTATCATTCCCTGCCCATTGAAAACCAACACTGTCAATCTTTTTTAAAAATGCTTTTGATTGTGCATCTGCATTCCCCTTTATTCCATGTAATTCTGCTGTTAAATCTGCTTGTGCTACACCAACTGTTAACAGTAATCCTGCCAATACTTTAGAAAGTTTTCCAAATTTCATTCTTATCCTTTTGATTTATAAAATGATAAAAATATCACCTTATATTATTTTTATTTATCAACTATGGTAATCAAAATAAAATTAATAAATGATTAATTCATAATAAAATCCTTTTATATCAAATAGATGAGTATAAAAATGTATTAGAAGTAATGATATAAAAAAATAATAAATTTTCATAATTGATTTATATTCATAAAAAATAATTTTTTCTTATCAACACGATAAAACACGATAAAACACTCAAGAGAAGCTATCATGTTTCATAAATACACAAGTATTAAAATCAATAAAATTTATAAATCAAAAGAGAAATAATCAATAATTATCATAAAAAGTGACTATTTTGTAACAATCGAAGCTATTTCGAACACTTTTTCATAATAATTCATTATGATTTATGAAAGAATTACTTATATTTCTCCCTGTATACTATTTTTTTGTCTAATTATTTATCATAAATATAAATCAAATCACTTGACATTTAAAATCTTATAACATATAATCGTCATGTTCCGAGTATTGCAGCATATATTGTAATACCAAATTTAAAAGGAGGATAAATGAATAATACTTCGCAGATAGAGTTAGAATCTATGGCTGAACAAGCTGCAGAACTAACAAGTAGAAGAGAATTTTTCAGAAAAGCTGCTGCTTATTCAGCTGGAGCTGTTGTTGCAACAACCGTTCTTGCTGATGCAAGTGAGCATATAAAAGCAAACCCTGAAGATGATAAAAACATCTTGGAGGAGAAGCCTTGGAGTCTTGAACTGGGTGCTCCCGTTACAAAAAATAAATATGGTATGCCATCACCTTATGAGCATAATGTAACAAGAAGAACAACAGCTCTTCTTTCATCAGGTAACTTTCAAGCTTCAATTGCTGTTACACCTATCCAAGATTCATGTGGTATCGTAACACCAAATGGTCTTTTCTTTAATAGATGTCATGGTGGTACACCAACCATTGATCCTAACCAACATAGATTAATGATTCATGGTTTACTTGAGAAGCCTATTGTTTTAACAATGGATGAGCTGAAAAAATACCCTAATGTAAGTAGAATTCACTTTATTGAATGTCCAGCAAATGGTGGACCAGAGTGGAGAGGTCCTCAGTTTAACTCTATCCAATTTGCAAAAGGTTTTATGTCTTCTGCCGAATGGACTGGTGTATATATTAAAGATATTATTAGAGAACTTGGTCTTAAAAAAGAAGCTCTTTGGATGCTTGCTGAAGGTATAGACAACTCTCATATGGGAAGAACTGTCCCTGTAGATAAAGTTTTAGATGATGCGATGATTGTTTGGGGACAAAATGGTGAAGCACTTCGTCCAGAACAAGGTTATCCTATTAGATTACTTGTTCCAGGTTGGGAAGGTAACTTATGTGTTAAATGGTTATGTAGACTAGAGTTTGCATCTGAGCCATTCTATGCAAAAGAAGAGACTGCAAAATATACAGCACTTAAACCAAGTGGAAAAGCAATCCAACATTTCTATGCAAATGAAGTTAACTCTGTAGTTACTTCTCCTTGTCCAGAGAAACCTTGGAAAGACTTAAAAAAAGGTGATATGGTAGAGATTGAAGGTCTTGCTTGGTCGGGTATGGGTACCATTTCTGGTGTTGATATCTCTTTTGATGGTGGAAAAAACTGGGAAGAAGCTTCGCTTAAAGGTCTTGTTCTTGAAAAATCATGGACAAGATTCTCTTACATGTATAAATATGAAGGTAAAGATTTACTTCTATCAACTCGTGCTAGAGATGATGCTGGTCATATTCAACCATCAGTTAAAAATGAAAGAGCAGCCGTTGGTGTTGAAAGTGTTTATCATAGAAATGGTATTCATACATGGGCAGTAGCAGCAAATGGGGAGGTATCAAATGTTCAAATCTTATCATAAAAAAATTATTACATCAACAATTGTAGCATCTGTTGTTCTTTTAGGAACAGCATGTAATGCATCAAATGAAAATGATAAAAAAGTTGAAGCTCCAAAAGTTGAAAACAAAAAAGCAGCTACTACAGCAAATGCTGCTGTAGGTCCAGCAAAAGCTGAAGTTTCAGACTCTGTAAAAAGAGCTTATGCTAACGGAAAAAAAGTTATTGATGGTGGGGTAACATACCCAATTGCCAATGGAAAAACAGGAGCATATGCTGCAAATGAAGCTGCACATAAAGCTGCTGTAAAATTTGGTAAAGCAGCAACTGCTAATGAAATTAAAGCATGGGACATTGACGTAATGCCAGATGGTACAGGTCTTCCTGAAGGTTCAGGTTCCGTAGAAGATGGTGAAGAGCTTTATGAAGAAAAATGTGTATCTTGTCATGGTGACTTTGGTGCAGGTTCAGGTTCATACCCTAAACTTACAGCTGGTAATGCTTATGAGATGCAAAAAACTTTAACAAATCAACGTACAGGTCCAGACATGGATGGTCCAAAACGTGTTTTCGGTTCATATTGGCCAAATGCAAGTACACTTTGGTGGTATATTAAAACAGGTATGCCACATCCAGCACCAATGTCTTTAACAAATGATGAAGTTTATGCTATTTCTGCATATATTTTAAATATTAATGAAATTGAAATTGATGGTGAAGCAGTAGATGATGAGTATGTTCTTGATAGAGAAAAATTCTTAAAAATTGAAATGCCAAATAAAGATGGATTCGAACCAAAAATTGATGGACCAAAAGGACCAGACAATGTTCGTGCATACTTTGATGACGTTAATAACTATGGAAATGGTACCAGATGTATGAAAAATTGTTTCGATGGTGAAGCAAAAGTTCAAAAAATAAAAATGGCCATTTCTGACTTCCAACCACCATTAAGCATAGAGAAATCTCTTCCTGCAGTATCTAAAGATGCAAAACCTGCTCACCCTGGTAAAGCTACTTATGAAAAAAGTTGTGCAGTATGTCATGGTACAGATGCTATGGGTGCACCAATGCTAGGGAACAAGAAAGCTTGGGAAAAAGTACTTAAGCAAGGGAAAGACACTGTTTACGCTAATGCAATTAATGGTAAAAATGGTATGCCTCCAAAAGGTGGAACAGGACTTGCTGATGATAAAATCAAAGAAGTTGTTGACTACATGATAGAAGAAGCTAAGTAATTTTTAATTACACAACCCATCCACAATAAGTACATATACTTCTTGTGGATTGACAAAGAAATATGATTTTGAAATTCAAATCATATTGAAAGTTATCGAAACAACAAACTTAACACAATTCTTTTATAGAATCGTGTTTTCAATTTAATCACAAATGAAAGGATTCCAATATGGAAAGAAGAAAATTTTTAGGTTTAGGTCTAGCTGCAGTAGCACTAGTACCAGTAAGTGTAAGTGCTATTGATTTTAGAAAAGAGAAACCAGATGCATGGACAGCACACAAAGTAGATGAGGCAATTAAAGCACTTTATGGTGATGTTAAAGCTGAAGATACAGATAAAATTACACTAAAAGTTCCTAAAATTGCATCTAATGGTGGTGCTATTCCAGTAAGTATTGCATCAGACCTTGACCTTAAATCTTTAGCTGTCTTTCAAGATGCTAACCCAGAATCAGCAGTAATTGCGTACACAATACCAGAAAATGGAATCGTTGATTATATGGTAAAAATCAAGATGAAAGGTTCTGGAGAAATCACTATCGTTGCTGAAGGTAAAGATGGTAAATTCTACAAAACAGCAAAAAAACTAGAAGTTGCTCTTGGTGGTTGTGAAGGTTAATCCTTTTCAAACAAAAGTAAGTTAAGTAAGATAAAAATTAAATAAAACGAATCGTATAGAAAGGAATTATCCATGGGTAACATGAAAATTAAAGCAAAAGTAAAAGGTGACACACTTAAGTGTAAAGTTCAAGCTAAGCATATTATGCTTCCTTATAATGCAGCTAAGAAAAAAGGTGTTGATGCAAACTTTATTACATATATTGTTGGAAAAATTGGTGACAAAATTATATTTGAAGCATCAACTAGTCAATTTGTATCAAAAGATCCTATCTTTAAATTTAAAGCAAAAGCAGATGGTATTAAGAAAGGTGACAAGTTAGAGATGACTTGGACTGACCTTTCTGGTAAAACAGTTACTGAATCTAAAAAAATCAAAGGTCTATAAGACTTTTACCTTCTCCCTTCTTGGGAGTTGGGTCATACTACTAACTTAATAGAGTTCATTATAATGAATTGTTTTAATTTAGAAACTTTCTAAAACTTCTTTTAACTCAAAACAGAAGGATATCCCTTATGAATAGAACCATCATTATCTCTCTTCTAACAGCATCACTACTCTCAAATGTTTATGGAGATGAAAGAAAAAATTCAGCTCAAATCATGCAAGAAACTCTTTCCAAAATGAAAGAGATTACAAAAAAGAATAAAGATGATTCAAAAGTACAAAAGGATGATAATTCAAGTATATTTGATTACAAACTTCAAGCTACAAAAGTAAGTGAAAATGTATGGTGCTTCCTAGGTGCACTAGAAGGACCTTCAAAAGAAAATGCAGGAAATATGGTTAATACATGTTATGTCAAGACTAATGACTCCTATGTCATCATAGATAGTGGACCCTCCTATCAATATGCAAAACAAGCTTATCATATTATGAAAAATATTGAAAATTTACCTGCTACCACAGTTATTAATACACATGAGCATGATGACCACTGGTTAGGAAATTCATTCTATAAAGAAACTTTCAATGCAGAGTTAATAGGACCTAAAGAGATTAATGAAAATTATAAAACAAATGATAAAACAAGAATGTTTAATGTTCTCCCTGCCAATGCAATAAAAGGAACAAAAATTATACCTGTAGATACAGTACCCACCAAGCCATTGAAACTCTCCATTGGTGGTGAAGAGTTTGAAATAATCCCTGTCGGAACAAAAGCACATACAGATGAAGACTTTTTTATCTATATACCAAAACGTAAGGTACTTTTTGCTGGGGATCTTGCCATGAATGGAAGAATTACATCCAATAGAGATGGTTCATTACTTGGACAACTTAAAGCTATAAAAATGATGAAAACTAAAGATTATGAAACTTTTATTCCTGGACATGGATTAAATACCAGTAAAAATGCTATGGAAGATGCTGAAAAGTATTTTACACTGCTTCATGAGCGTATTAAACAAGCATTAGAAGATGAAGTAGAAATGACAGAATTAGATGATGCTATTCCTATGGAAGAATTTAAAGATAGAGCAATGTTTAATGCTTTAAATGGACGCAATGTTCAAGAAGCATTTACTGAACTAGAATTTTTAGAAGAGTAAAATGCATAATATATTAACAGATAAAAAAAAGACCATAGGTAAAGTTTTAAAGTTATTTATTTCACAAACAGACTATCCAGAGAGAATATTAAAAGAAAAATTATATCTTGACCAAGGTGGTGTAATAAATGATAAATTTTATGAAAAAGATATTGATCGTTCAGTTTTAATTAGTTCCCTTAAAAGTTATAATATTGCAAAAGAGCATAATATATCTATAAAATATGGAGCTTTAGGAGAAAATATACTTATTGACTATAATCTCAAAACTTTACCTATAGGAAGTAAATTACAAATAGGTGAAGCACTCTTAGAAATAAGTCAAAATTGTACATTATGCAAAAGTTTAACCAAAGTAGATAAGAAACTACCAAAACTTTTAAAAGAGGATAGAGGTGTATTTACAAGAGTAATAAAATCTGGTTTTATATCACAAAACGATAAAATACTTTTTATCTCATAAATCAACCATTAAGGCTTTAAATAGCCTCCCCTATGCCCATCATCAACGGCTTCTTCTAATACCTCTAAAAACTCACCTAGTGCTTTTATTCCCGTTAAATTCATTAAAGGCTCTTTTGAATCTGGTTTAAAAAATAATAATGTTGGGGTATGCTCTATTCTTATATCATAAGGTATTACATCATAATCACTATTTAGCATAACAACTTCAAAATACTTATTTAAAATATTTTTAACTGCATTATCACTTCCAATTACAGAATCTAACCTATCACAATATTTACAGGTTGTAGATCTTACTTTTACGAAAATAATTTTCTTTTTAGATTTTGCATTTGTTAATGCTGTCCTAAAAGATACCGATAGCACATCTTTAATTTTTTTTAATTTAGTCTCGACAATATCTTTTTTAATTCTTTTCTCTACTTCCATTCTCTCTCTAGAATGATTCTTTGAAACTAAATTTGTTGTCATTGCTACTTTTTTTGTCATTGCTACTTTTTTTGTTTTAAATTTTTGCATCTTCTTAAATTCATCATAAACAGAAGCTACATTTTTATGATGCCAAACTTTATAAAGTCTATCTTCACTAAATGCAGAAAGCTTTATATTTTTAATAGCATCTTCTCGACTCTCTCCACTTAGAATACTACTTTTAACTTCACTTTTTAATAATGATAAATAACTTTGTGTATTCTTTAATGCACTTCTTCTAGTCATATATCCATGAGCACTAACTATATCATCCCATGAGAGAGATTGTAACAATTCTAACCCTTCTTCCCAAACTATTATAGAACGATTATTTTTAAATGCTACTATTCTATTATTGAAAATCATATCACCTGCAAAAACTATTTTTTTACTAGGAATATGAACAATCAAATGTTCATTATCATTTTTAATCTTTTTAATATCTACTTTTAAATTATTTAGAACTATTGTCAAGTCATCTTCTAAATATTTATCTAAAGGTATCAATCTTGTATTTAATAATGCATCTGATGAAATCTTATCGGCTATTAAAAGTTTTTTATTGAGAATTAAATGTCTTTCATAATTTTTAGGACCAATTAATATTGCTCCTTGCTCTTTAAAAAAATCATTACCCAATATATGAACTTCATCAGAAGATGTATTTATAACATATTTCACTGGTAAATTTTTCTGATTCTTCATAATTTCATATGTTGATTGTGCATAACTGTATGTAGGTCCACTATCAATAACTATGTAACCACCTTTTGCCTCTATATAACAACTATTGATCATATTACCACCATTATCTTTTGAGATATTAGAAGGTAATCCAAAAAAACAATTAATTCCATCACTAATAGTATATGGTTTTAAATGATAATCAAAGCCAAATAGATAAAAAGTAAAAAATATAAAACTTAAAAAATAACGCATTTTTCTCCTAGCTCAATCATCATTAAATTAACATAATAACAAGTATCATACTGTAGTTTTATTAATAAGTGATTAACAGTTTCTACATAGTATAGCATATTCTTATTTTTATATTAATTATTTATATTAATGTTTTATAGATATAAGAACATCTTCAATTAGCTTATCTAAATCTCCATCTAATATACTATCTACATTTGAATACGCTATATTACTTCTAGTATCTTTTACTTGTTGATAAGGAGCCAATACATACGATCGTATCTGATGTCCCCATCCTATATCACTTTTCTCAATACCATCCAAAGTTGCTTGTTTTTTCTCCATCTCATATTCATACAATCGAGACTTTAACATCTTCATCGCTGTAGCTTTATTTTTATGCTGACTTCTACCATTTTGACATTGAACAACGATATTGGTCTCTAAATGGGTAATACGTATCGCACTATCTGTTTTATTAACATGTTGTCCCCCTGCACCTGATGCTCTATACGTATCAATGCGTATATCTTTATCTTCAATCACTATATCTACATCATCATCTATCTCAGGAGAAACCATAACAGAAGAAAATGAAGTATGTCGTTTTGCATTTGAATCAAAAGGAGAAATACGAACCAGTCGATGAATACCATTTTCTACTTTTAAATACCCATAAGCATTTTCCCCTTTAATAATAAAACTCACATCTTTAATACCAGCCTCATCTCCAGCTTGATAATCAAGTGCTTCCACTTTAAAATCTTTACGTTCAGCCCAACGTAAATACATTCTATAAAGCATATTAGCCCAATCTTGAGATTCAGTACCTCCAGCACCAGGGTGAATAGAAATAATGGCATTATTACTATCATGCTCACTATTTAGCATCATCTCAACTTCTAATGCATTAATATTTTCATTTAAATTCTCTGCATCCATATATAACATCTCTAAAGTTTCATCATCTTTTTCTGATTTTGCCATTTCAAAATAATCTATAGCATCATCCACAGATAATTTAGCAGTATTAAACTTATTTAAAATTCTTTCTAGTTTAGTTTTCTCTTGAGAGATTAAAGAAGCTTTCTTAGCATCATTCCAAAAATTTTCATCTTGCTGAATATTATCAATCTCATCAAGACGATTTATAATCTCATCTGGTTTAACTATATTTTTTATGTTCTCAATTTTAATGCTGAGTTTTTTTAATAATTCACTATATTCGTATGCATCCATAAATCAGTCCATTCTTAATTAATTAATTCGTATTTTATCCAAATAGAACTAATAGACAATGTAAATAAAAATCATTATAGAGTAAGAGATAAAGTAAGGAAGTAAAATAAGAGGTGTAGGCTTTGTAATAATAAAGTAAAGAGTAAAAACAAAAGTAAGATAGCGTATAAAAAAAATATATGATAAAGAGATAATAGTAAAAAAGATTAATAAACATGAGATTAATTAAAAGGTTAAGAGAATAAAAGAAGATAAATCAAAGAGGCAGCGACCTACATTCCCAATCCAGACAGGATAAGTATTATCGGCGATGGGAGGCTTGACTTCTGGGTTCGGAATGGAGCCAGGTATAACCCTCCCTCTAGGC
>Ga0256827_10001685_pt1 | contig 14222 bp, 10 predicted proteins | sample CV84metaG_FD_185977 | JGI IMG/M metagenome (GOLD analysis project Ga0256827, IMG submission 185977) | Hydrothermal vent microbial communities from East Pacific Rise, Pacific Ocean - CV84 | ecosystem: Environmental > Aquatic > Marine > Hydrothermal vents | place: Pacific Ocean: East Pacific Rise... | reverse complement strand
CATAGAGTGCAGCTTTATACAAATAGTATAATTGCTCTTTTCGTTCAATGGGCAGCGCCTCAAAATCTTTTACTTGATATCTTAGAATGCGTATATCCGCAAATTGTTCCATTTGGTATTTGAAATCTGACATATTTGTTTGGGGTTTGTTGTGTGCTATTTGTTATGTGTTATTGCGTTAATATCCTTCGTTAAAGCTTCGAGGTTGAATGTAAAACTGCCGACGCAAGGTAGCTGAGTCTGCCGAAGGACCGATTGAATACTACCAACTACACTCTTCATTCATTAAGAAACTCAATAGCAAGTTTGTAGCTTTTAAGTCCAAAGCCAGAGATAGAGCCAAGGCAAACGGGACCAATCATAGAAGTACGGCGGAAATCTTCGCGCGCATCAACATTAGAAATATGCACTTCAATTACAGGCGTTTCAACAGCTTTAATCGCATCAGCAATAGCAACAGAGGTGTGAGTGTAACCACCAGCATTTAGAATTATTCCATCAGTCTTAAACCCTACTTCTTGTATTTTATCAATCAACTCCCCCTCGATATTCGATTGAAAATATTCAAATAAAATACTTGGATATTTTTCTTTAAGAGTTTCTAAATATTGCTCAAAGCTTTGCTCCCCATATATTTCAGGCTCACGTTTTCCCAAGAGGTTCAAATTGGGTCCATTAATAATAATAATACTTTTCACCATAATTCTAAATTTCAGCAAATATACAAAAACAAAAGTCGATAAAAACCTATTTTCAAATGGTAGTTTAAAGACAAAAAAATGACTGTATTAATTAACATTTGGGTATTGATAAACAATCAAATAATCGAAATTATCATAAAGCAGAAAAGCTATATTTGTTATTCAAACAAGCGCTATAATTGATGTATAAACTATTAACAATTATTCTTTTCTTATCGTCCTTTATCAAACTGAATGCACAAGAGGTGAAAATACTATCTCCTGACCGGCAAATGGAAGTTCGCGTAAATACTTCTCCCGACATGACTTGGAGCATCTATTATAAAAACGAATTGATTCTCAAAAAGAGTAAAATTGCACTTCAATTAAATGACGGGTATTTATTAGGGGTGAATCAAAAGCTGCTAAGCAAGAAAATTACAAGTATTCAAAACACTACAAAAGTAGCGATTCCAACAAAAATTGCCTATCATAAGACCTCTTATAAAGGGATGATTTTTACTTTCAAAATCAATAATCTCCGAGAGTATAAAGTGGAATTTAGAGTATTCAATGATGGAGCAGCCTATCGTTTTATTACAAATTTCGAAAACGAGTTAAAAATTGAGAATGAATTGGTTGAACTTAATTTTCCAAAAAATACTGAAAGTTATTTTCCAAAAGAAACAAAATTTATTTCACGTTACGAGCCTCATTACCAACATGTCAATATGGACAGTATTGGCTATACAAGTTTTGCTTCATTACCCATTCTTATGAATGTAAAAGGAGTAAATATGCTGTTTAGCGAAATGAATTTGGTAGATTATCCAAACATGTATTTATTAGCAAATCAAGAAGGTCGTCTCACTGCATTTTTTCCGTATCGTGTAAAAGAAATGCGTCCTGACCCAAAGAAACCAGACCGTAATGAAATTAGAGTACTCGACGAAAATGATATTGCTTTAACCTATGGTAAAAGAGATTTTCCATGGCGCTATTTTATCATAAGCGAAAATGAAGGCGACTTGATTGAAAGCAGTATTCCTTATACCCTTGCGACCCCTCGAAAAATTTGGGAGGTTGATTGGATAAAACCTGGCCATGTAGTTTGTGACTTGTATAATGCCAATGGTTTGTACAAAGAAAAATACATGAAAGATATTGATACATACACCTATAAAGATTATATTGATTTTGCTGCAAAATACGGATTCGAATATGTGATGATGGGTGAAGGATGGTCAAAAACTACTAAGGATATTACCCTTGTAAGGGATGGTCTCAACATGGAAGAAATTGTTGATTATGGCCAAAAGAAAAATGTTGGAATAATTCTATGGATGCTTTGGAAGCCTTTGGATGAGCATATGGATAGTGTATTAAATACCTATCAAAAATGGGGAATAAAAGGCATAAAGGTAGATTTTATGCAGCGCGGCGATCAGTATATGGTGAATTATTACGAACGAGTTGCTAAGGCTGCTGCTGATCATCGATTAGTCGTAGATTTTCACGCCTCATTTAAGCCCGTTGGTTTAAGTCGGGCATATCCAAATGTGCTTAGCTATGAAGGAGTGCGAGGTAATAAATACAATAAATGGTCGGATGATATAACACCCGAACATACCCTTATAATTCCATTTATTAGGATGGCGGTAGGGCCCATGGATTTTGCTCCAGGCTCGATGCGAAATGTTCATAAGAATCAATTTCAAGTTTCTGAAAGCAATCCGATGAGCATGGGAACCCGTTGCCGACAATTGGCGATGTATATTACCTACGAAAGTGGATTGCAAATGCTTTGCGACGCTCCATTCGTTTACGAATCAGACCCCGAAATCCCACAGCTGATTAGCAGGATTCCTGTTAGCTGGGACGAAACAAGAGTATTAGAAGGCAAAATAGGAGAAGTGATTGTTATTGCCCGCCGTAAAGGCAAAAGTTGGTATGTGGGCGCAATGACAAATGCCCAAGAGCGTGACATAAAAATTGATTTACGGAAGTTTCTTTCACCAGGAAATTATAATCTTACTTTAGTGGAAGATGAGCCTTCGACAAAATCAAATGCCGAAGATTACAGTATATCCACAAAAACCATTGCTTCAAACCAAAGTATTAATGTATTTATGGTTGCTGGCGGAGGTTGCCTTGCTATCTTTGAGCCCATGAAATCGAGTAAGAAAAAGAAGAAAAGATAAATATTATGACAAAACAATTTCTTTATTTAGTAATAGCGGTGGTTTTATTCCCATTGGGTTTACAAGCTCAACGAACACGACAAGCATCATGCTCAAACCAAAGTAGTGCACATTGGTATATCATGCCCTATGCTGGCGCTGGTGCTGCTTGGTATTCCTACGATTTGAATGGAACTGTAATTACACCCGATGGCAAAACCATTGAAAGAGCTGAAACCAAAACTGTATTAACTTACTTTGCAGGCATACATGCTTTATACCGTTTTTCGGCTATCAATTTAGGAATTGGTGGCGAATGGCAAGGTTTATCAGGCGAGGTTTCACATGAAATAAAGACCATGGACTTGAATCTTTATTATTTTAAAATATATGGCCGTATTGAAGCTCCTATTTATTCCGATAGTTTTAATGATTTTGGAGCTTATGCCAATTTGGGTGCAATAATTCCAAATAATGCTTTTGGCGATAATGCTACCACAGGTGGTTTTATCGATGTGGGACTTTATTATAACCTAATTATCACACAATCCTCATCCTTCTTCTTTGGCTTAGGTTACCAACGAGCAGGATTTCAATCTACCATTGGCCAATCTGTGAGTAAGCATTCGCAAAGCGACTTAAGACTAACTTTAGGTTATCGCTTTTGGTTCTAATTTTAGGCGAAGCCAAGCATTTACATTTTATTTTTACCTATTTTTGAATTTGAAACAAGCACAGATATAACAATTATGGGAAAGAAAAAAGCAGCACACCTCGACATTAAGCATTCTGAGCGTTTACAACCACAGGAACAGTTATTGGCTATAAAACAGAAAAACAGCACGTTTACCATTGGAGTTCCCAAAGAAACTACCCTACAGGAAATGCGTGTTGCATTAGTCCCTTCAGCCGCAGGACTATTAGTTGAGAATGGTGCACGTGTACTCATTGAACGTGGTGCTGGGATGGCGGCTAATTTTGAGGACCGTTTATATAGCGAGAATGGTGCTGAATTGGTTGAAAGCCCCGCTGAAGTTTACCAAGCTGATATTATTTTGAAAGTAGCACCACCATCATTAGATGAAATAAAACTGATGAAAGACCGAACACTTCTTGTTTCAGCCCTTCATTTGCGTGCTCAAAACAAGTTTTATTTTAAGGCCTTATCCGCTAAAAAAATTACCGCAATATCCTACGAACATATTCGAAATGGAAGTAATGAACATCCTGTCTTGCATTCAATTAGTGAGATTGTGGGTAATACAGCCATTTTAATTGGTGCTGAATATCTAAGTCACCCAAAATGGGGACGAGGAAAAATGCTTGGTGGTTTTTCAGGGATTAATCCTTCGGAGGTAGTTATTCTTGGTGCTGGTACCGTCGGAGAATCAGCAGCCCGGGCTGCACTTGGTTTTGGAGCAATGGTAAAGGTTTTTGATAATTCAATTTCCAAATTACGACAGCTGCAAAACAATATTGGTGCTCGTGTTTTTACTTCAATAATTCAACCCGATGTTATCTCTGAAGCCCTTCGAACAGCTGATGTTGTTATTGGTGCCATTTATTCGAAAGCAGGACAAGGAACGACAATTGTTGGCGAAGCAATGGTTAAGAAAATGAAATCGGGATCGGTTATCGTTGATGTGAGCATTGATCGAGGGGGTTGTATAGAAACATCCAAAGAAACCTCACATAATAATCCAGTATACCGAGTGCATAATGTAACTCATTATTGTGTTCCTAATATTTCCTCACGCACGCCGCATACCGCATCTTATGCTTTGAGTAATTATTTCGCCCCTTTCCTACTCGACCTTGCACAATGCAGCGGATTAAACGAAAGACTGCTAAAAGATGAAGGTTTACGAAAAGGTCTTTATTTATATAATGGTAAAATCACTTTGGAATATATTGCTAAAAAATATAAACTTCCGTTCCAAAACATTGAGCTACTACTTGCAGCTTTTGGCTAAGCCTATAAAAATCATGGACATAAAAAAAGCGTTTCAACCAATGGTTAAAACGCTTTTTACTTTTTTAAGAATTGACCAATTATAGAATCTGCATTCTACCTTGACTTCCTGCTTTACGAGCGGTACCATCAACCTTAAAAGCTTTAACGGTATAGGTATAACTTGTTTTTTCAGCTCCTAATATTCCAGATACTGTAACTGTAAAGTCCATGTCGCTTTGAATATCGATATTATTTGGCTCCCAAACAATACGAGCTGCAGGGTTCACCGATCCACTTTGTGGAACACGAGCAATGACGTTACATTGATATGTAGTACTTCCTGACTTTACTTCAACATTAGCTGCGCTGAAATCAGCATCAGCAATAGCAAAACTCCATCGTGCGAATACTAAAACCGAAGGAATATAATTTGCTGGTGGATAAGCGATAAACTTTGGACCTGCACTACTTCCGTTTAGGTTATCTCCCCATCGAATGCAATTCGCTGCACCTTTATGATAAGTTTGTCCATTTGGCGCATGATATACATGGTTATCATTATAAACCGAACCTGTACCAATTGCACTTAATGCTGGGTGAAGCAACCAAGCACGGTGCCCTACAACTTCGTTTCCTCCGCCATGATCTTCAATAAAACCTGAAACAGCATTAATTGAATGATTTGCTTCTGGCTCTTCCGAACCCCAACCAATTGCAATATTACCTGTACTAGCAGCATCGTATCCGGCTTGAGTATAACACTTCATACCTGCTGATGGGTGATGAGTTAAAGTATTATTAGCCATCATAATTAAAGCCGCGTCTTGACAACTTTTACTTTGAGCCTTATTAAGAGTTACGGGTGGTAAATCATTCATTGCACGATAATAATTTACACGCTTTACTACTTTCTCACGTGTAATAGCATCAACATCACCTGAATTACATGCTGTTTCACTACCAGTCCATCCAATAGAATTTAATTTTGTACCAACATATAAATCTTGGTAGTCTTTCTTAGCTTTTTCAAGTCCAGTTAGTACTGGCTCTTCTTCTTGTTCGTCAGCTTCTTTCTTACAAGAACTCAAAATCAATCCACCTGTAAGCAGAACAAACAAACTAAATAGTAATCCTTTTTTCATAATAAATAATCTTTGTTAATTGTGTGTATAATAATTTGCAAATGTATTATTATTTCCATGCTATTTTTCATTGAATATTATAGGAAATAAACAATCTTATTGATTAAAAAAATAAACCGAAAAGCCTAATGTTTATAGTCTTTTCGGTTCTATTATTTTTGTAAAACGATATCTTATTAACTCTTATGTTTTGATTTTTTTCGTCTTTGCATTTCAGTAAGTACCAATGTCAATTCCCTACCCGATTGTCCTTGTGCAGAGGTATTTTCCTCGGCACGACGAAGTAGATAAGGCATCACATGTTTCACTGGTCCATATGGAAGATATTTAGCAACATTATAACCTGCTTTTCCCACATTGAAGCTTAAGTTATCACTCATACCATATAATTGAGAAAACCACAAACGATCGTCATCTTTAGCCAAACCATGCTCTTTCATTAAATCAACAAGATACTGAGTACTATACTCATTATGTGTACCATTAAAAACCTTTATCTTCTCAATATGCTCCACGCAAAATTTCAAAGCTAAATTATAATCTCTATCTGTTGCTTCTTTATCGGGTTGAATTGGATCTTCATAACCTTTTTCCTCAGCACGAGCACGCTCTTTTTCCATATATGCACCACGAACAAATTTAGCACCAAGATAATAACCACCATCAATTGCCATTTGATACGACTTCTTTAAAAACTCCAAACGATCATGACGATACATTTGAAAAGTATTAAAAACAATAGCTTTATCCTTATTAAATTCAGCCATATTTGCATTGGTAACATCATCAATAAAGTTTTGATACCAAGAATCTTCGGCATCTATCAATATTGGAATATCATTAGCATGAGCCGTTTCACAAAGCTTATGCACTCGATCTCTAAAACCTTGAGCTTCCACTTCCTCTTCAGGAGTAAGGTCCCAGCCCATACTCACTTTTTCTAATACCGTACCTGTTGTAAAAGCCGTTGGTTTAAATACACAGAAAGGAATATTTGAATCTTTACCTGCATTTTCAATGGCACGAAGTGTTTCTTCCAATGCATTTTGAATATCTTCTGGTGCGTCTTTACCTTCTACAGAATAATCCAAAATAGCACCTACATGAAAAGGCTCCATTTTACGAACCACAGGATTGCAATCCACAATACTTTCACCACCTACAAAGTGATTATATATGGTAGGCTTAACAGCCCAACTAATTGGAAAGTTAATCTTAAGGGCAAGATTCAACAATTTATTTCCTATTTTTACTATTGTTGGACTTCCAATAGTCTTAAAAAGAATATATGCTTTTTTCAAATCAGCATTACTCTTCATAGCAAAAGCTACTTCTGTATTCTGAAAATCAATCTTCATCGCAATTATATTTTAATATTATGGCGCAAAAATAGATTATATTTTTCTAACATTTAGATAAATTCAATATAAATAGCATTTTTTAACACTTAGATAAATCAGTGTATTTCAAGTATATTTACACCTATTGAAAGAATTTATTATGTAAATTGTTAAATATTTAACTCTTTTTAAGAAGCAAAATGACAATATTAAAATGAAGTAAAAATATAGCAATCCTGTTTTATTAAAGGAAAAATAAATCGCACAAAAGAGTTTATTTTTAGTTATTTTTGTGAAAACTGATTCATTATATGATAACGCAAATTTCGAAACAGCCCTACCCTATTTATTTAGGAGATATCTTTGAGAAAATGAACCAATTCATTACTCATATGCAACCTGAGGTTTCTCAAATCTATATTCTTGTGGATGAAAACACTCACCTACATTGTGTCTCACCTTTGGTGCTTAATGTTGAAGCTCTTACAAATGCTGAAATATTAGAAATTGATGCTGGAGAAGAGAATAAGTCATTAGAAATTGTGAATCACCTATGGCAAGCCTTGGCCGAAAACGAAGTAGATCGTCAAGCCCTAATAATAAATTTGGGCGGTGGAGTTATTAGTGACTTGGGCGGTTTTATGGCTTCTGTTTATAAACGAGGCATTCGGTTTATTAATGTACCAACCAGTATGCTTGCCATGGTTGACGCGGCTATTGGAGGTAAAACAGGAGTCGATCTTGGCGCACTTAAAAACCAAATTGGTTGTTTTAGTAACCCTGAGGCTGTTTTTGTATCTCCTGAATTTCTTGAAACGCTACCACTTAATGATTTGAAATCGGGCTATGGTGAACTATTGAAATACAGCCTAATCGACCGATTAAAATTATGGCAAGTATTTCAAAAAATTGATTTTGAGAATACAGAGAATATTGACGACTTAATAGAATCCTCATTAGAAATAAAAATTCGAATTGTAAATCAAGACCCAAAAGAAAAAGGGCTTAGAAAAATCTTAAACTTTGGGCATACCTATGGGCATGCTTTCGAAAGTTTATCTTTAATGGAAAATCCCAACGACCCATTACTTCATGGTGAGGCTGTAGCTTTGGGAATCATCTGTGAGCTCTGGCATTCGGTACGGCAAAAGGACTTCCCACAACAAGATTTTGATGATATAAAAAGTTTTATCCTCAATAATTTCAGAGGGTTTCGAATTAATAAGGAACAAATAGGAACACTTATTAATCTGATGAAAAAGGATAAAAAGAATGCAGGTAATCAAATTGCCGTAATACTGTTAGAAGATATTGGCAAACCTCACTACGATTCATTTTTAGATGAAAAAGACATTCGTAATTGTTTAATCGATTTTATGGAGATTAAATAATGATTAAAAAATTACATTCCAATAAGAACGATTTTAATGCAGAAATAAATCTTCCTGCATCCAAAAGTCTAAGCAATAGACTTCTTATTATCTGTGCATTATCTCAGGATAAATTTGAAATTAAAAATCTTTCAGAAGCTAATGATACGGAGCTATTACAGAAGCTTTTAAATAAACTTAAGCATACTTCTTCGCAAGAAACAATAACTATTGATGCCCAAGATGCGGGAACTGTATTTCGGTTTTTAACCGCCTACCTTAGTCGTACAATAGGAAAATTCAAACTCACAGGAAGCCAACGTATGCAAAGTCGGCCCATTGGTATTCTTGTGGATGCTTTACGAGAATTGGGTGCCAAAATTACATATTTGAAACAAGATGGCTTTCCACCACTTTTGATTGAAGGACAAGAGCTAAATTCCAAAACACTGAAAATACAATCCAATATCAGTAGTCAATTTATTACTGCACTCTTGTTGATTACTCCTCTTCTACCCCAAGGTCTTAAAATTGAGTTTGATCAAAAGCCCAACTCCTATCCTTATATCTTAATGACTCTTCAATTGATGCAGACTTATGGAATAAACTTACAATTCGATGAGGATAAAATAGAAATTACACCTGGAGATTATCTATCAAAAAACAAAACTATTGAAGCCGATTGGAGTGCAGCAGCCTTTTGGTACCAATCGCTTGCGTTTTCAAATAGCGGACAAATACTTTTGAAGGGTTTAACATTAAAAAGCCTTCAAGGTGATTCTATTTTGCCAGAAATATACCAGCAACTGGGTATAAAAACCACAGAATTGAAAAGTGGAATCTTATTAAAAAAAGAGGGAGCTATAAACTTCAACTTCAATTACGATTTTAGTCAGTATCCCGATTTAGCTTTACCCGTAATTGCAACATGTGCTGGACTCGGTGTCATTGGAAAATTCACAGGTTTAGAAAGCCTTAAAATAAAAGAAAGCAATCGTATTGAAGTGTTGGAAACCGAACTTGCAAAACTAAGATTTGATTTCCGTGAAACGGGAAATGGTGAATGGATATTAATTAACAGTTGCAAAGTAGAGAAACATGACTATGATTTTACAAATGTGATTATCAATACCTATAACGATCACCGTGTTGCCATGAGTTTTGCGCCATTTGCAATTTTAGGCAAAGGAATTCAGATTGAAAACCCTGAGGTGGTCATAAAATCATATCCCAAGTTTTGGAAAGAGTTCAATAAAATTATTTAAAACTAAAAAGGAGACCAAATGGCCTCCTTTTTTATTCTTATAAGTTTAAATTATGCATCAATATTTGCATAGTGCGCATTTTTCTCAATAAATTCACGACGAGGTGGAACCTCATCACCCATCAACATAGAGAATACTTTATCCGACTCCACATCATTTTCGATGGTTACCTGACGAAGAATACGAGTAGATGGATCCATTGTGGTTGACCAAAGCTGCTCCGCATTCATCTCTCCAAGACCTTTATAACGCTGGATATGAACACCTTTATCAGAGCCGCCTCCATATTCCATCACTAAGGCATCACGTTCGGCATCGTCCCAAGCATAAGCGCTCTTAGCACCTTTCTTCACTAAATACAATGGTGGAGTAGCGATATAAACATATCCCATCTCAATCAAAGTTTTCATATAACGATAAAAGAATGTCAATATTAGCGTGGCGATATGACTACCATCCACGTCGGCATCCGTCATGATGATTACCTTATGATAACGAAGTTTAGCCAAGTTTAATGCTTTAGGATCTTCTTCTGTTCCGATAGAAACCCCCAAAGCGGTAAACATGGTTTTAATTTCTTCATTTTCAAAAATCTTATGAGGCATTGCTTTTTCCACATTCAAAATCTTACCACGAAGTGGAAGAATCGCCTGAAAATTACGGTCACGACCTTGCTTGGCCGTACCACCCGCCGAATCTCCCTCGACAAGGTAAATCTCAGTAACTTCAGGATCGCGTGACGAACAATCAGACAGTTTTCCAGGAAGACCTGAACCCGTTAATACATTCTTACGCTGTACCAATTCACGAGCTTTACGCGCTGCATGACGTGCTGTAGCTGCAAGAATTACTTTATTAACAATAATTCGTGCTTCCTTTGGATGCTCTTCCAAATAATTGTTCAGTGCCTCACCCATCATAGATTCAACAGCTCCCATTACTTCGGAGTTACCCAATTTAGTTTTGGTCTGCCCTTCAAACTGAGGTTCAGCAACTTTAATAGAAATAACAGCAGTAAGTCCCTCACGGAAGTCATCGCCACTGATATCGAATTTCAATTTGCTCAACATTCCCGAACGCTCGGCATAAGCCTTCAAAGTACGAGTTAAAGCACGACGGAAACCAGAAAGGTGAGTTCCTCCTTCGTGGGTATTAATGTTATTCACATAAGAATGGATATTCTCAGCAAATGAAGTATTATATTGCATGGCAACCTCAACAGGCACACCATTCTTTTCTCCTTCAATCTGGATTGGATCAGGCATCAATTTCTCACGAGCTTCATCCAAATACTCAATAAAATCAGATAATCCCTTTTCAGAATAAAACTCTTCGAATAAGAATTCACCAGTTTCCTCATCAGTATTACGCTCATCGTATAACTTCAAACGAATACCTTTATTTAAGAATGCCAATTCGCGCAAGCGGCTGGCCAAAATATCGAAACTGTATTCTGAAACCGTAAAGATGGTATTATCAGGCAAGAAAGTAACCATGGTTCCACGCTTATCAGTAGTTCCTACTTCCTTTACAGGATACTGCGGTTTACCAATTTCATACTCCTGCATATAGTGCACTCCTTTACGGAACACCTCCACCTTAGTATGAATAGAAAGTGCATTCACACAAGAAACTCCTACTCCGTGCAATCCACCTGAAACCTTATAACTTCCTTTATCGAATTTACCACCAGCGTGCAGCACAGTCATTACAACCTCAAGGGCTGAACGGCCTTCTTTCTCGTGCATATCCGTGGGAATACCACGACCATTATCCAATACACTAACGGCATTGTTTTCTAATATTCTAACTTCTATAGTATCGCAATGACCGGCTAATGCTTCGTCAATCGAGTTGTCCACAACCTCATAAACAAGGTGGTGCAAACCCTTTGTACTCACATCTCCGATATACATCGCTGGGCGCTTACGAACGGCTTCCAATCCTTCCAATACCTGAATATTATCCGCGGTATATTCTTTTCCTAAATTCCCCTTTGCTTCTTCACTCATATTCAATTATTTATATAATTTTTGATAGAAGTCAAAAGTACAAAAAAAAAGCACGCTAAAAGCCTAAAATTAGCCCTTAAAAAAGAGATAATTATTAACAATTTTTCGACCGATTGTTTAGAAAGTTTTATTGCTTGATTTTAGCCTGTTTATGATACTCTATTGTTTACCAAAGATGGACAAAGCAGAGTCCGTAGATCGAGAAAACTTGCTACAGAAAAAGCGAAGCGGAGTCCGTGGCTCGAGAAATAAATCCTTGATTGCATACTACGAAGTAATACAAATTACGAAGACACACAAACCTACGCTGTCAGGTCCTTTGGACGCTGACAGGTCTATGTAGTAAATTACTAAAAAATATAACTAAGTCCCAACATCGCATTAAAGCGATAAGATGGATAATTATAAAAGCGGTAGTATTTGCTTGCAGCAATATTATTCAAGTTCAAGAATATTCCTAATCTTTTACGATAACGATATTCAACGCCCAAGTTGGCATCAAAATAACCTTTTATGGTTTGTGGTCCTGTTATTTTCACGCCTGTTACATTAGTGGTTTCTACCAAGGCCTTAGATGGTCCATTGCCAAATAGTTCCATTTTAAGGATAATCTTATTTCCTATATTATAATTTCCTGACAGGGTAACTTTATAGTTTGGCTTATGCCATGCATAAAGCTCATCGGTCATATTATAAATATAATAATCAGCCATCAACATAAAGCGCAAATGCTCTTGCTTTTGCCAAGCAAATCCTGCACGGAAACGCACTTCGTCGTAATCATCATAAACCACCTTGAAGGTATTATCATATAAACCTGAATAATCAGTAACATACAATGGCGCATGCTCAAGACTATTATAATGCAATTGCAAATTGAAGTCTAACTCACGACTAATCGTGCTTCCCAAACCGAAATTTACACGGTAGCGATGATTGGTATAATCCATTGGTAAGTTACTTGAAATAAAAGGATTCTCATCACTATAGTCTTTCAGCGTATTTTTCTGCATTCCTCCGCTAATGGAGAAATTGAAGTATAGAATTTTCTTTATCGCCTCAAGTTTCATATCCAATTGAGGATAGAAATTTACAACAGTTACAGAATCAATACTTACATCGGAAGCCACAGCAACTTTTACAAATAACGTACGATAACGGAAAGCATAATAAGGTTCTAAGCGTAATAAGGAGGAGTTACGAGTAGCCAAACTGTCCCAATTATTATTATAAAAACCATAATTTATACTTCCTCCAAAACGTTGTTCAGTCAGTGCATTGATGAAATTCACATTCCAGTCCATATCCGATTTCAGCTCAACAATATTCTCCGAAGTACTGAAATTATCTTGTAAATAATGATAATCTAAATCCACATTATAATCCATATCCTTGGCCCGCTTACGATAGCGCTTCCAGTTCATTTTCAACTCACCCAAAGTATATACTTGCTTGATATCGTTGTCCACAGGAACAACAATTCCTGAGTCTAATTCACTGGGCTTAAAACCATATAAATGAACTACATCACGTTTAAACTTTGCATTGGTGCTTAGCATCGATTTCTTATAAATCTTAGTGTAATAGGTCTCCAAAAGATTATTACTAAAACCTGGATAAGCATAGTCGGTAATGCTACCTGCTGATGATAAATGCTTCGCATGAATGCCAAACTTGGTATCACGAGAGCGAGTATTGGAATGATAAAACTCGAAATAAGGGGTAGTATAATTACCAAAACCACCAGCGATATAGTTTTTATACAGTTTAGACAAAGGTTCGCCATGCATTTTTGCCGGCTTAATGGTATTCACCTTAAACGGTGATTCCACAACTTTAGAATGTATTTCGTAGTTGAATTTTGGGTTCTGATAAACCGTATCAGGTACTGCAGGGTTCCGCTTAATCTTGGTAGCATCGTTCAATGTGGGCGAAAAGCCACGCGAAACAATCACCTTACTTGTACCCACTGCCTGAGCATACATTGCAGAAACTGCCATTATAAAACCTGCCGTAAGCAAGCCTTTTCGTAGAACGTTATATTGCATATTATTAAAATTTCTCATTACTTAGTCCCTCCTTCCGTTTCTTCAACATCCAAATACTCTTCATCGGTTTCAAAATCACTGTCGTCATAATCACCAATAAATAACTTCTCATCCTGATTGAAGTCAATCACCACATCGTCCGATTCAGCTTTCTTTTTCATGGCCTTTTCGGTCTCATCAATTTTCAATAGAAGCTCCTTGGCTTCATTCACCAAGTCGGGATAATCTGTA
>Ga0256827_10001684_pt1 | contig 14230 bp, 9 predicted proteins | sample CV84metaG_FD_185977 | JGI IMG/M metagenome (GOLD analysis project Ga0256827, IMG submission 185977) | Hydrothermal vent microbial communities from East Pacific Rise, Pacific Ocean - CV84 | ecosystem: Environmental > Aquatic > Marine > Hydrothermal vents | place: Pacific Ocean: East Pacific Rise... | reverse complement strand
AAATTAATCGAAAATAAAATTAACAATTTTAATGACAAAAACCAATCCAAATAGAATTATTCGCTAAATATTTTTATCTTTGAGAGAAAACGTAAATATAAAAAATGAAAACAAAACTATTTTTTTTAAGCATTATCGCAATAATAACAACTAATTGCAACTATAATAAATCAATTAAAAAAGACTTTTTAACAGGAATATCTTCAAAAGGAAATATTATCTCATGTAATGATATATATTTAACAATTGATAACAAGAAAGTAAATATAAATACTTTTTATTACGGTGAAGTTTTTATAATTAATTACGAAAATATTGAGGGTTTTGTAAAAGAAAATGGTAACGATTTTCCGGGAATGTCAATTACTGTATTAAATAGTAACAATGACACTATTTTATATGAACAAGATTTGTATAAAGAATATTCTAAGGAAGGTATAAATTATAATCCGCTTCTTATTCAAGCAATGCTAACAGCTGCATATCCTATGCATACCGGAAATAAATATACAATGCTTATTCATATTTGGGATAAAAAAGGTAAAGGTACTTACGACTCTATGTTTGAATTTACCTTAAAAGAAAACGAAAAAATTAAAACAAAAGTAATTAATAATGCAAAGTACGACGAAATTTACTTGTATTCGTATAATACCGAAAAAGTAATTACTGATAACAAAATACCGTTTAACAACACCGTTTATATTGTTTACGAAGGTTTATCAGGGTTTAAAGATATTGACAAAAAAATAAGTTTTGGATTAAGTTTAGTTGCCACAAACAGCAATGGTAAAACAATATTAAATTACCCCGACTTATACGAAAATAAAGATGCTACAACAGAAGAATTCAACAAACTTATTGCCCCTTATTTTGAATTTACAGGCGATAAAGCAAACAATCCTATAACTTGCACTGCAACTTTATGGGACAAAAATAGCGATAGTAAAATTGTATCAGAAATATCAATCAACCTAGAATAACAACCTTAAAATGAAAAACATATACCAATACATATTAATAGAAATTTTTAATATAAAAAAAGACAAACTTCCCACAAGTGCTTTTAACAAAAAAATTTTTAATGCAGAGATTGAATTTAAACATTTAATTCACGATATATTTTTTATTCTTTTAGCTGTTGTATCTGCAAGTTTTGGACTTAAAGGATTTTTATTACCAAATATGTTTATTGATGGTGGTGTTATGGGAATTTCGCTTATTATAGCTGAAATTTCAAAAATTCCGTTATCAATATTAATTGTTGCAGTAAATATTCCATTTATTATTATGGGAATTTCGGCAATAAGTAAACAATTTGCCATAAAAAGTGTTATTGCAATCACTTTATTGGCTTTTTCGGTGCATTTTGTTCAGTTTCCGGTAGTAACCGAAGATAAATTGCTTATTGCAGTTTTTGGTGGTTTTTTCTTAGGTTTAGGTATTGGATTAGCTGTTCGTGGAGGCTCTGTTATTGATGGCACCGAAGTACTTGCAGTATTTGTAAGTAGAAAAACATCGTTAACTATTGGCGATATAGTAATGTTATTTAACGTGGTTATTTTTGGAGTAGCTGCTTATGTTTTTAATATTGAAATAGCTCTTTATGCTATGCTTACATATTTAGTAGCATCAAAAACTATAGATTTTGTTGTATCCGGTATCGAGGAATATGTCGGTGTTACAATTATCTCACCTAAAAGTAATGAAATTAGAATTGCAATTATTGAAGAACTTGGTAGAAGTTGTACAATATACAAAGGTAAAGGAGGACAAGCACTTAACGATATTGATATAATATATATATTGGTTACAAGACTAGAGTTAACTAAATTAGAAACTGAAATTGAAAAAATTGACCAAAATGCATTTATTACAATGCATAGCGTTAAAGATGCTAAAGGCGGTATGATTAAGAAACGACCACTGTAATTGCTTACAAACATATTAAAAACAATTGTTTCAAAATGCTCAACACTTCGCACTCAAACACTTACACATAATCACAATAATAATGTTAAATTTTAGATTTAAATACATTTCTTTAAAAGCATTATAAATAACATTTGCGTTTCAATTAAATTATACAATAATTTATATATTTATTACTTTTAAGCAAAAATTTACTACACATATGGATTTAAAATTCAATAAAAACGACGACAGTATGCGTTTAATGATTTCTGAAATGAATCAGAAATTAGAAAAAATATACTTAGGTGGAGGAAAGAAAAAAATAGAAAAAACCCACGCACAAGGAAAAATGACAGCTCGCGAGCGTATCGATTATTTAATTGATGACAAAAGCAATTTTTTAGAAATTGGAGCTTTTGTTGGCGACGGTATGTATAAAGAATATGGAGGATGTCCTTCGGGTGGTGTTGTTATTGGATTAGGTTATGTTAAAGGTAGAGAGTGCGTAATTGTGGCTAACGATGCTACAGTTAAAGCCGGAGCTTGGTTTCCTATTACAGGAAAAAAGAATTTAAGAGCTCAAGAAATTGCAATGGAAAACCATTTACCAATTATTTACTTAGTTGATAGTGCCGGCATTTTCTTACCATTACAAGCCGATATTTTTGCTGACAAAGAGCATTTTGGACGTATTTTCAGAAATAATGCTAAAATGAGTGCAATGGGAATTACACAAATTTCGGCAGTTATGGGTAATTGCGTTGCAGGTGGTGCATATTTACCAATTATGAGCGACGAAGCTCTTATTGTAAACAAAACAGGTACTATTTTCCTTGCAGGTAGTTATTTGGTAAAATCGGCAATTGGCGAAGATGTTGACAACGAAACCCTAGGTGGAGCTACAACTCATACCGAAATATCGGGTGTTTTAGATTACAAAGTAGAAAACGACGAAGAGGCTCTTGATACTATTAGAAATATAATATCGAAAATTGGCGAACCTCAAACAGCCGGTTTCAATAGAATTGAACCTGCAAAGCCAAAATTAGACGAAAAAGAAATTTATGGTATTGTACCTGAAAAACGAGACACACCTTTCGATATGAAAGAAGTTATTTTACGTTTAATAGATAACTCTGAGTTTGATGAATACAAAGCAGGATACGGAAAAACTATGGTATGTGGTTATGCACGTATTGATGGTTGGTCGGTAGGAATTGTTGCAAACCAACGAAAAATTGTAAAAACCAAAACTAACGAAATGCAGTTTGGAGGAGTAATTTACACCGACTCAGCAGATAAAGCAGCTCATTTTATTATGAACTGTAATCAAAAGAGAATACCTTTATTATTTATGCACGATGTAACCGGTTTTATGGTAGGTTCTCGTTCGGAACACGCAGGGATTATTAAAGATGGAGCAAAAATGGTAAATGCTATGGCAAATTCTGTTGTTCCTAAATTCTCGGTTGTTGTAGGAAACTCGTACGGAGCAGGTAACTACGCTATGTGTGGTAAAGCTTACGACCCTCAACTTATGCTTGCTTGGCCAACAGCTCAAATTGCTGTAATGAGCGGTAAATCTGCATCAAAAACAATTTTACAAATTCAGTTGGCTACAATGAAAGCTAAAGGCGAAGAAATTAGTAAAGATGAACAAGACCGACTTGCTAAAGAAATTGAAGACGAATACACTGCTAAAACATCGCCATACTATGCAGCATCGCAACTATGGATTGATGCAATAATTGACCCTCTCGATACACGAAAAGCTATTTCAATGGGTATTGAAGCTGCAAACCATAATCCGGAAAGAAAAGACTATAAACTTGGAGTTATAAGAGCATAAAATTTATAATAAATGAAATCCTTGTTCATTAAATTAAAAAATGGGCAAGGATTTTTTATAACCATATTTATTAAAAAAGTATGAAAACAACACTTATCATTATTAGTATTTTTACTATACTAAACATTTACGCCCAAGAAAAAAAGGCTAAAATCTACCCTTTTAAATCGGCAATTATCGAATATAAATACGAAGCTCAACTAAGCGGAACTCACATTAAATATATAGACGATTACGGTTATAAGCAAGTTGATATTATAAAAAAAGAAATAAATCTGGGTGATACAGAAAAAAAATACGAAACCATTTATTTAATAGGTAATAGAGCCTATACAATTACTCCCAAAGACACAACAATAGGTTTAAGTATCAATAATAATTACGCATACTACTTTAAATATAAAGACAAAACCGGAGTAGAAATTAACGAAGCTATTGATGCAAATGCATCGGGTTGGAAACATACAGGCGACATAAAATATATGAATAAAGATTGTAAAGTTTGGGAATCGGGTAAAAGCATCAGATACACTTGGAACAGTATAATTTTATACGAGGAGCTAAATTTTATGGTTATGATGGTTGAAAAAGCCACAAAAATTGAAATTAATGTAAAAATTCCTGACGAAATATTTGAAATACCAACAGGTTATACATTTTCTAATGCTAATGCGAGTCAAATAGGTTTTGGCGGTTTAAACCTTGATTTTAATAAAATTAAACTTGTCGAAAAAAATAAAAATAATGATAGTAATGAAGCTACGGAAGAAATTATAGAAGAAGCAACAGAAGGAGATAATATTACTATCGAATTTAAATCAGATGATTATACAAAAGCAGAAGAATTTACGTTTTACGATGAGAAAGGTAATGTTGTTAATGTTGAAGGAGCTAACGAATACAAAGATTACGATTATTTAATAATTAAATCGCAAGATTTATCATTATTAAAAACCGAACAAAAACTACCTAAATACAGCACTGCATTTTTTAAAACTTCGAATGGCAATTACGGAAAAATGCAAATTACAGAAGTTAGTACAGAAAATTTTAATTATCAATATATAATTTTTAACGATAAAGGTTTAATAAAAGAATATAACAAAAAAACAAACAATGGTTTAGCTGAGTTTTTTAATATTAAACCCGACAAATACGGTTACAATTTAATAATTACACCATTAAAAGAATCAGCAATATTAATTATAGAATAATAAAATTATGAAAACGATTATTTTATCGATAATAATAACAGTATCTACATTTATAAGTGTAAATGCTCAAACAATAGAAAATAACGATTGGTTTATTAAAACTGTTGATATGAATGGGAAAAAGAACAATTTATATCAACATATTATGTTTAAACCTGACGGATACACACAAATTGAAGGACGTGTATTTGGCAGATGGGTATTTAATAAAAAAGAAAACACAATTACTATTGAATCGAGAATGGCAAAAGAGTTTGCAGGAATATGGGAAATTACCAAACTAACTAATAAAGAGTTGATAATTAAGCTTGACAAAACACAAATGTATATGGAAATATACAATGAAAAACAGATTTTTTCGGAAAATGAAAAATCTAATTTATTTGGAATATGGTACACAAATACATACGATGGCGATAGAGAATATTATAAATTTGAAAAACCTGACAACTGTAATAGTATAAGTGCTTCGTTAAACCAAGTAGGTGGTAGCAAATCAGAAGGAGTTTGGTTTTATAGTTCTAAAGAAAAAACATTAACAATACCAACCCACTACATGTTCATTAGCGGCACCAGCAAAATAAAAAAAGCTAGTAAAAATAAAATAGTATTAAAACATGAAAGAGGTGATATAACTCTAAATAGAGTAATTGAATTAAATTATAATAAAGAAATAATGCCTTATAATGTTACTGCCGATTTTTTCACAAAAAGAGGATTAATAAAAAACAAAGAACTATTACAAAATACTATTTATAAATTTGAAGATAGCGAAAAAAATATAAATGCAAACTCTTTAGAAAAAATAAAAAAACTCACATATAAAAAGAGAAATTACATAAAAAACTTCAATACATTTGCTGAGTTTGAACTTGCAATAGAAATAGATAACAACAAAAGTTATTATAATATTTTTAGAGGATTTGGTGCATCAAACGTTGAAAAAAACAATTATTTATTCCCTATTAAAGAAGCAGGTACATTTGATGAAGTTACACAATTTAATGATACTGAAACAACTGTTAAAGCAGGTAAGTTTTTATGTAATATATTTTATGTAGAATTCAAAGATATTAAATTACTCTTATATATGATAAAAAACAATCCCGGAGTATATGCTAAAATAATTGTAACTGAAAAAAATTATAATGACGAAATTGAAAATACAGTTTATGAACTATCAAAAATTAACTAAATATCTAAAATATTATAAAAAATAAAACTATGTTTTATAATATATGAATATATAAATAGATGTATTAATTTAGTAGCTGAAAAATTTAATAAATTAATTTAAAATATAACAAAATGAAAGTAACTATTGTTGGAGCAGGTGCTGTTGGTGCAAGTTGTGCAGAGTACATTGCAATTAAAGATTTTGCTGATGAAGTAGTATTAATTGACATTAAAGAAGGTTTTGCAGAAGGTAAAGCAATGGATTTAATGCAAACATCTTCATTAAATGGTTTTGATTCTACTATTACTGGAACAACCGGTGATTATACAAAAACAGCTAATAGCGATATTGCTGTTATTACAAGTGGAATTCCACGTAAACCAGGTATGACTCGTGAAGAACTTATTTCTACAAACGCAGGTATTGTTAAAAATGTTGTTGAAAATCTTGTAAAACATTCTCCAAACGTAACTTTAATTGTTGTTAGTAACCCTATGGATACTATGGCATATTTAGCAGCTAAATCATCAGGGCTTCCTAAAAACCGTGTAATTGGTATGGGTGGTGCTTTAGATAGTGCTCGTTTTAAATATAACTTAGCTCAAGCTATGGATTGTCCTACATCAGAAGTATCTGCTATGGTAATTGGTGGACACAGTGATACAGGTATGGTTCCTTTAATTGAAAAAGCTACACGTAACAGTTTACCTGTTTCTGAATTTTTAAATGCTGACAAACAATCAGAAATTGTTGAAGCTACAAAAGTAGGTGGTGCAACATTAACTAAATTATTAGGTACAAGTGCTTGGTACGCTCCTGGTGCTGCTGTATCTGAAATGGTTAAAGCTATTGCTTTAGATACAAAGAAAATTTTCCCTTGTTCTTGTTTACTTGACGGACAGTATGGTTTAGAAGATATTTGTATTGGAGTACCTGCCGTTATTGGTAAAAACGGTATCGAAGAAATTTTAGAAGTTGAACTTTCTGATGCTGAAAAAGAAAAAATGAAATCTTCTGCCGAGGCAGTTCGTAAAACTAACGGTTTACTATAATAAACTTAGTTTTTATATAATATTAGCACTCTTCTGTTTTCAGTTGAGTGCTTTTTTGTTAAACAATTAATATAAAAATTGACTCTGCAGGTGTCGAATAATAGAATAAATTATATTTGGTATAATTAATCTACTACAATGTTTTTTCAATACTATCCCAAAGACGGTCTGCAGTTTTTTGCCAAGTAAATTTTTGACGTTGAATTTTAGCTTTTTCAACCAATTCGTCACACAGTTTAGGTTGGTTTTGTATTTTTAATAACGCATTAGTTATAGATTCTACCGAGCTTGGTTCTACATACAAAACAGCACCGCCTCCAACCTCAGGCATCGATGTTACATTAGATGTAATTACAGGTACTTCGCTATACATTCCTTCTAAAATTGGGATGCCAAAACCTTCAAAAAACGAAGGATAAACCATTGATAAAGATGAAGAAATAATATCAACTAATTCATCATCGCTAGCACGGCCTGCAAAAATTACTTCAGCTTTACTTTTCAAAGTTTTTAGCACATCGTTCAATTCTTTCGAATCCCACATTATTGAACCAATAATTAGCAACTTGGTATTATTATCAGTTGTAGTCTTAAATTTATCGAAAGCTCGTAGCAAATTCAATAAATTTTTACGTTTTGATATAGTTCCTATAAACAAGAAATACTCGCTTCCTTGTGTGTATTTCTGTTTTGTTTTTATTTTTATTTCGTCTGAAACAGGTCGATATTTTTCATTTGCTCCGTTATATACAACATCAATTTTATTTGGAGAAACTCCATATTTATCTATAATATCGCTTTTTGTAAACTCACTAACGGTTGCTATTCGATTTGCATAATTTGCAAACTTCGGAAAGTAATGTAAATAATATTTCCTGAAAAGATAAGGTAAATGCTCAGGATTATGCTCAAAATTAATATCGTGTATTACATCTAATGTTTTTATATCGGTTCGTAACGAAATCCAACCATCTGGCGAAAGAAATAAATCAGGCTTATGTTTTTTTAGTGCATATGTTATACTCCACTCAAAATACAGATACCACAAAAATGGATGACGACTTTGTGGAGGTATTACTATTGGCGTTATATTATCAGAAAAAATAAATTCTTCGGAATATTTTCGGTCGAAAATGAATATAAATTCTTGTTCTTTATGCTGCTGTGTAATACGTTTTAACGTTTCGTAAGTAAACCAGCCTATCCCATCTAGTTTATTAGTTAAAAGTAATCTTGTATTTACAGCTATTTTCATTAAACTTACTTCCTTTTAATCTTCAACTTCTGCCCTACTTTCAAACTATTTTCGTCAGTTATACCATTAAGTTTCATTATATCTATATTTGAAACTCCGGGATATTTCCTTGCTATTGTCCAAAAATTATCGCCTCTTTTAACAGTATAATATACATATTTACCCGAGTTTTTTGAGCTAGCTTTTGAAGTTGTTTTGGTTGATAATTTATCTTTTTTTACAGTTTTACCAACCATTCGTTGTTTTGCCTCAAAACTCATTTTATCTATATTTAAGAACTTTGATGCTTTATTCTTATGTTTATAAATAACCAACTTCTGCCCTGCCCTTATTCTATCACGATAAATATTATTCCAATATCGTAAATCAGATAAACGTACCTTGTACCAGCTTGCAATATAGCCTACATTATCGCCCGGTTTTATGGTGTACATTATTTTTACCATATCTTTTGTTGGCGGTGGTGCATAATTTATATGCCCTCTACCACTTCGTTGATTCTTTGGTGGAGCTATAATTTTTTTCTCTGGATTAAAAAACACAGAGTCTTTATATGCAAAAATTGAATCTTTTAAATCGATAAATTTATCAGTATATTCAATAGGTAAACGTAAAGGATATGTTCTTACTTTTGCAGGGATAATATCTAAACGATATTGAGGATTTAAATCGCGTAATGTCTCAATTGGTATTTGTAAAACATCTGCAACTTGTTGTAAATGTAAAAACTCGTTTATTATTATAGTATCTGTTTTTGCAGGTCTATCAACTTTTACAGGTTTAATTTTATAATCTTTATAATATGCCATTATGTAATTAGCAGCAATAAAAGCGGGTACATAACCTCTTGTTTCTCGTGGCAAACGGTAATATATTTGCCAAAAATCATGTTTTCCTCCTGAGCGACGAATTGCTTTATTTACATTTCCGGGTCCACAATTATATGCAGCAATAACCAGTGTCCAATCACCATAGATTTTATACATATCTTTTAAGAACTTACTTGCTGCTATTGTTGCTTTTACAGGATCGCGACGCTCATCAACATATGAATTTATTTCTAAACCATACATTTTACCAGTTGAATACATAAATTGCCACAAACCTGTTGCTCCTACGCGTGAACGTGCTCTTGTATTTAATGCTGATTCTATTACAGGTAAATATTTAAGCTCAAGTGGTATTTCTTCCCTATCTAAATACTCTTCAAACATAGGAAAATAGTACTCAGACAAGCCTAACATATTACCAACTTGCTCACGACGTTTATTTGCATAAAGATTAATAAATGCTTTTACTTTGTCGTTATATGTTAAATCGAAAGCTGATACAAGTTTATCTAATTGCTCAATATAAACCGAATCAGGTAAAATAATTGGCTTAACTTTTTTATCTTTATCTTTAAACTTCTTGTTTTCTAATAAAAGTAAACTGTCTAAATCTTCAACTATTAATGTATCATTTCCTAATATTATAGATGTGTCTGCACCTTCGCTAATTAAACTATCAGTATTAATTAGAAACAAACTATCTTTGTTTTCAACTACCTGAGCATTAGCAAAGGTAATAGTAATGAGCAAAAAAATAAAAGTGAGTATTTGCATAAAATATTTTTATATTTATCAGATTCCTAAAAAAACTTATGTCATTCCAATACAGCACAATTGCAGTTTCAGAATGACACAGTATTTTAGAATTTTGATATTTCTAATTTATTTAAACCTACCATAAAGAGCTTCAAAACGCTTACTTACATCTTCAAATTTTTCTTTATCGTATCGTTGAGTTAATCTATATAACTCTTGAATAATTGCCATCGACATCTGTTTATCACGGTCAACCGAAGAAGCATCAGCCCCTGATAATGATAAATACCAATTTAAATCATCTTCATTTGTATCCATCATTTGATCCACAATTTTACGAGCTTTCTCTTTTTCGTTTAACTTATAAAGTATATCTATCACGCCAATAGAAAAACCATTATGAGGCACAACATCGCCAGGTAATATTTCTAAACAACGATTAATAACTTCCTTCGCTTTATCAGTCTTACCTTCTGCAAGTAGCATATTAGCTAGACGAGAGAAATTATTTCTAATATTCATAGTCATTCTCAAATTATTTTCATCTAACCATACATTAGGATCACTAATATTACCCCAAACAAATTTATTCATTACATTATCGTACATAATGTCAGTATCAATTCGCCCTGTTTGACCATCATTACTATCATCAGCTATAGGAACTAAACGATAGGCAAGACCTTCTATTTGGAAATATTTTTCAAGTCCCATATAGCTATCGCTTCCTACTGTAATTGCAAAATATATAGGGCGTTTCCAATTATTATGGGCTAACAAATCAAGAACCATCATTTCGGCCTTAGGCATATAATTTTTTTTGTATTTCCACTGTATTTTATCAACAATCTTTCCTGCATCTTTTGGTTTTACAACACCATTATTAACTACTGTAGCAGAATCGACAGTTAGCTGAAACATTTTTGTTGGAACAAAATTTATACTTCTACCTCCACTGGTCTGAAGTTTTGTTCTCTCATCATCGCTAGCAACAAAATCAACAATTTTACTAATTTCAGTATATTGATTCATTTTTTCAAGAACAAAAGGACTATCTCGAGTACCTTGTTCGTACTTATCACGAGACATTGTAAATGGAACTGGAGCTGATTCGTATGCTGCTCGTCTAACTTGATCGATATACCAATCGGTATTTAATAAACTTAAATTCACAACTCTTACATCAGTTCTATACCCTTCGACCTCTTGAACATACCAAAGTGGAAAAGTATCATTATCTCCATTTGTAAATAAAATTGCATTTGGAGCACACGAACTTAAATAATTTTTAGCAAAATCTCTTGCGGTATATCTATTTGAACGATCGTGATCATTCCAGTTTTGGTTTGCCATAACACCAGGAACAGCAACTAATGTAATTAAAGTTACAGCAACAGCCATCACCGTTTGAGGCATTTTTACTTTTTCTGATAAAAATTTATATATTGCAAAAACACCAAAACCTATCCAAATAGCATAAGCATAAAAAGAACCCGCATACGCATAATCACGTTCACGTGGTTGATATGGGTATTGATTTAGATATAATACAATAGCTAATCCTGTAAATAAGAAAAGTAACATGACCACCCAAAAACCATTAGTATTTGTTTTTGCTTGAAAAACAAGGCCAAATAATCCTAGTAATAATGGTAGAAAGAAATAAACATTTCTTGCCTTATTTTTCTTCATACTTTCTGGTAGTAAATCTAAATTAGGTTCCATTCCTAAACCTGGTATTCCACTAATCCAATTTCCTTTATTAACACTTCCATGCCCCTGTGTATCATTTTGTCTGCCAATAAAATTCCAAAAGAAATAACGCATATACATATGCCCTATTTGATATTTAAAAAAGAATGTTAAGTTTTCACCAAATGTTGGTTTCATCAACTTTTTACGTTCTCCATTTTGTTCTACAGTAATTGGCTTTCCTTTAACATCGCCCCATTGCTTATACGCCTGTATATGGTTAGCTTGTGAGCTATACATTCTTGGAAAAACTGTATAAAAACGAGAATCATATTTTACTATTTGTTTATGATCAGAAATCTCATATCGATCATTTCCATCTTTATCAGTGCGTTGTACATAATTTGGTTTCCCTTCCTCAATACTTTCAAAAGGTGCATTATAATATTGTCCATAAAACAAAGGTCTATCACCGTATTGCTCACGATTTAAATATGATAACAATGCAAATACATTTTCCGGATTATTCTCATCTAATGGAGGATTTGCTAATGAACGTATTACAACCATTGTAAATGATGAATATCCTATCATTATCACAGTTCCTGCTAACACAATTGTATTTAAGATTGACTTGTAATTTTTTCCTTTTAAGAAAACAAAAGCAAAAATACCACCTGCTAAAACAAATGCCATAAATAAACTCCCTAAAATCATTGTTGTCCCCAATAAAAACATCGATAACGAAAACAATATAGAAACATATAAATGATTTGTATCTCTTTTTGAAGTATAATAAAGTGTAAATACAAGTGTTACTATTAATAAGAATATATAAAAGAAAGCTCCTGTGTTAAAGCTTAATCCAAACCCATTTACAAATAACAATTCAAATTCTGATGCAATTGTTATAGAACCGGGAATAATACCATACATTACTCCGGCAATAGCTCCAATAGCAACGATTGAAGCAAAAACAACGCCAATTTTTGTTGGTTTAAAATTTTTAAAATAATAAACAAAAACAATTGCAGGAATAGCAAGTAAGTTAAGCAAGTGAACACCTATTGACAATCCCATAAGATAAGCAATAAGAATAACCCAACGATTTGAATATTCCTGTTCGGCAACATCTTCCCATTTAAGTATAGCCCAAAAAACAATTGCAGTAAATAATGATGACATCGCATAAACTTCTGCTTCTACGGCCGAAAACCAAAAAGAGTCGGTGTATGTATATGCTAATGCTCCAACTATTCCACTACCTATAATGGCAAAATAATTTCCAACGGTATATTCTTCTTTTTTCACGAATTTCTTTGCAAAATGTGTTATTGTCCAAAACAAAAATAATATAGTGAATGCACTAGCTAATGCAGATAATATATTTATTGTATATGCCATTGTTGTTACACCACTTGCAAACAACGAAGCAACTCTTGCCATAATCATAAATAAAGGTGCTCCAGGGGGATGTCCAACTTCTAATTTAACTGCTGTTGCAATAAATTCTCCACAATCCCAAAAACTTGCTGTTGGCTCAACAGTTGAAACATAGGTAAATGCTGCTACTAGAAATACTAGCCAGCCTGTAATGTTGTTAATTAACTTATAATTCATCTTTTAAATTTGAGTGATTTTTTTAACACGGCGAATATACTAACAATTTTTAGCTTTATAAATATTTTATACACTTAAAAATACTTAAAATTATAAATAATTCTAAAACATAATACAACTCAAAAAACAAAAAGTTCATTTTTTTACTCACATAAACATCTGATAAAAAGTTTTTTGCAAATTATTTTAATTTTAATCAAAAATTTATCGTTTTTTTTTTGTGATAATTAAAAAAACAACTTATTTTTGCAACGCTTTTTAGCAAATGGTTCTTGTCCCATGGTGTAATGGTAACACATCGGTTTTTGGTGCCGTCGTTCAAGGTTCGAATCCTTGTGGGACAACAACAAACAAATAAAACCTCTTAATTATTAATTAATTGAGAGGTTTTTTATTTTTTAGGATTACTGAATTGGTTACCTAATCCTTATTGACTTAAATAATTGAACAGCAATTAAAATACGATTTTAATAGTCCTTATTGGGCAGCAAAGAATTAAAGAAACTGTCTCAGAAGTATTTTTATACTGTCATAACAAAAATAAACCTAATGAGACAGTCTCTTTTTTTATTACCTACCCCAAATACTCACCATAGCTTTTTATCGACAAATCTTTAAACCCAATTGATGTAAATGCCATAATAAAAGCACTTGCAAGTCGTGCGTTTGTAATTAACGGTATATTCAAATCAATTGCATTTCTTCGTATCTGGTAATCATTATTTAGCTCATTTTCCGACAAATCTTTTGGAATATTTACTACAAAATCTATCTCTCCTGATTTCATATAATCGATTACATTTGGCTGCTGATTACTATCCGGCCAATTTAATATTGTTGCCGATACATTGTTCTTATTTAGAAAATCGGC
>Ga0256827_10001683_pt1 | contig 14232 bp, 11 predicted proteins | sample CV84metaG_FD_185977 | JGI IMG/M metagenome (GOLD analysis project Ga0256827, IMG submission 185977) | Hydrothermal vent microbial communities from East Pacific Rise, Pacific Ocean - CV84 | ecosystem: Environmental > Aquatic > Marine > Hydrothermal vents | place: Pacific Ocean: East Pacific Rise... | reverse complement strand
ACGATGTAAATTCCATCTTTGCATTGTAAGAGCAATCATAAAACCACCCATAAAAAGAAATATTACATCGTTTGCATAAGATGTTGATACTTCTTTACCATTGGCTATCCCCAAAAACGGAAATAAAACAAGTGGTAATAATGCCGTTACAGCCAATGGAATTGCCTCGGTAATCCACCACGTAGCCATTAAAACTGTTATTGCTAATGTTATCGATATTTTCGGATTATTGGGAGCTATATTTCCAAAAAGTATTATACCAATAAACAGTATTATACCTAAAAGTAACCCTATCGATTTTTTAAATTTCATTTAAATATTTTTAATAAAAGTACTTATTTTTTTGAAAACTTGTTAATAATTTAACCATATAATGATTGTGATAACTAAAATTAATATTTACCTATGCAAAAAATTAAATTGTATAAAATGATTAAAAGAATTTTAGTAATTACAGGCTTTGCATTTTTAATTGCAAGCTGTGGAAACAATGCTGACAACACTACTAACGGGAATACTATTGACAGCACATCTGTAACAGAAGCAACTAATGTTGACAAAACAGAAGCAGAAAATATTGTTGACATAAACAAATTTGAAGATGAAGCAGGAAACTATGTTAACAATAACATTGTTATTGAAGGCACTTGCGTACATACCTGCAAGCACGGTGGCGGAAAAATGCATATTGTTGGCGACGACCCAGAAAGCAGAGTTGTTATCATTGCAACTGATGCAAGTGGAAAATTTAATGCCGAAATGGAAGGTACCAAATATAAAGTTATCGGAAAAGTTATTGAAACACGTATTGATTCTGCATATCTAGCTAATATGGAGGCTGAAATTCTTGCAGGTGAAGAAGGTGGTGAAAAAGAAGGTGTAAAACACAATCACGGAAGTGAAGGAGATAACGCTACCCCTGCAGAAGAAAAAGAAATGAAACTTATGCAAGTAGATAATATGCGTAAAGAATTAGCGGAAAGTGGTAAAGACCATCTATCGTTTTATAATATAGAGTGTGTTTCTTACGAGCCTATCAAAGAATAACAATCAATTACCGAATTGTTCTGAGCCGACTTTTAGTCGGCTTTTTTTGTTGGTTTTATTTCAATTTCTTTAGTTTTCTTTAAAATACTTTTACTTATAAATGGCCCTGAAAACTCGTGAATAATTGTAGCTCCCATAATTATTCCAATAAGTAAGTTCGAAAAATCCTTAAACATTTCTTGTTGACTAATTAATAATGACAAGCCTAAAACAATGCCTCCCTGAGGAATTAAACCTGCAAAAGCATATTTCTTTACATTTGGCGACATTTTTAGTAAGCTGGTTCCTAATCTCATTCCTAAAAACTTACCGGTTAATCTTATAAGAATAAATACACCAATTAATAAAATAATTATACCTGTAATAGAGCTTGTATTAAAGTTCATTGCACTAAAAACAAAGAATATTAAAAAAATCAACTCTTCAATACCATTTTCAGTAATATCAACAATTTTATCATCAACCTTATTGTAGTTTCTTATAACAAAGCCTAGTGTAAGTGTAGAAAAAAGCTCATCAAAACCTAAAAAAGTAGCTAGCCCATAAGTAAGAGATAACGAAGCTAGAAAAATTACAAGCAACGATTTATTATTATTTATTTTCAAGATACTTGTTACTTTATTAAACAAAAAGCCCATAACCAAACCTGTTACAACAGCACCTGTAATTTTATAAAAAATTGAATATAAAATATGTAAAACCGATAATTCTTGCGTTCCTAAAATTGATTGCGATATTGAAATAGAAAAGCTAAATAAAATTAATGTTATAATATCATCAAAAGCAGCAGCACCTAATATTGCACTACTTACAGGTCCCTTAGCCTTATATTCATGAATTACAGCAAGTGTAGCTGTTGGGTCGGTAGGAGCACCAAGCGATGCTATTATTAAGCTAAAAGCAACAGATGTGGTAATGCCAAGAGTAGACAAAGGAAGTATATATAAACTTAATACAAGAAAACCTATAAAAATTAATATAAAAGCACCAAACGCCTCAAAAAAGGCTAATGTAAATAATTTACGTCCCGTCTTTTTAAGCTCTTTAATTGAAAAACTACTTCCTATCTCAAAAGTTATAAATGCCAAACAAAAATTAGTAATAGTGTCGGTTATTTTCAAAAAATCATTTGGAATAATACTAAACACATTTGGATTCAACATTAAACCTGCAACTAAATAACCTACTATTTTAGGGAACCCAACCTTCTCTGATACAACCGATAACAAATACCCAACTATTAATATTAATCCAAAATAAAGTATATACATTTTATTGATATTATTCGTTACTAACAAAGTTACATATTAATTTATTTACACTATCATAATAAATCATAAATACTACTTACCAAACTTTTATTGACTACATTTAAAATAAATACAAAAAGATATAATTTTACCCTTTCAATTTATTAAATTTGCATTGAAATAATAATATTTATGAGAATATCAGGTTTTATAAAACTTCCAAAGCACAGAACATTTAACTATGTTCCTCGATATTACGATCCTCAAAAAGAAGAACTGGAAAATGTAGTAAGAAAAGCAGAATTAGGAGTACCTCAAAAACTGCATAAAACCGAGAAAAAAATTAATTATTATTTTAACCAACGCAGAGCAGAAAACAAGCAATCACTCATACGTAGATTGATTGTTTTTTTTACACTTATACTACTACTTGTTGCTCTATATTATATTTTCGGAGTAATTTATTACATTTTCTAGATGAGCGATATAATAAAATTATTACCCGATTCTATTGCAAATCAAATTGCAGCCGGAGAAGTTATTCAACGTCCTGCATCAATCGTTAAAGAGCTTGTTGAAAATGCAATTGATGCTAAAGCAACTGAAATAATTATTAATATTAAAGATGCCGGTAAAACTCTGGTTCAGGTTAAAGATAACGGTATTGGTATGAGTGAAACCGATGCACGACTTGCATTTGAACGACATGCAACATCAAAAATTAGAGAAACAAACGACCTTTTTAAAATAAACACAATGGGTTTTAGAGGCGAGGCTCTTGCCTCAATAGCATCGGTTGCCCAAATTGATTTAAAAACCAAACGAGCCGAAGATGAGTTAGGAATTAATATTCAAATATCGGACTCAAAAGTAACTTTACAGGAACCTATTAGTTGCCCCACAGGTAGTAATTTTCAGATAAAAAATTTATTTTTTAACGTTCCGGCAAGACGTAAATTTTTGAAAGCCGATAATACAGAATTTCGCCATATACTTGAAGAAGTTCAGAGAGTAGCTTTAACTCACCCAAATGTTGCTTTTAAATTGGTTCATAATAATACCGAAATATACAATCTACAAAAAGGAAATTATAGACAACGTATAGTTGCTATTTTTGGCAAATCAATAAACCAAAATTTAATTTCGGTTGATAACGAAACGGATATTGTGAAAATCAGTGGTTTTATTGGCAAACCTGAAAAAGCAAAGAAAAAAAGAGGTGAACAATACTTTTTTGTGAACGGAAGATTTATGCGTCATCCATACTTCTACCACGCAGTAAACGATGCATATAAAAACATTTTACCTCCCGATACTTTTCCGTCTTTTTTTATATTTTTCGAGGTAAATCCTGCATCAATCGATATAAATATTCACCCAACAAAAACTGAAATTAAATTTGAGGAAGAAAAATTTATTTATCAGTTACTTCACGTTACAGTTAAAGAAGCCTTAGGTAAATTTAATATTGTTCCATCTATCGATTTTGATATTGAAACTGACTTTATTATACCCCCAAAATCTAATAATATATTTGTAAAACCACCTGAACCAAAACTTGATCCTAATTATAATCCATTTAAAAATTCTAGTTCCGGTTCGTCGTATACAAAAACATCAAAAACATATTTCGACAAACCAAATACCGACAATTGGGAAAAACTCTTTGAAACATCAAATATTGACGATAATAAAATTGAAGAAATTATTGAATCTAAAATAAATACTGAGGTTTTTGAAAATACCAACTTTGATTTTGATGTTTTAATTTACAAAAAATCGAATGCAATATTTGAATATAAAGACCAACTTCTAATGGTTAATTTAAAACGTGCACTACAACGAATTAATTACGATATTTTTATTGAAAAAATAGCAAAAAACAAAAGCACTACTCAAAAATTACTTTACGTTGAAGAAATAAAATTTTCGAATAACGACTATTTACTTTTAAACGAAATTTACGACGAACTTAGTGCCGTAGGTTTCGATATTACAGAATGTAAACCTAACACAATTTCATTAAACGGAGTACCGAGCGAGTTTGAAAACGGCAACTACAAACAGTTTTTAGAAGAACTAATTGAAATATACAGCAATAACAAAACCAATATTAAAACTGAAATATACGATATAGTCGCAAATTCACTTGCAAAATCAATAACTAACCTACAATCGATATTTACAAAAGAATCAGCCAAGCGAATAATTAAAGAATTACTAAACTCTAATAACCAAACATTTACACCTAAAGGCAAACAGATTATTTATCAATTAAATTAAAAAAAACGCACAACTATTTAGACTCATTTAAAATAATTTCATTATCTTTGTACATTAACTTTAACAAAAGGCTATGTCAAAACACATAATTTTAGTAGTAATACTGTTTGTTTATTCAATAACAAACATATTTGCACAAGTTGAACCTAAAGCTTCAACTACAAAAAATGAAGAATTAAACCCAAATGCACAAAAGACAGACGTTAAAGTTGATTCCGTTGCACCAAAAAAATTATCAAAATTTGCTCAGTTTAATAAAAAGGCCGAAGCATTATTTAAAGTATTACCATTTCCAATGGTATCATATTCAACTGAAACAGGAACAGTATTTGGTTTAGCAAAATATAATTTAGTAAACCTTGTAAAAGGCGATACAATATCATCAGCATCAAGCTTTAGCGAATTGGTTTCTATTTCAACTGAAGGGCAATTCAAAGTTGTACTTGGTTCAAGTTTATATTTAAATCAAAACAAACTATTACTACAAGGAGGTGTTCAGTATGTAGAATACCCTGAATACATATTAGGAGTAGGTAACGATGCTCATAGAAAATATGCAGAACGTATAAAAACAAAGCGTATTGTTTTTACTAATAAAGCGTTATACGCTCTTAACAAGACCAAAACATTATATGCCGGTATAACTCAAGAATATAAAAATTATATTGAAGTTAAAAGTATTGCTGACGAACTAAATAGACAACCATATTTAGATAGTACAAAATACGCAGGATACAACGGAGGTATAACTTCAGGTTTTGGTCTTACAGCTATATTTGATAAACGCGACCACAAATACAACGCAAGAAATGGTGTATATGCTTCTACAAGTTTTAAATTATTTGAAAACTTTATGGGTTCAGATTTTAATTACAATTCATTTGAACTTGATTTTAGAGCATTTTACAATCCATGGCTTAAACATGTTATTGCTATACAGCTATATACACAACAAAACGTAGGCGATGTTCCTTTTTACTCTTTAGGTCAAATTGGCGGTACTAACCGTATGCGTGGTTATTATTTAGGTGCCATTAGAGATAAAGTTATTGCTGATTCGCAAATTGAATACCGTATGCCTATTTGGTCAATTTTTGGAATTACAGCTTTTGCCAGTGCGGGTAGAGTTGCCGAAAGTTACAGCGAGATGTCATTAAATGGACTTTGGTATGCCGGCGGTTTCGGACTTAGAATTATGGTTGATAGTGCAAACAGAGCAAACTTAAGAATTGATTTCGGATTTGGACAACAAAATGCCAAAGCAATTGTAATTGGTTTTACAGAAGCATTCTAAACATAATAAAATATTTTTTGTATAGTTTATTAATTATGGCAAAATTTTTGTTTTATCTTTGAAAACTGTATGAAAAAAGCCTTAAAAATATTCTTTTTTTCTTTACTAAGTATTGTCTTATTAATATTAGGTAGCTCATTTGTTATTGGATATTTTTACGAAAACGAAGTTGTTAACATAGTTTTAAAAGAACTCAATAAAAATATTAAAACAGAAATTAATATTGGTTCTTACGACTTTTCTATATTATCAAAATTTCCTGATGCATCACTAGAGTTTAAAGATATTACTGCAAAATCTACAAAAAATTACAAATCAAAATACAAAAATGAAGATACATTATTTACAGCAAAAAGTATTTTCTTACAATTTAACATTTACGATATAATAAAAAAACACTATAATATAAATGCCATACATATTAATGGAGCAAACGTACACTTATTAACCAATAAAAATGGGGAAGAAAACTTTCACTTCTGGGTTTCTGACTCATCAAGTTCAAGTAATTTTAATTTAAACCTACAATCAGTAAAAATTACAAAAACAAAAGTAATTTATACGAATAAAATAAAACATGCTGATATAAGAGTTTACACAGATAAATTTACTCTTAAAGGTGATTTTACATCGGATACATACATACTAAAATCTAAGGGAAAGTTAAATATTAACAAATTAGAATTTAACAGTGTAAACTATGCTACAGCTAAAAACATCTCTTTAAAATCGGATATAAAAGTTGATAATAACACTTTTACGATAAAGCAAGGAAAATTAAACTTAAATAACTTAAGCTTTAATATTGACGGCATTGCCAACTATAAAAATAGATTAAATTTAAATATTAAATTATCAGGAAACGATATAAATATAAAGTCGTTATTATCAATATTACCCAAGATGGCAAAAAAGGAGGTTAGTAATTACGAAAGTAATGGACAATTCTATTTCAACGGTATAATAAAAGGTGAAGTTAGTAATTATTCATCGCCAAAAATTGAGACAAATTTTGGTATTAAAAATGCAGTAATAACAAATACAAACTCAAACATTAAACTTACTAATGTTAATGCAAAAGGAAAGTGGAGCAACGGTAGTAAAAAAAGTGCCGAAACTTCATATTTACAACTTGATAGTTTAGATGCAAATTTAAATGGGAATAAGATATCAGGTAGTTACAAAATATCAAATTTCAAAAGCCCTACAATTACAATAAATTCTGACATTAATACTGAATTAAACGATATTGTTGATTTCTTAGATATTGACACTATTGAAACAATATCAGGAAAAATTACAGGTCATATAAACTTTAAAGGTAAATTTAAAAATTTCAAAAACATTACAAGTTCTGATATTGCTCGTTCAAAAACAACAGGTTATGCTAATTTAGCAAATGTATCGCTAAAACTTAAAGATTCTGATTTTGAAATAAAAAATATTAATTCAGGTTTAAAATTTAACAATAAAAGCATAACAATTGATAGTTTACGATTTAAACAAGGCAATAACGATTTCTTCATAAAAGGCTTCTTATATAATATTTTACAGTATTTTCTAGTTAATGATAAAGATATAAGACTATCAGGAACATTAAAATCTAAAAACTTTGATTTAAACGAATTTTTGGAATATTTACGAGCCAAAAAAGAAGCAAAAGGAAACAATACAAATATAAAAATTAACGAATTTATTACATATAACTTAAACTTTGATATTGATAATTTTAAATATAAAAAGTTTGAAGGAAAACAGTTAAAAGGTAATTTAAAATATTACGAAAAAGCAATATCGTTAAATAATGTATCAATAAATACCCTAGATGGTAATTTTTCGGGAAACGTATTTGTTCAAGAAATAGATAGTACAAAATTTAAACTAACAGCAAATCCGGTTTTAAAAAACATAAATATTAATAAAATGTTTACTGTTTTCGATAATTTCGGGCAAGATTTTATAAAAGCAGAAAACATTAAAGGTGTAATAAATTCTAAAAACAAACTAAGTTTTTTAATGAATACAAAAGCAGAAATAGACGAAACATCGTTAAATGTTTTATCTGATATAGAAATCAAAAACGGAGAACTAAACCACTTTAAACCTATGAAAAGTTTATCTAGGTTTATTGCTTTATCCGAACTAGAAAATATTAAATTTAACACTATTAAAAATCAAATAAGAATTGAAAACAAAACAATATATATTCCTAAAATGAATATTAATTGTTCTGCTTTTACAATTACCGCTGGTGGCGAACATCATTTTAATGGCAAATATAATTACAAACTAAAAGTATTATTATCTGATGTATTATCTACAAAAGCAAAGCGTGCAAAAAAACAAAATACCGAATTTGGAGTAATTGAAGATGATGGACTAGGTCGTACAAGTATTTTTTTAAATATTATTGGAACAAAAAACAATGTAAAAGTTAGCTACGATACCAAAGCAGTAAAAGATAATATTAAAGACAAAGCAAAAGATGAGAAATCGAACCTAAAAACAATTCTTAACGAAGAGTTTGGTTGGTTTAAGAAAGATACCTCTATTGTTAAAACAAAAAAACAAAAAGCTAAAAAAGAAAAAGCTAAAAAGAAGAAAAAAGTCTCGATACAATGGGACGACGAATAAAAAATAATAATTATGTCGGTACTAAATTATTTTTCGAATAACCCAAACAAACGAGCTAAATTTATATTTAATTTTATTGCTCCTATATACAAAATAGCAGACAACACTTTAGTAAAAAATTACCATAAAACAATAGATATTCTTGATGATGAATTATCAATAAAAGACAAAACAGTGCTAGACCTTGGTACCGGTACAGGTGCTTGGGCTTCTAGTTTTAAAATAAAAAAACCAAAAAAAATTATAGGTATAGACTTTGCCGATAAAATGTTAGTTGTAAGTAAACAAAAACATCCAAATATACATTTCGAAAAAGCTGATGCAGAAAACTTAAATAACTTTAATGATAACAGTTTCGATATTGTAACTGCCTCTTTTGTATTACACGGAGTAAAACAAGAACGTAGAAAAATAATACTTAAAGAAATGCAAAGAGTATCATCTAAATATGTTATTTTAAACGATTTTGTTGGAAAAACACCTATTGGTATTTGTTTCTTAGAATTTATGGAAAAAAGTGATTATAAATTCTTCAAAAAAAATATTTGTAACGAACTTAACGATATTTTTTCAAGCTCAAAAAAAATAGAAATTAATAAAGGAAGCGGCGTATATATTTGCTACAAATAAGTAATAACCTAACTATTCAAATAATACCTCATAAGATACTAGTATACAGACAACACCAAAAAAATTATAAAAAAACAATCTTCATATATGCAAAATTAATTATCTTTAGATTTGCTTTAGAATTAGTTTGTACTTTTATAAAATGAAGATTTTAGTTGTAGAAGACGAAATAGAATTATTAACCACAGTAAGCAATTATCTTACAAAAGAAAAATACATTTGCGAATTAGCCGAGAATTTTCAAAAAGCTAAAAAAAAATTATCGATTAACGAATACGATATTATCCTACTAGATATTACTTTGCCCGATGGAGATGGAATAGATTTACTGCAAACCATTAGAAAAAATAATATTAGAGCAGGAGTAATTATTTTGTCGGCAAAAAATTCATTAGACGATAAAATAACAGGTTTAGATTTTGGTGCTGATGATTATATGACAAAACCGTTTCAATTATCTGAACTTAATTCGAGAATTAAAGCTATTTTAAGAAGACACAAATTCGGAGGCGATAGCACACTGCATTTCAATGAAATAAGCATAACTACTGATAGTAAAACTGTGAAAATAAATAACAAAGAAATTGTCCTTACAAAAAAAGAATACGATATGTTGCTTTATTTTATAATTAATAAAAACAGAGTTTTAACCAAAGAAGCAATTGCAGAACATCTTTGGAATGACAATATAGATTTATCCGATAATTTCGATTTTATATATACACATTTAAACAATATTAGGCGAAAAATAAAATCGAAAGGCGGTAATGATTACATAAAAACAATTTACGGAATGGGCTATAAATTTACTGACCAATGAAATTTTTAACAAAAATAAATCATCAATATATTTGGACACTCGGCATACTGCTAATAATAGTAAGTGTAGTTGGCTTTTTTGTTTTAAAAAATATTATTCTTAACGAAATTAAAGAAGATATTTTTGAAAAAGAATATGCTATAATTAATGAAATAAGAACTCAAAATAACACACCAAATATATTTCCAATAATAGAGACTAAAAAAATTTCGGAAAATGAGATTGAAAAAAAATCATACAAAAACATTAGTTTACGTGATGAAGCTGAAAACGAGCAAGAGCCTTATTTAGAATATACAAACACCGTAAAAATAAATAATCAATATTACTTAATAAAGTTGCGTCATTCACTTTTAGAAAGTAACGATTTAATTATGGCAATTTCTTTGCCTTTGCTTTTGTTGTTAGTGTTATCGTTGTCTGTTTTGTTTTTTACAACCAAACGAATGAACAAAACTATTTGGAAAGATTTTGAAGATAATTTAAAATTTATTGAGAATTTTTCTTTCGATAACCTCGATAATATTAAATTAAAACAAACAGATATTGAGGAGTTTAACCGATTAAATAAAACTGTTTCTAAATTAACCGAAAAACTACAAAACGATTATAAATTGTTGAAAGAATTTACTGAAAATGCTTCGCACGAATTACAAACACCAATAACTATTATTTCGCTAAATTTAGAAGAAATTTTGCAACAAGATTTAGCTGAAACAGTTTTTAAACAAATAGTTTCTACCCAAAATGCCGTTAAACGATTATCAAATTTGAATAAAAATTTATTATTATTAACAAAAATAAAAAACAGACAGTATTCTACTGAAAAACAAATTGTTGTTAATAAGTTTGTTGAAGAAAAGATAGAAGAATTTCAAACATTATCGAAAAATAAGAATATTAATATCTCATTAATTTCTGAAAGTGATTTTGTTTTAAAAATGAATACCGATTTAGTAGAAATTTTACTAAATAATTTAATTTCAAATTCCATAAAACATAATATAGAAAATGGAGAAATATCAATAAATATAACAGAAAACAAGTTGCAAATTTGCAATACAGGAAAAGAAAATTCTCTTACAAATAATAATATTTTCAATCGCTTTACAAAAGAAAATTCACAATCTTATGGTTTAGGATTATCAATTGTAAAGCAGATTTGTGATACTCATAATTTAAAAATAGAATATCTAAAAACCAGAGAACATTGTTTTATAATATCAGATAAAAAATGAAATTTATTTTAATACATATTAATCTCCTATTTATTGTACTTTTTGCAAGTGCACAAACTCGCGATTTAAATTATTATCTTGAACAAGCAAAAACTAACAGTCCGCTAATTAACAAAGCTAATAATAATAACCAGCTGATACAGTTAGACATGCAAAAGGTAAAAAGCATTTTAAACAAGCCAATTATAAATGTTGAAGCTAATGTTTTGTTTTCGCCTATAATATCTCACGACAATAACAACAATCAGTTTCAGTGGGTTTCTGATGGTGCAAATTCGTATACAGGTTACGATTTATCATATTCCGATGGAGGTCAGTATCAGGCATTTGTTTCTATAAAACAACCCTTGTTTTTAGGTAAAACCTATCAATCGTATAACGAGCAAGCCGATATTCAGACCAGTTTAAACGAGAATAATATAAAACTAACCCAACACGAATTAGAGCAATTAGTAAGTCAACAATATATTTTGTGTGAGATGGCAAAACAGCAAAGCAAAATAAGTAAATCATTGTTAGACAAACTAAACGAGCAAGTTCTTATAATGCAAAAATTGGTAAAAAATGCTATTTATAAACAAACCGATTTAATGCTTTTGCAAATAGAAACTGAAAATTTTAGAATTGAATACGAGAAACATTTATCGGAATATAAACTGAATTTATCTGATATAAATTTACTTTGCGGAATTTCTGATACTAGTATTGTTGATATAAAAAATATTAATTTTGAGATAAGCCCCGATACTATTGTGCAATCTAATTTTTTGAATAAATACAGATTGGATAGTTTAAATATTTTGGCTCAGCAAAATTTATTTAATCAAAAATACAGACCTCAATTAAGTTTGTTTGCCAATGCAGGATTGAATGCTATTTACCAGCCATCAATAGATAGATTTGGATTTGCTACCGGAATAAATTTTACTTGGAATATATTCGATGGAAATCAAAAGAAAATACAAAACCAAAAATCACTTATAGAGCTTAAAACAATCGAATTTGAAAAACAAAACTTTGTTAATCAACATAATACAAATAAAGAGAAGTATTTAAATCAAATTAATATTATTGATAAACAAATTAATATCACTGAAAATCAATTAATTGAATATCAGAAACTGATAAAACTATATAAGTTTGAATTGTTACAAGCTCAAATATCAATAATGGATTATAAGAATATAATTCGTGATATTTCCGCAAAAAAACAAGAGAATTTACGTTTGCAAATGCAGAAACAAATCTTGATTAACTCATATAATTATTGGAACTTTTAAAATCTGAAAATGAAAAGAATATATATAATTTTTATTAGCTTACTATCGCTTGTTTTGCTTAATTCATGCAAAGAGCAGGAACAAGAGCAGCAAGCAAGTACACTAAAAGTTAAAGTGAAACTCAGTAAAATAGAATATTCGTATATCCCTGATTATTTACAACTTACAGGGAAAACTATATACTTAAACAAAAGCAATATAGTAGCCCCAATTAGTGGATATATTAGCACTGTAAATGCTAGGCAAGGCGATGTTGTGAAGAAAGGGCAAGTTTTGTTTGAAATAAAAACATCGGAGGCGTATCTAATACAAAATTCTGATAGTTTATTGCAAAATAATTTTGGAAGTGTAAAAATTTATGCAACAGTAAGCGGAAGAATTATGAATATGAGTGTAATGAACAAATCTGTATTTGTCGACAAAGGAAGTGTTATGTGTATAATAATGTCTTCCAACGATTTAAAACTGCAAGTTAATGTTCCTTTCGAGTATAATAAATGGGCTAAAATAGGCAATAAATGTAAAATTATTTTACCTGATAGCACCGAAATAATAGGGCAGTTTTCTAAATATTTACCACAAATTAACGAGGCATCACAAACTTTAAAAATATTGGCAAATATCAATACCAATAAATTTTTACCCGAGAATATGATTGTAAAAGTTTTGCTTGATAAAAGTACTAAACAAGAAACACAGATACTGCCAAAATCTTGTTTGCAAACCGATGCACTTATGAGTAACTTCTGGGTAATGAAATTAATTAACGATAGCACAGCTGTGCAAACTAAGGTAAAAGTTGGAAATCAAAATCATGAAAAGTTTGAGATATTATCGCCTAAATTTAAACCAACTGACCGTTTTATTAGCGAAGGTGCTTATGGATTGGAAGATACTGTTTTAATTGAAGAAAATTAAAATGAATAATTACTATAAAATACTTAAAAAACCTATATTATTAGTTGGAATACTTATATTTATTGCTGGTATATTTTCGTTTTCACAGATGAAAACAAACCTGTTTCCCGAAGTTCAGTTTCCACGAATTTCCATAATTATTGATGCAGGTCAAATACCCATAGATCGAATGATGATAAGCGTTACTCAACCCATTGAAAGTGCCGTAAAAAAAGTTAACGGTGTTAATATGGTAAAAAGTAGTACAAGTCGTGGAAGTGCAACCGTAGAGGTATATTTCGATTGGGGATTAGATATTTACACATTAAAACCACAGCTCGAAAGTCGTATTAACGAAATAAAGAATTTTTTGCCACCAGGTGTAAATATTTCGGCAGAAGTAATGAACCAATCGCTATTTCCTGTTTATGGTTACACACTTGAAAACCCAAACAAAACTGATGTTGATTTAAAGGATGTAGCAAATGTAATTATTCGCCCTGCATTTTCGCAAATAGAAGGTATTTCTAATGTAGTAATTCGAGGAGGTAGAAGCAAAGAGTATGTTATTGCACCAATACCAGAAAAAATGACAGCCTTAGCCATTGTTCCGCAAGATATTATAGAGGCAATTAACAACAGCAATTTTGTATCCTCTGCCGGACTATTGCCCGACCATTACAGAATGTATCTCACCTTATTAGATACTCGTGTTCAGAATATTGATGAACTGAATAATACCATTATTAAAAATATTGATGGCAGAATAATTAAAGTAAAAGATATTGCCAATATAAAACTCGAAGAGCAGCAAGAATTTGTAAAAATAAATGCCAACGGAAACAATGCTGTAATTATC
>Ga0256827_10001682_pt1 | contig 14233 bp, 33 predicted proteins | sample CV84metaG_FD_185977 | JGI IMG/M metagenome (GOLD analysis project Ga0256827, IMG submission 185977) | Hydrothermal vent microbial communities from East Pacific Rise, Pacific Ocean - CV84 | ecosystem: Environmental > Aquatic > Marine > Hydrothermal vents | place: Pacific Ocean: East Pacific Rise... | reverse complement strand
ATTGTTGTTATTTTGTAGATGATATGATTATTTTTGTGAACAAAAGAACAACAATATTAAATAAAGAACAAGATTATAATGATGCTTATAATCAATTATTAAATAATTCAAAACATTAAATTATGAAAGTAGCAATAATTTTTTATACGATCATGGTCGTAATAGCCTTATTGATTGGTGTATTTATATCAAAGGTAGTATTCGTACCGTTACAAAAACAAGCAAAAGAATATGAAAACATCATTAGTGAGAAATATATTTTCAAAGGTGATACTGTACAAGTTGTGAATTCTTCACTATGGAATGAAGATGTGACATTAGATAATGGTATTACTGTATCTTATGATTTTCTTATGAAATGTGAAAAAGTAGATTAATGGATATAACTATCACAAATAAATTACTATCTGATCTAAAAAATATAGATTCATTTATTATATATGATGATATGAACAGATTTTTTATGCGTGATATGGATTCAGAAATGGGTTTACTTCTGAGAGTTATGATTGGTGAATTAACAGAACATGATGATTTTAGAGAAAAATATAATATAAATGATGAACATATTAAATTAATAACTCATTTATCATTTTCGTCAGACGGTACAAATATGTTTTTACATAATAATTTTTATTATGTAGATAACCATAATGAGTTATTCCAATATATGAATTATGTTATATTTGGATTTAGTGAGAAAAAAGCAACTGATGATACATTAATTAAATTACATAATGAAACAATAGAAATATTATTTCATGTTGTAAAAGAATTGATACCTTTTTATAATGAATATTATTTCAAAAAATATTATGGTTGGAAACCAACTAATGAAGCAATACAAGTATATAAGAGAAAGAAAATAATTAATAATTTAATAAATAAAGATGAATAAAGCAGAAAAATTTTTAGAGAAGTATGTAGGAACACCAAGTCCATCAGGATTTGAAATGCAATTGGGTGGTCAAAAAGTATGGATTGACTATGTTAAGGACTTCGTACACGAAGTTAAAGTTGATTTATATGGTAATGCTTACGCACACTATAATAAACCGATTAAAGACAAGAAAACAATTCTTTTAGATGCTCACGCTGATGAAATAGGTTATATTGTATCAGATATTACAGATGATGGTTTATTGAAAATAAATAGATTGGGTGGTTCCGATATTCAAATTTCATTAGCATCAAGAGTTAATGTTTGGATTTCTGAAAATAAATCAATAACAGGAGTATTTGCAAATCCGGCAATACATATTAAAGAAAAAGATTTTAAAGCAGAAGTACATACATCTTATATTGACTTAGGTGTTTCATCAAAAGAAGAGGCAGAAAAATTAGGAATTGAAATTGGTTGTGCAATAACAATGATTGATGGTTTCTTGCTTATGGAAGATTATTATGTTGGTCGAAGTTTAGATGATAAAATAGGTGGTTTTATTAATGCTAATATACTTAAAAGATTAAAAGAAAATAATATCGAATTACCATTTAATTTAGTAATTGTAAATGCAACAAATGAAGAAACAGGATTGTTAGGTGCTGCAATGATTAGTACAAAGATAAACCCAGATTTAGCAATCGCAATAGATGTGTGTCATGATACATCTACACCACATTATAATAGGAATAAACAAGGTAAATTTAAATGCGGTGATGGACCAGTTCTATATTCTGGACCAACCATTCAAAAAAATCTTTTAAAATTATTAAAAGATATTGGTAAAGAACAGCGAATAAATGTACAATTATCTGCTTCTGGTGGCGGCTCTGGTACAAATACAGATAGATATTTTATTAAAGGAATACCAGCAGCCTTGATTTCATTGCCTATGAGATATATGCATTCACCAAGCGAATTTGTTTCTAAATCTGATGTCAAATTCACAATAGATTTATTATATGAGACAATTGTGAGTGGCAAATTATTAAATGATTTATCATATTAATAATATAAAAAACATCTTGATTTATAGAAAAAATCAAGATGTTTTTATATTTTTTTGTATATTAAATATTTTTAATATACGAGTGAGTTGGGACGTAGAAATATTTAATTTTTTTGAAACATCTTTCTTGGTGTAATTGTCACTTATATAAAGTTTGAAAATCTTATTATAATCATATTTATTGTATTTGAGTTCTATTTTTTTAATTTCATCACTATTTAATTTTTTATTATAAGAATAATTCATATGTTTACATATATCGTGTAGCCAGTTATTTTTAAGTGATGATGAATGAGCACCTCTTGAAAATTTTTTAAAATCACTTTTTGTTTTATATTTCAATGCTTCAATTTGACATTTTTCTTTTGTCCAATAATTTGGTTTTTTAGTTTGTTTTGTGTTCATGTGTGAACAAATTTCATCTAACCAATAGTTTTTTCTTGCACGTTCATATGAACCACTTGCTGTTTTTTTATATTCTTGTCTATTTTTATATTTCAATGCTTCAGTTTGACATCTCTCTTTCGTCCAATATAAAATATTAGAACCTAAACCACCAGTTTTTATTTTATTTAATATATTGTAGCCATCTTTTTTATATTTCTCAACATAAAAATTTTCTAATTTTTTTGCTTCATCAATTTCCAAATAATCTGTTAATTGTGATAATTTTGGTATATATTTTACTTTTATAAAATAATTATAAACTGTACCTTGTCTTTTGTGCTCTTTATTTCTTCTTTTTAAGTCATCTGTTAATCCAATATATACACTATCGATAAAATCATATACATAAATACATCTATGATTTTCATTACTTGGTTTTTCCATGTGTGAACAAATTTCATCTAACCAATTATTACATCTAGCTTTTTCATATGCTGATTTGGATTTATTGTGAAACACTGTTCTATATTTGTATTTTAATGATTCTATTTGACATCTTTCTTTCGTCCAATAGTTATTAGGTTTTCTCATACTTAAAAAATGTTATTTTTAGACATATAACACATGTCAATACTATATATAAAATATAAATAACACATTTTTTAAATTAATTAAACAAATGAAAATATTATACATATATAATGTATGACTGTTGATGATTGTGACTATATTATAATAAATGATGATGAAGCAGTTGAATTCTTATTGAAGAATGATTATTTTTCTACACATTCAAGAATGTTAGGTTATAATTTATTATTTGAATATATTTTAATAAAGGATAAAACATATGAACCTATATCGACTATCGACTTATTAGAAAATCATTCTTCTATAAAATCATTCAAAATATCTAAAATATCAGATATTTTGAATGATAAGAGAAGAAAAAAAATAACGACATTATTGATTGAAAATATTTGCGAAAAAAATAATAGATGAAAAAAATAATTATAAATTATTATATAATTTTCTAAAAAATAATAATTATCATATTGAAAACATTTATGTTTCTGAAATGCCTGTTGGTGGATATATGTATCTTGACAATAAAGATATGAAAACAAAATCATTTAAGACAGAATATTATTATACTGATAAAGATCTAAGAGTTCATATGAAATTATCTGACAGGGTATTTATTTATCCATATGAAGATCAAGATCTGAAATATGGTTTTAATTTATTTAATTATAAATATAGTGATATATTAAGAATATGGATTGATGGTGATGATGAATACCTTTTTAATAATTTAAGACGAGCAAAAATTAAAAGACTGAAAAATGATTGAAAATAATACAATAATTAAATTTAATTATAATAGTGTAACTGAAGAATACAAAAAAGAATATTATTCAAAATTTCAAGATAAAAAATATCTTTTCATGGGTGAAATTAAACAAATGCCAGGTCATTGCGTTGTTTGTGATTTTGAAAGTGGTGAAATGATAATCGGATATCACACACATAATTTTATTGAAGTGGCAAATAATGAAATTTAAAAATAATGTTAAAAAAATTAAATAGTACATCGTTAAAAGAAATTATACATTTTTGTAAAAATAACAATATTGATATAAAGACAGCAAAAATAGAAACAAAAATAATTACAGATTTATCTACTTGTGAAGATAAAGTAGAAATTTATTTAAGATATAAAAAATAATGGATAACGTAAAAGAATACATTGAAGAAAGAATGAATTTTTACGCAAGTAAAATTGATGATTTTGAAATAGATGAAAGTGTTAAGAGAAAAGATAATGGTAAAATTTGTGTAATAACAAATAAATCAAAAAATTCATTAGAAGTTTATATTACTAAAAGTTCTAATGAAGGTATCAACTGTAAGCAATGGTTTACAGCAAAAGATTTTGAAAAACAATTCATTAAATTATAATCATGAGTTGGTTTGAAAATTGTGTAATATGGGATAATGTATGTAGACGAGAAATCATAATAAGAACAATTATCGAAGAACTTGGTTTTGATACTGTCTTTGATGAAAAAACATTTAATGCTATTGTTTTTCTTGCTGGTGGTGAAATACAACATATACAGCAATATAATCCAAAAAAACATAGAAATTATATTGCTTGGGGATTAGGTATTCAACATATCACTCGTGGTCGTGAAGATGTTAGAATTGTGAGAGTAAATGATGAACAACTATTAATAAATAGAACTTATAAAATCATAAAATTACATAAACCTAAACTAAGACCAAAAGAAGAAAAAACATATAGTAAAAAATTAATTCAAAAATATATAGATGAACAAATTTAAAATATCTAATTTAGAATTAGGCGTTAATGAAATCATCTTTCTTGATAATATTCAAAAAGATGATACATATGGAGATCAATTGATTCTCGAAGAATTTTGTTATATTTCTGATAATAGTATAATGTTTTGTGATGATGAGAAAATACCAATATTTAATACTTTAAAAGATATATATTATAGAGATTCTATAATAAAAGAACAATTATCATTTTCAAAAAGATATTATATCTATTGTTTATTAAATGGTGAATATACTCTTTTAAAATTTGGTTATAGTTTAAAAGTAATATTAGATGGATTAAAAGATTTCAATCCATCAAATCAATTACTGACGGTAAAAAATGGTCGAGGTGTTGGTGGATTTACTAGAATTGATTCTCATCATATTAAAAATATTAATGGTAATCTACTATCACATATAAATGATGATTTTTTAAAAACAAAAACAATTTATATGGAAGACCTTATCAATTCTAATAAATGGAATTCTGAAAAGAATTATAATAAAATAATTGATTTTTTTAAGAAATATGGTTTGGGAAATCCCATAAAAAATATAAAACATAAGCAACGAAGATCAAAAATATTAAATCTAATGAAAGAAGATTTAGTAGAAATACCAATCGATATATTAAAAAATGTTCTTGAAATATTTGAACAATATGATATTGATGAAAATGAAATCAAAAATGAAATCAAAAAATTAATAAAATGATATACTTTATAAGCGGACACAGAAATATAACAGAAGATGAATTTATGACACATTATTCACCAAAAATTTTAGAAGCATTAAGAGATCCGGATGCTGAATTTGTTGTTGGTGAATGTGATGGTACAGATATTATGGCACAGCATTTTTTAAAAGGAAAAATTGCTGATGAAAAAATGACAGTTTATCACATGGATGATAAACCAATTAATATTGATGGTAATTGGAAAACAAAAGGTGGTTATAAATCGCATATTCATAGAGATTCTGTTATGACAAATGTATCTCACATTGATATATTTTGGATAAGAAATTGGGGTGAAAATTCCGGAACAGAGCAAAATATAGTAAGAAGGAAAAACATTTTGTAAAAAAACATATATAAAAAATATGAATATAAAGATAGAAGATAGTATTAGTCCAATTTTTACCACATATTATACATTGATGGGTAGAAATGCATATAATATTGAATGGTTTCATATTTTTACAGGTACTTCAAAAGAAGGTGTTGAATCTATGAAATCAACAAATAATTACGAGTATTATAAAATTATTAGTTTTGATTTAGAAACATATGATGATGAACAACTATATCAACTATATTATAGACAGAAAAAAATGGGTCGCTTAAAAGATGAAATGTCGAAAGACGATGACAAAAATTAAAAATTAAAAAATATGACAATTGGAATGTATTTATTATTAACAGCATTGGCTATAACATTATTGAGTAGTTTGAGTTTTTTGAAATTATATACTGATAAGAAAGTAGATAATAAGAAATTAATTGAAAAAAATGAAAAGTTAAAAATTGGCTTAAACGAAAATATATTAAAGTTAAATTTAAGAGAAGGGTTTTATACCGATACAATTAAATTTGCTGAAAATCAAGATGCTAAAGAAACTGATGATTATGATGCTAAAGTTTATGTCAAAGAATTAGAAAAATATACTAATGGTTATTCAAAGATTGAACACATTAGAACTGATGTCTATAATGGTTTTAGTCAAAATAAATATGATATGGCGAAGAGAACAATACAGAATAAATTTGAAAGTGTTGTAAAAACATCTGATATAACTTGGTTGGAAGTTGATGATGATATTAATAAACTAAGAAAAGAAAAAATACTAACACTACTAAAAGAAAATGAATAAAATATACTATTTCGCATATGGCTCTAATATGAGCGAGAGAAGAATGATTGGTCGAGGACTAACACCATTAAATAAACAAATAGGTTATTTAGATGGTTTCAAATTTATTATTAATAAAAAATCATTTAAAAATCCAAATCAAGGATTTGCTAATGTTATACCTGATGATCATTCAGTTGTTGAAGGTATCTTATATGAAGTTTATGAAAATGATATAAAAAAATTAGATAAATTTGAAGGTTTCCCGAAACATTATGGTAAAGAAACATTGATGATTAGATTACAAGATGGTTCTATGTTATCATCTATTGTTTATGTTGCTAATTTAAATTGGGTTTCAAAAACTGAATTAAAAGCAACTGAAGAATATAAAAATTTTATTTTAGAAGGTAGAGAATATATTAGTGAAAATTATTATAAATTCTTAAATGAAAATATAAAAATATGAAACAGTGGAAACGATATGAATTCTATAGCGGTGATTATGTTTATTCTAAATATAGTGGCGAATATAGAATGGTCGTACTTTCAGTAATTAATAATATGGCAAGATGTCGATATTTAGATGTTGAAACAAGTACAGTACAAACATATAATTATTCTATATTTGATATACTACCAGAAAATGAATATTTAAAATGGAAACAATATAAAATAAGAAAAGAAAAAATACAAAGATTATATGAACTGGATTAGATATAACAAATATAAAAAAGCAAAAAAAACAACACTCTGAATATATTACTAATTTTTATAAAAAGAAATTAATGAAAATTATTAATAGTAAATTAATTTCTCATAAGATTATCAATTATGATAAAAATGATAATGAAATTGTAGAGAGTGATAATATTTCTAATGAAATGTCAGATATAAACAGAACAGTTATCATGAAATTTGAAATTAATAATGAAATTTTTGATATTTTAATAAATCAGAAATATGAGTCTATAAAAAAAAATTCATAATTATGATTATGAAACATATAGATTTTATTATACATTAAAATTAAATGATATTGTTTTCTATGTTGGTCAAGAGTTTTTAGCAGATCTATTTGTCGATACATATAATTATGAAATTAAGAAAAAAATAGAAAAAATAAAAATATCATTAAATAAAATATAATGGGATATCATAAAACAAAAATAGTAAAAGGTGAACTTGGTCTTATATCTAAAGTACAAGAAGAAATAGATGAATATAAAGATGCTATCGATCAAGATAATAAGATAATGGCAATGTTAGAATTATCTGATATTTATGGTGCTTTGGAAGAAGTCGCTATAAAAAATAATTTATCAATGTCAGATTTAAAAACTATGTCTGATGCTACTAAGTCAGCATTCAAAGATGGTAGTAGAAAACAAACAGATAAAATATTAAAAGAACATTCAAATGATGATGTTTTCGATATTATTGGTAAATATACTATTGAATTGGTTGGTGATAATTATTTCAATATCAATAAAATATTGAAGGATGATGACCATGATGTTGTTGCGAATGCGTTTAATTTCGAGGAAGCTAAACAAAAAATTTTAAAAATAATAAATAAATCTAACAATAGTGATGATTTATTACAATGGACATATATGGATGGTGTAGATTATTATTATACTGTCAAAAGACCACCACAAATAATCAATAAACCAAATTTATAATATGGTAATATTAGAAGAAGAAGATTTTATTAAAAATTATAAAGATAAAGTTGTTTATATTTTTGATAATGAAACAAATGAATTACATAAAGGAAGAATACATTCATATGATTATGATGTTGAATTTATGAATATTGATCGTTTTTGGATTATTTTTGATAAACCATTACAAGGTAATATTAAAGGTCAGTTTGATAGAGGTACATATAGTTTAAAAGATTTAATATTTGATAAATATAGAAAAGAAAAATTAAAAATCTTGTTAGATGAATAGAGATAATTGTATACAGAATATATCTAATGCTGAACAACGAAAAATGTATGATGATTACATTAAACAAATGGAAGAAGATATAGACGATTATTGGAAGTGTGGATATTGTAATCATGAGTATTGGAAGTGTTTTATGTTACCACCAACATTTTTGACTGAAGAAGATGAAATAGCATTTCAAAAATATCTTGAAGAAGATTTTGATATAGAAGAATTGAATAAAAAATTATACAAATGAAAGCATATATAGATAAAGATAATAAAGAATTTGAAATTATTACGAAACATTACCATTTAAAATATAAATCACTTTATATTAGTCATATAGATAATATATATTTTTATAACAAAATAAGATATCCAGATTATTATTTAAAGCATCCGCATTCAGAAAAAATTGGTAAAATATACCAACATAAACTCAGAGAAGAAAAAATGAACCGATTGAAATGAACACAATAAACTATAAAAATATAACAGATTCACAAGATTTGTATTCTAAATTAGGCTATCAGAATATTGAAATACCTTGGTATGTTACTAAACCAATAATGGAAATAACTAGACCAGATGGTGTAGATAAAAATGATTATTATTTAGAAAAAAATAATAAAGTTCTCGTTGCTTCTGGTGAACAATCATTTTTATATTTAATGATTAAAGGTTTATTATCAGAAGGTTATTACCAAGGTGTTACTCCTTGTTTTAGATTTGAAGAGATAGATGCGTTACATAGAAAAACATTTATAAAAAATGAATTAATTTATGCTTCATATGATATTAAAAATGGATTGGAAACAGAGTTGGATAAAATAATTAATGATGCTAAAACTTTTTTCGATTTAAAACTAAAAGATAATGTGAATATTATAGAAGTTACACAATCAAATTCAATTATTAATTTTGATTTAATGTATAATGGACATGAATTAGGTTCATATGGAATTCGTTCTTATATGAATATGAAATGGGTTTATGGTACTGGTTGTGCTGAACCAAGATTATCTTTCATAGAAAAAAATATATAGATAATGATTGTGAGATTTGGTTATATGAATGGTGAGTTTTTTGATACTGAAATTGGTGTTGGTGATGAAGAGAATAAATTTGAAGTAGTAGGTGGTGGTGCTTATAAAGTTTATCATCTTGAAGCAAATATGATCAAACGAATATTTAATATTAATTTCACAACATATTACTACAATAAAAATTTTGCATTAACTGATAATAATATGATGGATGCTCATATCATATTAAAACATAAAGAAAAAGTGTTAAAAAAGATTTTGCGTAGAAGAAAAATAAATAATTTATTAAATAATGGATTATAATTTTATAAAAAAAAATATAGCTGATTTAATAGGTTTAAAATATACTGGTGGTATTCTTCCTCACTTTGGTGGAAATGGTAAAAATAATACATATTTTAAAATAAAAAGTGTAGATAATATAAATAATGAAATATATATGTCATATACTTTTTTTAATAATGATAATGAATATGAAAAAATATATCAAAGAGAAATTAATACTTTCATTGATATGTTAAATGAAAGTCGTATTGTATTTTTAAATGATGATGGAAAAAAATTATATCGCAAATATAAAATATCAAATTTATTGAAATGATAATAGAATTCAAACATAAGAATGGTCATTTTTATGATATTAAAAAGAGAAAAGAAACATTAAATAGTGATTATGCTTCTTATATGTTAGATGGTTATAATATATGTTTTATTAATATAAATAGATTTAATATAAACGATTGTTGTGTGTATTATATACGTGATTTTTATAATTTATATAAAAATTCAATAAGAAAGATAAAAATAAATAATTTACTGAAATGAAAACATTAGAAAAAAAAGAATTTGTTAAATTTTTAAAAATAATTTCACATAATTTAAATCAAGCAGAGATAAAACATGAGATACCTTTTTGTCATATTGATAAACAAACTTGGAATTATATAAATATTATTATTCCAGATTTCATAACAACTTATGATATTACTAAAATATTAAATACAAATAATATAAAAGAAAAATCAGGAATAATTTATACTGTTATTGATGATTTTGATGTAAGATTTATTAAATCAAGTGAAGATCTTTGGAGTTATTCATTCTATTTCTATGCTTGGGATACCTTACATATTTTAATGAATGTCTTAACATCAAGATATTCAATGAGTTACACACGAACAGGACTATACTATAATTATGGACAAAAGAAGATATTCTTAACTAAGAATTTAAAAGATGTTTTTGATTTTTTTGACTTACCTTTTCATATGATAACAAATGGTTTTGCGACAGATATGTGATGTTTTCATATATTGAAACGGCTAAATATTTTAATTCAGAAGATTTTACACTCGATAAATTGAAAAAATTGGATTATTATTTTGATAATAATAAAGATTACTATGATGATTTTATTAAGCATATACCAGAAATTGTACATGAATTGGATCCATTAGAAGATCAAATAGGATTAATTGATGCATTTTTTCATGATTCAAATTTCTTTCAAAAACTAACAAGAATTCAACTTAAAGAAGAATTCCCAAAATTAAAAGATAATGATCCAATTTTTGTTGAGAAGAAATCAATCGATACATTATTAAATGATAAAACAAAAGAATTAAATAATTTGAAGAAAAAGAAAAAAATTAATTTAGGTAAATATTTTAAAAAGAAAGATGATCCTGGTAATGCAGATTATCGATTAGAAGATTAATTATAGGTTAAAATCTTTTACTTTTTTAGATTTTATATATTTTTCAATGATAGATGAGTATTTCTTCTCTATATTTTTATCTAATATTATTTTATAAATTTCTGATGATTGATTGAATTTTGTATCAATATGTTTTAAAAATGATATTGCGAAATTATTAGAAAAAGAAAAAATAGTATCTTGAAAATTAAAACCATTTATAACTTTAATGCTATCTTCTTCATCAAAACGATCAAAATACTTTTCATCAATTGTTAATTCTTCTGGTTCAGAATTACTTAAAATCTTTAAAAGTGCATTTGTGTCAATAATATTTTCTATTATGGTTTGTATATTTAAATATAAATTTTCTCTCTTTTCTAAAATATCAAAAATAGAAGAATCTATTTTTGTATCAAATATATCTTCTGTATTTTTATAATTTTTTTGATATATTTCATATTCTAAATAATAAATACCTTCTTTATTTTTTGTTATATTACCTATACCTAAATTATCATCATTATAAAAAATATGTAAAAAATCTATTTCATATTTTTCCATATAATTAATATATTTTTCAATGATCTTAATTTTATAATCAAAATCTGTTTTTAAATCGCTAACAAAATTTTCAAAAAGTTTAATATATTCCATAAATCTATATATTAATTATTTTTATTGTATTTTTATTTGGTGATTAAAAAAATTATATTTACATTTGTGAAATAATTCAAAAAAATCAAATACTTATGAATATAATCCAAGAGGTTTATATTGTGATTCGTGAAAAATTGCAAAAAAATAAATCAAAAGAAGAATTAATTAGTGAAGGTGTTACATATGACAATGTTCAAAATGTCGCCACCCGTATATTTAATAAACATCGAAAAAGTTCAACATTTCTTAGAAATCATCATGCCGCATGGTTGAAACATTTAAGAACACAATTTGAGTTTGTACCAGATGAACGTATTGATATTGGTAGAAAAATAGTCGAAGAACGTGGCGATAGTGTTAATGATAAATTTAATGTGTCAGTATTTGTTCGTCTAACACATCAAATTGGTGCCGCTAAATTTAATGATCAATATTATGAAATTAAAGATGTTGGTGAACGTTTTAAAAGAAATGATATTTATGAAGTATCTATGATAATTAATTCAGCGAATAGTGATGTCATACATGATGTTGTTTGTATAAAATCTTTGGATGAAAATTATAGCAATGAAGAACTTTGGACATATTCAAATCAATTAGAAATTGTGCCAGATGACAATGAAATCATTAAGCATGTCCTAAAAATGAGAAAGTTAGAAAAACTCGCATATTTAAATCGTAGTTTAGAAAAAGGTATTGAATATGTTGATGATATTAAAGAACAAATCAAAAAATTAAAATAATGAATTTAACAGAAGAAGATTACGAAGAATTTTTAGAAATCTACGAAGATGAAGAATTACCAAATCCAACAACAGAAAATTGTTCTGTTAGTGTTTGTGAAATTGGTGAAATTGGTTTTATGAAATATGATGGTACTTTGAAACTTAAACAAGTATTTAATGATGTTGATGTTTATGATCTTAATGGCTCAATATTCTTAATTGTTAAAGATGAAAAAGCATTATTTATATCAGAACCAATATCATTTGACAATGAGAAAGAATACATTGATTATATTCTTGGTATGGGTGATGTTGAGAAAGAAAAAATAGACAAAAAAATATACGATTCAAAAACTGATTGGTATGTATCAAAATGGTAAATATGGAAAAAGGATTTAAAGAAATTTTGGATATGATTCCAAATATGGATGATGCTGAATTGAAGAGTTTGGTAAAAAAAATAGAAAAAACAGACATTGAACAGTTAGATGATATTATGGCTTATGTTATAGATGAAGTTTTTATATATGGTGGTAATGATAATAAAAATGCAATAGATATTGGAAAGTTAATAGTGAAATTAATAGAAAATGATGTTTGTTCTGATAATATTGAAACACCTTTTAACGCATTATCAAATGATTGTAAAATCGATGTAATTGATAAATTATTACCAGATTATGATGAATTTGATGAATTAAAAGAAATATATATTACACAATGGGAAGAGAAGAAGCATTAGAATTATTACATCAAGGTAAAAAAGTCACACATGAATATTTTGATGATGATGAATTTATTTATATTAGTGAACGAACAGGAACATTTACTACTGAAGATGGTTATGATTTTACCGAACAATGGTGGGAATATGACAAATTTAAAGACGGTTGGAGCGAATATAAAATAAAATAAACAAACGAATATTTTTAAACTATAAATAATAAATTAATATAAATTTTAAATAAATAAAAGATGAACGAAAATTTAGGTACTGGAAAAGATTTCAGAAATTTTGCTGTAAAGCATAAAGGAATTAATGGAACAGTTGTTGATGATGTAATTAAACATATCTCAAAATCTGCTTCTGCAGGAGTTTCTGGTTTATATACACCATCTATCGTAGAAGAACGTGAAATGAACATGGTTGTAATGTCTGTTTTTGATAGATTAATGAAAGATAGACTATTATGGGTATCTGGTGAAGTTAATGACCAAATGGCCGATATTATTCAAGCACAATTACTTTATTTAGATTCTATTGAACCATTAGATATTACAATGTATTTAAACACACCAGGTGGTGGAGTTGGTGCTGGATTATCTATGGTTGATACTATGGATTTTATTGCTTCTGATGTAGCAACAACAAATCTTGGTATGTGTGCTTCAATGGGTTCTGTGTTACTGGGAGCAGGAACACATGGAAAACGTACTGGATTAATAACTTCAAAAGTTATGACACACCAAGTATCTTATGGCGCACAAGGAAATATTCAAGATGTGCGTATCACACAAAGAGAAGCAGAAAAATTAAATTATATTTTATTCAGAAAATTAGCAGGATATACAGGACAAACATTAGAAGAAATTCTAGCTGTTTCCGAAAGAGATAACTGGTTAAAT
>Ga0256827_10001680_pt1 | contig 14240 bp, 9 predicted proteins | sample CV84metaG_FD_185977 | JGI IMG/M metagenome (GOLD analysis project Ga0256827, IMG submission 185977) | Hydrothermal vent microbial communities from East Pacific Rise, Pacific Ocean - CV84 | ecosystem: Environmental > Aquatic > Marine > Hydrothermal vents | place: Pacific Ocean: East Pacific Rise... | reverse complement strand
CTGGCCAAACCTTACCTGAACGACAAGAAAGCTACGGAGGCAGTTGCAAAGGAGGCATACGACCGGATGCTCGAAGAGGTTGACGTATCGCATATCCTCATCATGATACCCCGTGACCCTTTTCCCGAGGACACACTGAAAGCTTACAAAAAAATAACAGACATAAGGAATGAAATACTCAACGGAGCTGATTTCGAAGAGACTGCTTTCCGTAACTCCGAAGATCCTTCGGCAAAGAAAAACAGGGGACATCTCGGGTACATCACCGTGTTCCAGACTGTATATCCCTTTGAAACGGCGGCCTATACCACCCCCGTTGGCAAAGTTTCACCCATCGTTAAAACTTCATTCGGGTATCACATTGTAAAAGTGAACGGAAAAAGAAAATCGCCGGGAGAGATCAAGGTTGCACACATCATGAAAGTTATCCCAAGAAATGCAAGCCCGGAGGTACAAGCCAAAGCCAAACATGAGATCGATTCGATCTACTCACTGCTGCAAAACGGAGCAGACTTCAACGATCTTGCCCAAAAATTCTCCGACGACAGGAACACAGCACCCAACGGAGGCGAATTGAATTGGTTCGGCACCGGACGCATGATACCCGAATTTGCAGAGGCAGCTTTTGCCCTGAAGAACAATGGCGACATTTCGGAACCTGTGAGGACCCGCGTCGGCTGGCACATCATCAAAAAGATCGACCAAAGAGACATCAGGCCTTACGAAGAACAGAAAGAAGAACTCCTGAAAAAAGTTACGAACAGTAACCGATCACTTTCGGGCAAAGAGGCGACCATTAAACGCCTGAAAAAAGAGAACGGGTTCAAGGTTGACAGTACTACTCTGAAAACAGTGAAAGAACTGTTTGCAAAAACAGGCATGACAAAAGATGACTTCATTGCAAAATTGCAAAACACACCGGAAACACTTTGCTCCATTGGAGACAGCACGTTTACCACTGCCGATCTTGCCGCATACCTGAACAACGACAAAAGCCTAAAGCCGGGCGTATCCCCGCTTATCCTTGACAAAAAGACCGATGGGTTTTTCAACGAAAAGATAATCAACTTTGAAAAATCGAACCTCGAAAAAAAATACCCTGATTTCAGGTATCTTATGAACGAATATCATGATGGGCTTCTCATATTCGAGATCAGTCAAAAAGAGATATGGAACAAAGCATCGACCGACAGCACAGGTCTCCGCAGATACTACGAAGAACACAAGGGGAAGTACGTTACGCCGGATAAGTTTACCGGTGACATATTCTTTTGCAAAAACAGGAAAGCATTAAACACCATCGAAAGCATCGTTAAAGATTCGGTAACAGAAAGCAATCTTGACACATTAAAAACGATCCTCGGATCCAATTTCATCCATAAGTCAGGTGATTTTGAAAAAGGAGCCGACGAAACTGTTGACGCTGCACTGTGGAACACCGGAACAAAGCTGCCTGAAAACATGAAAAAAACATGTTTCTTCGGGAAATTTAAAAAAGGAAAGCAGCAGGATTTCGATGAGGTAAAAGGCCTTGTTATCGCCGATTACCAAACATTCATTGAGAAGAACTGGCTGAAAAGCCTTAAAGAAAAATACAAGCCGGTTGTGAATTACAAAGTTTTGAAAAAGAGCAAAAAATAAAGTTTGTATATTTAATACTGAATTTAGCACCACTTTTTATGCATAAATATTTTTTGATCATATCGATCTTTATTTTTTTCATTAGCTGTAAAAATAATTCTGAAGATCCATTAAACGCCCCCATTGTAAAAGTTGGCGATAAAGTACTCACCAAACACAATCTTTACAATGTTATTCCTGACGGGATATCAAAGAACGACAGCATCATATTTGCCCAGGATTTCCTGAGCCGCTGGATCCGTTCGGAACTTATGCTCAGAAAAGCTGAACTGAACCTTTCGCCGAAGGAAAAAGATGTCTCAAAGCTACTTGAAGAGTACCGCAGATCGCTACTGGTAAACCAGTACCAGCAAAAAATGCTTCAGCAAAAATACACCCCGATGATAACCGACAAGGAGATCAAGGCTTACTACGATAAGATGATCGACAACTTCATCCTGAACGAAAACATCATAAAAGGAGTATTCATCATCATTCCCAGAACTGCACCAAACATCAAAGATATTAGAAAATGGTACAAAAGCGACAAGGAGGAAGACATAGTGAATATTGAAGCATACTGTTTTCAGAATGCAAAAAAATATGATGTTTTTATTGAAACATGGAAGCCCTTTTATACAATAAACCAACAGTTTCCACACCCCATTGCTAATGCCGGCAGATTCCTGAAATACAACAAAAGCTACGAAACATCAGATTCAATTAACTACTACTTTTTAAGTATTCGCGATTACAAACTGGTACACGACAAGGCTCCTCTCGAATACGTAGAAAACAGGATTAAAGCAATACTTCTTAACAAGAAAAGGATCAATTTCATTAACAAGCTTGAAAACGACTTGTACGACGAAGGTTTAAAACAAAAAATAATTAAGTTTTATTAAACTGTAGGTAATAGGACGGTAAAACCTGATCCTTTTTTTTATATTTGCATGTTTTGTAAATAAAAACCATCAATTTTATTGAAATCATAAGATATGCGGAAAATATTTTTGCCTTTACTTCTCATGTTTGTTTCGTTCACAACATACGCACAGGACAACATTATCGATGAAGTAATTGCTGTAGTAGGAGACAATGCCATACTGAAATCGGAGATAGAACAGCAATATCAGCAGGCTTTAAGTGAAGGAGTAACCTTTCCGGGAGACATTAAATGCCATATATTTGAACAATCGCTGATACAAAGTCTGATGCTGAACCAGGCCGATCTTGACAGTGTTGAAGTTAGCCAGAATGAGATCGTTAATCAGGTTGATGCCCGCATGAACTACATGATCCAGCAAATTGGCGACAAGAAAAAACTCGAGGAATACTTCAACAAATCCATCATTCAGATCAAAAGAGAGATGATGGAAACAGTACATAAACAGATGCTTGCACAAAAAATGCAAGGCGAGATCACAAAGAACATAAAAGTAACACCATCGGAGATCAGAACCTTTTTCAAAAGCCTGCCCGAAGACAGCCTCCCTATGGTTGCGACACAGTATGAACTGAACCAGATAGTGCTATATCCAAGGGTAGAGCAGGAAGAGATCGACCGGGTTAAAGCTCAGCTAAGAGAGTTCCAAAAAGAGATAAAAGAGGGACGTGATTTTGCAACTCTGGCAGTACTGTACTCCGAGGACCCGGGATCGGCAGCCCGGGGAGGAGATCTTGGATGGATGACACGAAGCCAGCTAATCCCGGAGTTCGCCTCAGTAGCTTTTAACCTGACAAAGAAAAACAAAGTATCGAAAATTGTAGAAACAGAATACGGATTTCACATCATCCAGCTTATCGACAGAAAAGGAGACCGTATAAACGTAAGGCATATCCTAATAAAACCTAAAATATCGGATAAAGCCAGAAAAGAGGCGCTAAATAAATTAGACACGATACGAACTTACATTCTTGACGGTAAATTATCATTTGAAGAGGCAGCTCTGAGATTTTCGATGGATAAGGATACAAGGGCAAACGGAGGTATCATGGTAAATCAGAAATCAGGCAACACCAAATTTGAAATAAGTGATATCCCTCCCCAAATGAACAAACAGATAGCAAAACTAAAAGTCGGTGAGATATCAAAACCGTTTAAGATGATGGACGAACAAAAAGGTAAAGAAACTTACCGCCTTGTTCTGCTGAAAAGTAAAACGGCACCACACCGCGCAAACCTGCGTGACGACTACCAATTGCTGAAAGGAATGCTCCAAAACAAAAAGCGTCAGGAAAAAATTAACAATTGGATCAAACAAAAACAGCTCACTACATACATAAAAATTGATAAAAAATGGTTAAATTGTGACTTCGAATATAAAGGATGGGTAAAATAGGTCACATTAACTATTAAATGTTTGAAATAAGACGTTTTTCTTTGCCGCAGTTTTTATTGAGCATTTCAGCAGTAATCTTGCTGCTTTCATGTTCCCGTGAGGTGTATAACCTTTCGGTAAATACTGTAATTGCCGATTCTAAAACCAAACAACCCATACCGGGTGCCTATTTGGATATGACCTGCACTTTCCAGGAAAACATCGACCAATCGCTTTCTGTTGATAAAAGGGCACAAAGCGACCCTTCCGGCAAAGTTTACATGTCTTTTAAGAAAGGGTACCGGTTAAGTTACAAAGCGACATGTCCGGGTTATCTGAATTACAAAAACTCCCATTATGCCAACAAACGGTTTCCCGACACCCTGTACCTGATGCGGGAGCCTGAAAAAACTAACCTTGAACTCTCAATCCTTTCCGGATATAACATCGACGACAAAACTCCGTTCATCAGGATTAAAAACCTGAATACCGGATTAAAACACCGTGAAGAGGATGAAGAGATCTGGGGATATGATTTCATCAACAACAGAGCCACTAACAACCTCGACAGCGCAGACATCTGGCTTGACCCTAAATCAACAACAAGTTTACTTATTTTTAACACACACAGCAACGGCGGCATATACCCTGTATTTGAACAGGAATTAAGCCAGTCGTTTTTTCTTGAAATAGAGTATGTACCTGAACTTAAATATTTCAACACATACCGGACAACAGGTTCAGAAAAAGGGTATTTCGTTAAATGCCGCGACGGTAAAAGAATAGTTAAACTCATCCCTGAAGATTATCTTTGCATTGTGGAATACAAACAGGGCAAGAATAAAATAACCGAATCAGGCATCAGATTAAACTACATCATCCAGAAAGACACCGTTAACTCCAACAAATTCCCTCTTGTGGTTATTTATGAACTACTGAACAAAGCTCAAACCACTTCATTGAATTCCACTAACGACGATTTGCCGGATGCTGAGACTGCCAGATTAAGGTAAGAACTTCAATTTTAGAATTAATCCCCTGTTTTCAACTTTATATCCCCGATTCAGGTTTTATTTTATATTTATATTCACCATTTTTGCAGTTGAAAAATTCTAAAATCAAAAATGAGGAGATCATTCATCGTTTTTACCTTTCTTTTACTTGCGCTTACCTCTGTTATTGCACAGGATAAAGCGCCTAAGAAAAGAAAAGTAGAAATAACCGGGAATAAGCTTGTTCACAACAAGAACATGTCGGAGGCTGTACGCCTGATCCTCGGCGATGTTAAGATCACTCACGGCAATGTCGTTATGTTTTGCGACAGTGCTTACTTTTACAACGATTCAAACAGGGTTGAAGCTTACGACAACATCCACATCATCCAGAACGATTCCATACATCTTTACGGCGACTATCTGGAATATGAAGGGAACACCCGTTTTGTCAAAGTCAGAAAGAATGTAAGACTGACCAAAGGCAATGTTGTTCTCACAACCCAAAACCTCGATTACGACAGGAACAACGATCTGGCATACTATTTCGACGGAGGGGAGATAGTTGACAGTGGAAACACTCTTACAAGTAAGATCGGCTATTTTTACGCAAATACGAACGAAGCATTTTTTAAAGATTCGGTTGTCGCCAAAAACAACAAATACACCATCTTCTCCGATACACTAAAATACAACACCGTAACAAAAACAACCAGCATTCTAGGGCCTACATTCGTTGTAAGCGACGATAACATCATATATTGTGAAGACGGATATTACGATACTGAAAACGACATATCAGTACTCAGAAAGAACAGTTATGTGGAAGGCAAAACCTCCACGATAAAAGGAGACACGATCTACTACGACCGTAAAAAACGCTTCGGAGAGGTTTTCGGACACATGCAACTCATCGACACAGTGAACAGAATCGTGATCAAAGGCGGATACGGATATTACAACGAAATTACCAAAAGAGCTTTTGCTACGAAGAAACCAACACTTTTGCAGGCATATCAGGGAGATACCCTGTACTTACATGCCGATACCCTGAGAATCGATCCGGTAAGAGACACGGTAAGGAATGAAGAATCGAAACTCATAAGGGCGTTTCACCATGTAAAGTTTTTCAGGTTCGACTTTCAGGGAAGATGTGACTCGATGATCTATGATTTCAGAGATTCAGTGAATATTTTTTATCATGATCCGGTACTTTGGGCCATGGGCAATCAGATGACTGCACAGTTCATTAAACTGTACACCAAAAATAATGTGGTTTACAAAGCCGAACTTGAGAACGGGGCATTCATAGTAGCACCTGAAGACTCGCTTTACTACAATCAGCTGAAAGGAAAAAGGATGACCGGATACATCAAGGACAACATGCTTTACAGAATTGATGTGGAAGGGAATGCCCAAACTATCTACTACCCGAAAGACAAGGAAATAATCATAGGTGCCAACAAGGCAGAAAGCAGTAACATGACAATATACTTAGACGAGGGGCACATTAAAGACATTTTAATGCGTAACTCACCCAAAGGCAACCTTAAACCTCCCATCTTTTTAAGTGAAGAAGATGCAAAACTGACAGGATTCAGATGGCTTGAAGATTACAGGCCCAAAAGCATTTCTGATATTTACAGATGGAAAGAACTTCCCAAAGATGAAGAAACAACAAATATTTACGAAGGATTCAAAATTGAGGAAATAAAAACCGAAGCACCTAAAAGCGGAAATAAAAAACAATAAAAAAGGGACCTGAAACAGATCCCTTTTTTTAATATTCGTCTTCGTTAAAAAAGAAATCCTCCTTGGATGGATAATCCGGCCATATATCCTCAATACTCTCAAAGACCTCGCCTTCATCTTCTATCTCCTGAAGATTCTCAATTACTTCGAGAGGAGCGCCTGAACGAATTGCAAAGTCGATAAGTTCGTCCTTAGAGGCAGGCCATGGGGCATCTTCCAGCTTTGATGCTAATTCAAGTGTCCAATACATAATGTTTAACTTAATGTTTTTACTTAAAAGTTACCTTCCGATATTTGGCGAAATTATAAAAAAAAATGAATATTACAACTTTGAATTCCACTGAATTTCCTCAACTCCGAAAAAGTTAGAAAGATAACGGGCCAACACAAACAAAAAATCGGACAATCTATTCATGTAACATACTATTGCTGTGTCGATATCATCATTCTCAGATAGAGACAGCACCCGCCTTTCAGCCCTGCGGCAAACAGTTCTGGCAATATGGCAAAAACCCACCGACTCATGTCCCCCGGGCAGTATAAATCCTGTCAAAGGAGGAAGCTCCTGTTCCATATCATCCATCTCCTTTTCAAGTTCCTCAATTCTAACGTCCTCAATCTTAATCCCCGATCTAAAATCAGAAACCTCAGCATCAGTTGCAAGGTATGACCCAATCTTAAAAAGCTGATTTTGCACATTTATCAGTATCCCGTCCTTCTCTTTAGGCACAAAAGATCTTAACAACCCCACATAACTGTTAAGCTCATCCACTGTTCCGTATGCCTCTAACCTGACATCATTCTTTGGCACTCTTGTGCCGCCGATAAGCCCGGTATCCCCTTTGTCTCCTGTTTTTGTGTATATCTTACTTTTTTTCATGACCGTACCTTTTGTATTTATTCCAAAGATGCAAAATAAAACAAAAAAGCCATCCTTTACGGATGGCTTTTTGCTTTTGTATTAAATCATATCAATCTAATGACTTCTGGAACCATAGTTTTGTATCCTGTTTGTCAGGTCCCTGACGGTCAATTGCCTCCTGCAGATTCTCACCGTTCTTGTCATAAGCCGAATTACCGTACTGCATACGTGTGGGATAAGCTCCGTTGATATCTCCAAGACCGAAAATATCAAGATCTGATACTCCCCTGCTCAACTCTAACGGGTAACCTGTCTTACGAACAACAGCCCAGGCTTCAAATCCATCGGTGTAGGCATTCATCCAGCGCTGTAATGCAATATTCTCTAATGATACAGAAGTCAAAGGAGCACCGCTCGCAAAGAACTTCAATATCTCACCATCGTCAACACCCCAGAACTTCATTGAGTTTGTAACCCCCTTAACATAAAGTGCCTGAGCATCGCCACCTCCTATTCCTAACATTGCGGCCTCAGCCTGAAGCAGGTATGACTCACCTGAAGTCATGATAAGTTCTGGTGAAATAGGTTTACCCTTGTTCTTCTCCTGAATAATAAAATCAGAAGGTGTACTGAAGAACTCATATCTGGTATAAGGTTTGATGAATCCGTTCAACCTGGTAGGCTGACCAATATAGTATGTATTTTCAGGTACCTTTATCACAGCCTTGCTAAGATCGGGAGCAAGGGTTAAAACATCAGTTGTATCTCCGCCTTGCAGATCAATGGCAATATTTATGGCATGTGCAATGAACCTTATCCTTTTCTCAAAGTTGGCAAATCCGTCGGGATTAGATGCCTCGTCGGGCCTATCGAAACTGAATTCACCTCCTATTGCAGTTTTGGCATATTTTGGGAGCCTCGGGTCTTTGTTTTTCAACATGTAGGTGATCAATGTCTGTCCTACAGTCCACTTCGAACCAAGTCCGCCAAAGTTCCACCATATATCGCCGTAACAAGCCGAAGCCCATTGGTTGATCTGATTATCTTTAGGCAAAACACAATCCTCACCTTCTTCAAGGAAAGCGCCTCTGGCTACTGCTGCACTGATCGCATTATCGGAAAAATCTTCTCCCGGAGCTCCTTTTGCACGAAGGGCAATACGAAGGATTAGTGAATTAGCAAGCTTTTTCCACTTTTGCAAATCACCTTTGAAATAAACATCATTATCGCCAAGATCCTGCAATCCTTGTCCTGTTCTATCGTTATCTCCAATGGTTTCGATAGCATTTTCCAGATCGGCAATTATTCCTTTGTAGATATCCTTTTGCATATCGTACTTAGGAAGAACAATGTCGGGATCTCCCACCTGAGAGTACGGCACATCGCCGAAAACATCAGTAAACATCTGGAAGTACAATCCTTTCATGATTATACCTACGGCATGCATCAAAGGATTTTCAAATTCGGCTCCATCCTGTGTAAGCTTCAGGTAGTTATCAAGCCCGCCTGCATATCCGGCAAGCCATCCCCAGGTTGCATCAGTATAGGCAGAGCTATAAGTGTAACCCAGCTCATCGCTCCACCAGCTGCCGTGATGGCCGAATGTGAAATGACCTGCATAGCGGTCAGAGTGTATCAACTGCGCTCTCCAGTATGGATAACGGTTAGGCCCGTAAAGTGCCACCTGAGGCTTTGTGATGAAGTAGCGTCCGCTGGCCTCTTCAGGTGTTACTACGTTGGGATTGGTGTTTATCTCTCTGAAATCATCAGTACACGAGAACAATACCAACGCAAAAGCTAAACTAAATATAAATTTTATTTTTTTCATCTTCATTGCTTCTTAGAAATTAATATTTAAGCTAAAACCAAAACTCCTTGTTGTAGGCAGGTTATACCACAACACTCCCTGAGAGAAGTTACTTGTACTGAAACTTGATTCAGGATCGAAGTTGTCAATATCTTTATATAAAAAGAACAGGTTACGTCCAATAACACCGACAGAAGCCCTGTCGATAAAAATATTCTCAAACAACTTAGATGGAAGGTTGTAAGTAACTGAGAATTCACGTAACCTCACGTTGGTTTGACTGTACACATGATAGTCGGCAATACCGCCCATCGAACCCCAATATTCCTGTCCTGTGATGGTATTCTGGTTAGGTTCGTAAACAGGTGCATCAGAAGTTCCTGTATTAACAACAGCATCAAGCATAACTCCGCCGCGATACTGGAGTGAACGTTCGGTTACACCTGAAGCATCCATACTTGCATCAGTACCTGAATATAGTTCCCCGCCAAATCTTGCATCGATAAGGAAATTGATCCCCAGGCCATTCTTGAAGGTAAATGAATTGGAAAGGCCTGCTGTAAAGTCAGGCTGATAGTTACCAAGAAAGATCTTATCGCCTGTTGCAAGCGGACGACCTTTACCGTCAACTATCATTTTACCGTCATCGGTTCTCTGATAGGTTGTTCCGTAAATATCACCAAAACCGCCGCCTACTGTAGCTTGTACTACCACTACACCACTGTTTGTGGTTGTGAAAATGTAGTTATCAAGATCTTCGATAAGTTCAACAAGTTCGTTTTTGTTATGAGCAACATTTACTGACAGGTCCCATGTAAGACCTGATGACCTGACCGGTGTTACACCCAACAAAAATTCAAAACCTTTGTTTGATATCTCTCCCACATTACTTCGGAATGCCCTGTAACCGGTAGAAGCAGGAACAGGCACATCCATGATCAGGTCAGTCGATTTGATGTTGTAGTATGAAAAATCACCGTAGAACCTGTTGTTGAAAAGACGGAATTCAAGACCAACTTCAGATGATTTTGTACTCTCAGGTTTAAGACCAGAATTCATTTTTACTCCCGGACGGCTAAGAGTTGTAAGTCCGAGATAGCCTTCCTGGTCAAGGTTGTAACCAACATCGAGCTGATAAGGTGCTGTGTCGTTACCCACGAGAGCATAACTTCCGCGTATTTTCAGATAGTTCAGCCATGTCTGTTCCGGATCGATAAAATCGTTCAACAAGAACGACAAACTAAGTGACGGGTAGAAATACGACCAGTTGTTTTCAGGCAGTGTTGATGACCAGTCGTTCCTGGCTGAGAAATCAAGATATATCCAGTTCCACATACCAAGTGATAATGATCCGTAAAGAGAGTTTATCCTCTTCTCACGCAGCGGAGTGTATGAAGGATACAACTGACGTGCACTGCTTGTTGTAGGTTTGGTTGGGATCTTAAAGTCCTCACCACGGACACCGTTCGATGTGTATGTCTGGTGCATCATGTTTCCGCCAAAGTTGGCATCAAGACTGAAATTATCTCCAAAGTTCTTGTTGTACATCAAAAGAAAGTCCATGTTACTTTCCTGTGTTTTGTATGTAGCAAAGTTAAAACGCCCTTTAGAGTAGAACCAGTGTCCGTATTGATTTATTCTTTCAATGCTTTGATTAGTCCAGTCGGTACCGGCCCTTACGAAGAATGAAAGATCGTGGGTAATTTTAAAGTTAGCTTTCACATAACCCATAAACCTGTCCCTTGAATCGTCATTCACATCGTGATTGATGATCCAGTACGGGTTAGCACCAAGTGATGAATGAGAGATAGAATGGAAGTCAGGTGTCTGATAATTTTTATAATCATTAATGTCAGCGTTACGTGGAATAGTGTAAAGATACGCCATGATACCTTCCGTTCCCTGAACAGCCCTGTTAGTTGCCTGCTGACTGAAATATGTAGCTTTTGCATCTAACGTCAGCCACTTGCTCGCTGTTAGTTCACCACGCAGGTTAAAGTTATTTTTCTTGACTTCGGAATTAGGGATGATCCCCTGTGATGTGTTGTTCGTATACGAGAATCTCATATTGGCAACATCGTTACCTGCCTCGATAGAAAATGTATTAATATATGAATGTGCAGTCCTGAAAAAGTCTTTCACGTTATCAGGCTGGGCAACCCAAGGCCTGGTTGTTGCATTTCCTGATCCGAGAGGATCGTCTACCCAGTACATCTGGTCTGATCCGTCGAATTTGGCACCCCATGACCCTGCATTGGTTTTAAAAGTGGCAAGATCTGAGTAGTCGTTCGGATAGTTTCCGTCTGAACCCTGTCCGTATTCATTCTGGAATTTAGGAAGTATCAACGGAGAATCAAATGTCATCTGTGATGTCCATGAAACACCTATCCCCTTCCGTGATTTACCTTTTTTTGTAGTAATAAGGATAACACCGTTAGCGGCTCGTGATCCGTAAAGAGCAGCTGCGTTAGGGCCTTTTAGTACAGAAATAGATTCGATATCGTCAGGGTTAAGGTCGGAAATACCTGTTCCGTAGTCGGCACGGGCATATTCGCCTGTTCCGCCTCCGTTGGCATTACCAAAACCTGAGTTATCCATCGGAACACCATCAACAACATACAATGGCTGGTTGTTTCCTGTAAGAGAATTGTTACCTCTGATAATAACCCTTGTACCACTGCCTGGGCCTGATGTTGATTTTGTAAGTACAACACCTGCAACTTTACCTGACAGAGAGTTCATTACGTTCTGCTCCTTAACAGTGCTTACTTCATCGCCTCCAACCTCAGTAAGTGCATAACCCAGTGATTTCTTTTCGCGGGAGATACCGAGAGCGGTAACAACAACCTCATTAAGTTTAGAAACCTCTTCAACTAAAGTAACATTAATCTCACTTCGGTCTCCTACCGGGATCTCCTGAGTCTCGAACCCGATAAAACTAAATACCAGAACAGCGTCGTTGTTATCTACATTAACCGAATAGTTTCCGTCAACGGTTGTTGTAGTACCTGTGGTTGTGCCTTTAATGTAAACGGAAACACCCGGAATAGGATCACCATAGTTATCAACCACTTTCCCTGTTACTGTTTTTTGCTGCTGACCGGCTGCAGGTCCATCATATTTTGCCTTCATAACAGCAACAAAATTGTCTATCATACGGTATGTAAGGTCGCTGTTCTTGAACAGATCATCGAGTATCTGCGCCAGCTCCTTATTTTTGTATTCAACCGTATAGGTTTTTGAGGGATCAATATCCTCATTTCTGTAGTAAAATGAGATATCAGATTTTTTTTCGATCTGCTCAAAAACTTCAGTCAGCTTGGCATTTCTCACCGAAATGTCAAACTTCTGGTTCTCTGAAAAGACACCTGCCGACACATTGAGCAGGGTAACAAAACTAAATATGAAGAACATCTTCATAATTCTGAATGCTTTAGATATTCCGCTTTCCTGCAGAATATGATTACGCTTTTTTTTCATAAATTTGCATTTTTATTGTTATAAAAGATAGCATTAAATAAATATAAATCGATAATCTAATTTCATTACCAACATTTGGGAACAACGAGCTCCTTTACTAAGGAGGGTATCGGCATTTCTTCTTCATCTGCATAAAATTCCAGGTTTTCATTTTTGTTTCTGTTTTAGTAAATATGTATTGTTTTATTCCCATCGTTGTCAACCGACACCTTATAACGGATGGCCGACACCAACTTAAAAACATCAAACACCTCTTCGATAGAATATGATCGAAATGCCCTTCCCGACAGCCGCACTTTTTTTAATTCAGGTTTATCAACCACAATCTTCACATGATAAAACTTTTCGAGTTTCGGAATAAGATACTGCAGCTCCTCATCTTTGAACACCAGAACATTCTCTTTCCATATAAACACATTATCTGAGGCATCTCTGTTGATCTCCACATTTCCGGTACTTGTAAAGTAAACTGCCTGCTCACCCGGCTTAAGAACAGCAAGTATTTTGTGATTACTATTCAACTCAACCGAACCTTCAAACAATGTGGTAATGACTTTTTCGGAAGAATAGGCATCTACATCGAATTTTGTACCCAAAACCCTGACTGCCGACCCCTGTTTGGTGTGAACGATAAAAGGGCTGCCCGGGTCGTATGAAACCTCGAAAAGTGCTTCTCCCGAAAGCTGCACATCACGTGTGCCTGATGAAAAGAAACCTACGGATACCTCAAGTTTACTGCTGCTGTTCAACCACACAACAGAACCGTCGGGCAGAATTGCCTTTGCAACCTGATCCTTAAGTGTTTCAAATACCAGATCGTTTTTCCCTGAAATATTACTTCTTGATATCTTATCATTTTTTATCAACAGCCAGCTTACAACAAATGAGATCGCAAAAACTGCTGCATATTTTACAACTGGTAGAAAGTAGCTGCCGGAATGCGCGGTTCCGATATTTAAATTCTTTAATTCAAATTCTCTGAGACGCTCATTAATCTCTTCCTCAGAAAAAGCTTCTCCCGCCCCGGTTAATGACCATATCCTTTGTAGCTCTACATATTTACGTTTTAACTCTTCCGAATTATTTATGTCGTTAAATACTTTCTCTGCCTCCTTTTCGGAAAGCTGTTCCGTGATCAACTCCCATATTTTTACCTTATCCGTCATGCCTATTTAATACGTTTCTATTAAATAAGACAGGTAAAGCATCTGATACCCTATGTTAATTTATGAAAATTTTAACAGATATTAAAGATTATTTGCTTTTTCGGGATAAAAACGCCATTTAAAGTATGTAGGGCTATAAAAAGACCAGGATAGGAAGATAGTCGCGAAAGCGGGTTTTAAGGAATTTCAGGGCACGGGTCATGTTTGCCTCAACAGCTTTTACCGAGATATGAAGAGTGT
>Ga0256827_10001679_pt1 | contig 14245 bp, 11 predicted proteins | sample CV84metaG_FD_185977 | JGI IMG/M metagenome (GOLD analysis project Ga0256827, IMG submission 185977) | Hydrothermal vent microbial communities from East Pacific Rise, Pacific Ocean - CV84 | ecosystem: Environmental > Aquatic > Marine > Hydrothermal vents | place: Pacific Ocean: East Pacific Rise... | reverse complement strand
AGGATTTAATGTTCCTTTACTATCGCACATAATAATATTCTCTTTACGAACACCTAGTGCCATATATAAATTAGTACAAGCTGAAGCAGAAGCTCCTGCACCGCTTACAACTAACTTACATTCCTCAATCTTTTTTCCTGTTATATCCATAGCAGAAACTAAACCTGCAGCAGAAATAATTGCTGTTCCGTGTTGGTCGTCGTGCATTACTGGAATATCTAAAGCTTCTTTTACTCGTCTTTCTATTTCGAAACACTCAGGAGCCTTTATATCTTCTAAATTAATACCACCAAAAGTTGGAGCTATATCTATAACTGTTTCTACAAACTTATCGATATCTGTAGAATCTACTTCAATATCAAACACATCTACATCAGCAAAGATTTTAAATAGCAATCCTTTACCTTCCATAACAGGTTTCCCCGCTACAGCTCCTAAATCACCAAGTCCAAGAACAGCTGTTCCGTTAGAGATAACAGCTACTAAATTTCCTTTTGCAGTATATTTATATGCATCTTCAGGATTCTTCTCAATTTCCAAACAAGGATCAGCAACTCCTGGAGAGTATGCTAAAGATAAATCTCTTTGAGTATTGTATGGTTTTGTTGGAACAACCTGAATCTTTCCTGGTCTTCCTTGTGCGTGGTAATCCAACGCATCTTGTTTTGTCAATTTTGCCATTTTTCTGACTTTTTAATTTTTTCAAATTTGTAAAGCAAAATTAGTAATTAATATGAATACATAGTGACAAACTTAGATGTATTATTAAACAGTGTTTATTAACAGTAAAAAACAATCTTTATACTATCACATCCATTATACTACAAAATTGCAAATATAAATGGTTTCTATTTCTAATATCATCCATTAACCACCTAAACCAAAAGTATTGATACACAAAGAATTAACACATTGATTACAATACGTGTTTTTCAATTTATTTATCGGCTATTTTAAGTCAAAAAAAATATTAAACCTAAATGTTTTTGGAAACTATTAGTTATTAACTAATTTTACTACGTAAATACTTAAAATAAATAAAATGCTACCAAGATTTCTAATTGCCGATAATTCTCAGGAATTACCAGAAACTATTTTTGTAATTCATACCGAAGAACCTCGTTTTATTGTAGAATCGGATATCGAAGATTTTAATTCTAATCAAATTATTCATTGGATTGATGAAGAACCTAAGAAAAGCTCCTTAGTTGAAGATTACTTAGCTGATGCTGAAGAATTTTTAAATACAGAATTAGAAAGTCAAGAAGATTTATTCGATGAAGAAGATGAGTAATCTTTTTTAAAGTTTGAATAATTAATGCCAATTACATCTAAATTTGTTTGCCTTAACGGTCGATTTATTAAAGAAGAAGAACTCTCTTTTGATGCAAATAATCGTGCTTTTAGGTATGGTGATGGCTTTTTTGAAACCATGCACTATGCTAAAGGACAAGTTCAGTTATTCAATTTACATCTTAATCGCATAGAAAAAACTATGCAACTTTTAAAATTAGAGTCTAATATTCTTCTTAATACTCGCTTATTACACAAAGAAATTGTTCATTTGATAAACGCTAATCACTTTTTTAAAGGTGCTAGAATTCGAATTAGTATTTTTAGAGATGGTGATGGCTTATACCTTCCTAATAGTAATAAAGCCAATTATTTAATTGAAACTTGGGCTTTAAATGCAGAAAACTACCCCATTAATAATAAAGGATTACATCTAGAAACCTACAATGAGCTAACTAAAGTAAAAAGTAAGAATTATTTTTATAAATCATTAAATACAAGAGTTTCTATTTTAGCTTCTTTATACAAAAAAGAACTTGAGGCAGACGATTGCTTCCTCTTAAATTCCGAAAATGAAATAATTGAAAGCATTAGCTCGAATGTATTTTTTATCAAAAAAAACATCCTCTACACCCCTTCTAAATCTTCGGGCTGTGTACACGGAGTAATGCGTGAGAAAATTCTACAAACCTTATCTAAGACAAACCTTAAGATTGATGAAAACACATCTATCAAAGAAGAGAATATTATGCAATTCGACGAAATCTTCCTTAGCAATGCAATACAAGGAATACAATGGATAGGCGCTTATAAAACAAAACGTTACGATAATAAAATCACAAAACAAATTCAGAAGATTTTAATTGCAGATATTTTCTCTTAAGTAAAATTAAACAAGTCTGTTTAAAACTCCTAAAGCTTTCCTTTTGATTATTCCTTAGCTTACATTTTTTATCAGTATTTTAGCATCAAAATATAAATAATGAATTTACACAAGCAACTCCATATATCTTTACTGCTTACAGCTCTCCTTTTTTCAAGCATAGTTCAAGCACAGAACAGAAGACCTATTGCCCCTGAAAAACCTAAATTAATTGTTAATATTGTTATTGAACAAATGCGTTACGATTTCTTAGACCGTTTCTATAATCAATTCGGTCACGAGGGTTTTAACAAAATAATCTCAGAAGGAACACTTTGCAAAAATACACATATTAATTACATGTTTACGCAATCTTCTCCAGGTTATGCAAGTATTGTTACAGGAGCAACTCCTTCTATACATGGAATAGTAGCTGACCAATGGTACAAAAATATTAGCGAAACAAAAGTTGAAAGTACAAAAAACACAAAATATAAAACAGTAGGTTCTAAAAGTCGATATGGAGAACATGCTCCTTTACAACTTATTACCAGCACTATTAGTGACGAACTAAAACTAATCGATAAAAAATCAAAAGTCATTAGTATAGCTTTAGATCCTTCTGCAGCAGTAATAAGTGGTGGACACATGCCTAATGCGTCGTATTGGATGGATGACCAAACAGGAAAATGGATTTCAAGTAAATATTACTTAGACAGCCTTCCTTCTTGGGTTAATACATTCAACGAAAAGGAAAGTTACAAAACTTATTTAGATAGAGAATGGACAACTTTACGTAAACTTAATACATACACAAAAAGTCGCTCAGATACCGCTAATTACGAAACAGGTTTTGGTATCAATATAAATACCTTCCCTTATAATATTTCTAAAATAAGCAATATTAAAAGTAATTATCCAGATTATTCAATCCTTAATACCATACCTTTTGGAAATACATATACTAGTGATTTTGCTCTACAAACTATCATTAGCGAAAATTTAGGGAAAGATGCTCATACCGATTTTCTAATGCTTAATTATACAGCTACAAAGAATATTAGTAATAGATTTGGACCTTTATCAGTAGAAGTAGAAGACGCTTACCTTAGATTAGATGCAGAAATAGCTCACCTATTAACATTTCTTGAAGAAGAAATAGGGAAACACAATGTTTTGGTTATTTTAACCTCAAACCATGGTGTTGCTTATGCTCCAAAATATCTAGAAGAACAAAAGATTCCTGCAGGAAATTTTAAAAGCACCTATTCTATTGCTCTTTTAAAAAGCTACTTAAATGCAGCATACGGGAAGGGTGATTGGGTAAAATTATATTATAATCAGCAAATATATTTGAACAGATTATTGATTGAAGACTCTAAACTAAAACTAGAAGATGTACAGCAAAAAGTTGTCGATTTTATGATTCAGTTCGATGGAATTGCCAACGCTGTTTCGTCAACCACCATAATGCGAGCTGAATTTAACAAGGGCATGTACGAAAAAATGCAAGCATCTTTCAATCAAAGACGCTCTGGTGATGTTATGCTAAACTTAAAACCAGGTTGGTTAGAAGATATTACACAAACTTCATCAAGTAATTCGCCCTATGTTTACGACACTCATATTCCATTAATTTGGTATGGTTGGCGAATAAAACGTCAAGAAATAAGCGATAAAGTAGAAATTACCGATATTGCTCCAACTATTTCTTTCTTATTAAATATTTCTAAACCTAACGGCAGTATAGGAAAATCAATAAAAGGACTAATTAAATAATTTAAAGATGTTATTTTCGGAAGTACTTGGTCAGGAAAAAATAAAAGAGCAGCTAATTTCCATGGTTCAGGATAATAGACTGAGTCATGCTTTACTGTTTCATGGAAAAGAAGGAGTTGGAAAAAAAGCCTTAGCGCTGTCGTTTGCTCAGTATATTGTATGCGAAAACAAAAAAGAAAACAACGCCTGTGGCGAATGTTCGGCTTGTAAAAAAGCTCAAAAGCTAATACATCCCGATATTCATTTTGTCTTTCCTGTTATTAAAGATGGAAGTAAAAAAGCCATTAGCGATACTTATATTTCAGAATGGAGAGAAGGATTGTTAAACAACCCCTATTTTACGTATTCGCAATGGAATTCAGCAATTGGAGATGGAAAGAAAGCTAGCTCTATATACGTAGACGAAAGCTCCGAAATGATTAAAAAATTAAATTTTAAAGCTTTCGAGTCGGATTATAAAGTCATGTTGATTTGGTTACCCGAAAAAATGAACACCCAAACCGCCAATAAATTACTTAAGACTCTTGAAGAACCTGCTGAAAAGACAGTTTTAATACTCGTTGCAGAAAATCTAGATTTTATGTTAAGTACTATCCTTTCTAGAGTACAACAAATAAAAATACCTCCTATTTCCGACAAATACATTAAACAATATTTAAACGAACATTTTTTAACTTCGGAAGACTTAATTCAATTCTCAACGAATTATGGTAAAGGAAACCTTCCTCGCTCGATAGAAGCTTTGAATCAGTCAGAAGAAAACGAACGTTATCATGAATGGTTTGTTCAATTTATGCGTTTATCCTATGGCAATAAAATGCTCGATTTAATAAAACTAAACGACGAAATTATTTCGCATGATAAAAACGAATTAAAAAACTTCTTGCTTTATAGCATTCGTTATCTTAGAGATAACTTTATGCTCAATAAAGAACAAGACAATTTGGTCTTTTTAGTTCAGAATGAAAAAGATTTTGCAGAACGTTTTTCTACCTTCATTAACGAAAACAATATAGAACTCATGTACAGTTCTATTAATGAAACTATGGAAAACATTAATCGAAATGCCAACGTAAAAATCCAAATGCAAGTACTTGCTATTAATATGGTTCGTGCTTTTAGTATGATTTAATCTCATTTGAGATATTCTATTTTAATACTTATCTTTGAAACAAACAGTAAATTTGCTTTAAAACTTATGTTAAACATTGCTTTATTCGGAGCTCCTGGAGCAGGAAAAGGTACTCAATCGGCTTATTTGATAGAGAAATACGGTTTATCGTATATTTCTACAGGTGAAATCCTTAGAAAAGAACTAAAGTCTGAATCTAAACTAGGTTTAGAAGCAAAATCGATTATAGAAAGTGGCGGTTTAGTTTCTGATGAAATTATTGTTCAGATTATCGAGAAATTTATTTTAGAACATAAAAACAGTAAAGGCTTCCTGTTCGATGGATTTCCCCGAACATATATTCAAGCCTATATTTTAGAAGGTTTGCTAATAAAATTGCACAGTTCTTTATTTGCACTTCTAAACATAAACATTAGCGATGAAGAAGCCACAAAACGTCTTTTATTAAGAGGAAAAGACTCTGGCAGAGCCGATGATAATATAGAAGTTATTCAACATCGCCTTAAAGCTTACCACGAAAAGACTGTTCCTGTCCTCGATTTTTACAAAGAAAAAGGAAACTTGGTAGATATTGATGGTATGGGAAGTATCTCTGAAATTCAAGAACGTATTTCGAAAAGTTTAGAAGCTAGTCTTAGTAAACAATGGATGAATATTGTTCTTTATGGTGCCCCTGGTTCTGGACGAACAACTTATGGAAAAAAATTAGCAAACGATTTTAATCTTGAATACATTTCTACAGGCGATATTCTCCAACATGAAATTAAAATTTCAGGAGAGTATAGTCAAGAAATTCAAAAATACATGACCAATGGTTCACATGTCCCCGACGAAATAGTAGTTCGGCTATTAGAAAAAAGAATAGCAGAAAAGCCCAAAGCCAAAGGATTTATTTTTAAAGGTTTTCCTAGAACACTAATACAAGCATATATTCTCGATGGACTATTACGAAAGCATCATACAAGTATAAGTACGGTAATAAATTTCGATGTGCCATCTTTAGAACTTATTGGAAGACTCGAAGAACGAGGAAAGACAAAAAATGCCATGCCTTACGATAAAAGTATCGAAAGTATTGTATTAAGATTGCGTGAACACGAGAAAAAAACCACACAAGTTTTGGAATATTATAAAAAACAAGATCGAGTTATCGACATAGACGGGACACAAGATAAAACGTCAACTTATAAGAATCTAAGTCAAATAATAGATCAAGAATTAAAGAAAAACAGAGACTAAAAATTTAATTATGAAAACATTAATATTAGCGAGTATTATATTACTATCTAGTTTTGCATTTGGACAAAAATTATTTGTAAAAAATGCTGACTTAGTTTTAGAAGCAAAAACACAAACTGAACATGCATCTGTTGTTGTAACCTCAAAACAACTGAATATTAATTACACAAATAAACGCCCTGAAATCTTAAGTAAAGGCAGTTTACAAATTGGTAGTTTAAAAACAGAACATATTCATTTACAAGATTTAATAAACAAATACAGTTCAGAAGACATAGAGTTTGACCTTACATTCTTTACCGAACAATTTCAAGACCATTCTAACCTTGAATTCTCTTTTAATTCTGTTATTAATATTAGTATAAACAATATTACAAAAGAAATTCCGGTCACCATTATTATAAGTAACTCTAAAACAACACAAACTAACTTTTACCTAATAAGTGTCAGAGGAACTATTTCTTTAGAAGATTTCGATATAGAAATTAGTTTCCTAGAAAACGATGTTAATTTCTCGTACCGACAAAACGTACAAGTAAAGAATTAAAGTAATTAGCATTCTCTAACATAATGAAGAATCTATTCCGGTTCAGCATAGTTTTGGTATCTTTGTAAAATGATTGAGAACAAGAATATTACTTTCGATGATTTTAAAATAAATAAGCAACTTCGAAATGCTATTAACGAATTAGGTTTTGTATATCCTACAGCCATCCAAAAGCAAAGTTTTTCGACTATTATGTCAGGAGAAAATGTAGTTGGAATTGCCCAAACAGGAACAGGAAAAACCTTAGCTTACTTACTTCCTTTAGTACAACAGCACAAATATTCAAATGCCAGAGACCCTAGAGTACTTATTCTTGTTCCTACCAGAGAATTGGTTGTGCAAGTCGTCGAAGAAATTGAAGCTTTAACAGAATTTATCAATTTACGAGTTATAGGAGTTTATGGAGGAACCAATATCAATACACAAAAACAAAATGTTAACGAAGGTTGCGACTTTCTGGTTGCTACTCCTGGACGCTTATTAGACCTAAACTTAACCGGTGTACTTAAATTAAAATCCGTAAAAAAACTAGTTATTGACGAGGTTGACGAAATGCTAAATTTAGGTTTTCTCCCACAGCTTACAAGCGTACTCGAACGCCTTAATCCCAAACGTCAGAATCTTATGTTCTCGGCAACCATGTTGCCACAAATCGAAATTATTATTCACGATTTCTTTAGCCATCACGAAAAAATTGAGATAGCAGCATCGGGTACACCCTTAGAGAAAATACAACAACAAGCCTACCACGTTCCTAATTTCTTTACCAAAGCCAATTTATTAAAATGGTTGCTAAAGCAAGACGAACAAGAATTTTCTAAAGTTTTAATCTTTATCGAAAGCAAACGATTGGCCGATAAACTATTCGAACAATTCGACGAAGAAATACAAAAAAATATAGGCGTTATTCACTCTAATAAATCGCAAAATTTCAGATTCCGAGTTGTCGAAGAGTTTGAAAATGGAGAAATTACATTCTTAATAGCCACAGACCTATTAGCTAGAGGTTTAGACATAGAAGACGTAAGCCATGTTATCAATTTTGATATGCCTAGTTCTCCAGAGCATTACATCCATAGAATAGGCCGAACAGGGCGTAAAGACAAAGATGGTATTGCTATTTCGTTTATAAACGAAGCTGAACAAGAATACCAAATGGAAGTAGAAAAACTAATGAAAAAAACTATAGAAGTACTTCCTTTTCCTGAAGAAGTCGAAATTTCGAAATTATTTACCGACGATGAAGTATCGCAAAGCAAACAAAAACATCTGGTTAAATTAGCCTCTATAAAACACTCTAAAGGAAATGTTCACGAAAAGTCTGAGAAAAATAAAAAAGTAAATTCTGGTAGTCCTGCTCTAAAACGAAAGAAACATAAAAAAGCCATACGAAGATCGGGAAAGCACTAAGCTTAATTTGTTTTACAAAAGTATATCCAGAAATAAATTGTTAAATACTTCTTATTTTTGTTAATAACGAATAGTGGAAAAATTCCCATCCAGATTTAATCTTTTCTATTTTTGGAATCCATATAACTTAAAGTAGATAAGATGAATTTTGTAATATCAAGCAGCGAACTTTTAAACAGCTTACAAACTGTAAGCAAGGTTATTAAGTCAAAAAATACACAACCAATATTAGATAATTTTCTATTTAATTTAAAAGCTGGAGTTTTAACTATTACAGCTAGTGATTTAGAAAGTACACTTAGCACAAAACACACTCTAGAAAATTCTAACAAAGAAGGCTCTATTTGTATAGATGCTAAACGTTTAATGGATATTGTTAAAGAATTTCCTGAGCAACCAATAACTCTAAATATAGACAATAAAACTAAAAATGTTGATATTGTAACTAGCAATGGGAAATTCTCTGTTGTAGGAATTGATGCTGAAGATTTCCCTACACCTCAAAAAATTAAAGAAGACGAACGTAAAGCATTTGTTTTCGAGTCAGACTTAGTACTTCAAGGTATTAACAAAGCCATTTTTGCTGTTGCCGACGATGAATTAAGACCAGTAATGAACGGTATCTTTATTCAAATTTCTCCAGAAGATATTAAATTTGTTGCTACAGATTCTCATAAATTAGTTCGTTATACCCGAAGCGATATAGAAGTGGATACAGAAGGTGAATTTATTTTACCTCATAAACCAGCTGGAATCTTGAGAAATATCTTCCCTAAAGAAAAAGGAAATGTATCTCTAGAAGTAGATAGTAAAAATGCTATTTTCTCAACTGAAAATTACACTCTAATTTGTCGATTAATAGAAGGTTCTTATCCTAATTACGCGGCTGTTATTCCTGCAGAAAACCCTATTAATGTTACAGTTGACAGATTGGACTTATATAATTCATTAAAACGAGTATCGGCTTGTTCTAGTCAATCGAGCAACTTGGTTCGTTTGGACTTTAAACCTAACGAAACTAAAGTATCGGCTCAAGATATCGATTTTTCCATTGCAGGACACGAAACCATTAACAGTGTTTTAGAAGGAAACGAAATTACCATCGGTTTTAAGTCTTTATTTTTAATCGAAATCATTAATAACCTTACTACTCCCGAAATCACCATTGAACTTTCCGATCCTGCAAGAGCAGGTATTATTATTCCTAAAGATTCGGAAAATGAAGCAGAAGATACTTTAATGCTTCTAATGCCAATGATGATTAATCAATAAATTTTGAAAAACATCAAAATACATATATAGCACTATTTTCTAAAACACTCATTTCTTAATCGATTTGAGTGTTTTTTATTTAAGACATTCAACATCTTAAGCATGAATATTTTTAGAACATTTCCCAGAACCTTTTGGATAGCAAACACTATAGAACTTTTCGAACGCTGGGCTTGGTACGGCTTTTTTATGTTATTTGCTAATTATTTAACCCAATCTAGCGATTTGGGAGGACTAGAATTTTCGCAAACCCAAAAAGGAATGATAATGGGAATCGGCACTGGAATTTTATATTTCTTACCTGTTATAACAGGCTCCATTGCCGATAAATACGGTTATAGGCGAATGCTTAGCATTGCCTTTATTATTTACACCTCAGCTTTCCTTCTTCTCCCTCATTTTCATTCGTTTACTGGAGTGTTTGCTATGTACTTATATTTAGCTGTTGGTGCTGCTCTTTTCAAACCCATTATCTCTGCAACCATTGCAAAAACAACCAATGAAGATAACTCATCTATTGGCTTTGGTATTTTCTATATGATGGTCAATTTAGGCGCTTTTCTAGGACCTATGCTTAGCTTATTATTTCGAGGATCTGTATTCTATATATCAGCTGGTATGATTAGTCTAAACTTTATTCTTTTATTATTCTACAAAGAACCTGGCAGAAAAGAATCGAATGAAAGCTTAAAAGAAACCATTATCAGCATCTTTAGAAATATTACAATTGTTCTTACCGACCTTAAATTTGTTATTTTTCTACTCATTATTTCGGGCTTCTGGATTATGTATAACCAACTATTTTTTACACTTCCCGTATTTATAAGCCAGTGGGTAGATTCTTCAAACATGTATCAGTTTTTCGAATTAAATATCCCTTTCATAGCTCATAATTATGGAATTGAAGGACAAATGGAAGCTGAATTTATTACCAACTTCGATGCCCTATTTATTATTGTTTTCCAAATTGGAGTTTCTGCTATTGTTATGAAACGAAAACCTCTAAATACAATGATAGCTGGTATTATTGTAGCTTCTTTTGGAATGGCCTTAACACTGTTTACCCAAAATGTAGTTTTTATCTTAGTCGCTATGTTTATTTTTTCCATTGGAGAAATGTCGGCTTCGCCTAAAATTACCGAATATATAGGAAAAATTGCATCGGAAGATAAAAAAGCACTATACATGGGCTATTCGTTTTTACCATTATTTATTGGAAATGTGGGCGCTGGAGTTATTTCAGGAAATGTTTATCAATCTATGTCTGACAAATTCGAAATAGCAAAACAATTTGCAGTAGAAAAAGGCTTAAATATTAATACTAATTTAAGTCAAGCAGAATTATTCTCATCTATTGCAAAACAAAGCCATCTATCGGAATCGGAATTAACCAATCTCTTATGGCAAAGCTATAACCCTTCTCAAATTTGGATTATTATTTTGTCGATAGGTATCTTTTCAGCTAGTAGTCTTCTTGTTTATAACTGGTGGATTTCGAAAAAAATTGAAAAATAATTCTAATCATCATTACAATCAGAAGTGAAGAAAATTAGTTTAAAGTTTTCCTGCAATAGTACAAACCTTCTTTTCTTCGATTACAGAACCATCGGCATGTATAAATTCAAAAACCAGAATATAAATTCCTAGTGGTGACGATTCCTTATTCATATCCCGTCCGTCCCAAGTCCATTGTCCTTCTCTACCAGTATACTCATTCGAGACCAATTCGTAAATATAATGACCTTTAGAATCATAAATATTTACATTAGCCACATAACCTGATTTTTCTAATTTATAATTGATTATCAAATAGTCTTTATAACCATCCATATCGGGAGAAAAAGTTTCAGATTCAAAACTAATAACATCGTCTGATTCTGTATTTTCATCAGAAAATTGTGAATTTTGATACGTTGGTGTACCAAAACCTGATGACTGCGATGCTGACTGCCAAGCAGAAGCTGTTAAACCCGAACTTTTAGGATTAACTTTCTCTAAACTTACACCTTCTACCTCCGAAAGAATTGGATTATGAAAATCTTCCATATAATGAATCTCATCAATAACTTTATCGCCCTTATTCAACAAATAAAAATAGTCTTCAGTGGTCGATAAAGACGGTATCTCTTCGGTTTGGAACAATCTATCGGGATATTTCACATTAAACTGAGAAAGTATATTATTACGATCTTTTGTAAGAACAAAATAATCCTTTGGGAAAACAATCATTGGAACATCCGATATTACATCTTTAGGTTTAATAATATCATCGTCTAAAACAGCTAATTTCATTTCTTGTAAATCTAGTATTTTATCGGATTGATTATAAAACTCGACATATTGCTTATTATCACCTATAGGATTAAAAAATATTTCATTTATCACAATATCGTTACTATCTACCTGTGTTGGAATACCTATTCTTAACGTAAAAGGAATATCTATATAGGAACCATCACAAATAAATATAGTATCGCTTATCGTTAAATTGTATGGTGTATTTTCTTCATAAACATCGTCGAAAGACAAACTCATATAATCCTCTCCTATCTGATAAACAACAGTATTAGGAGAATTAGCATCTAACAAAAAACAATACTGATTCGGCTGATATGTTGGATCTAAATACTGATTGAATTGAATAATAACATTTGTTGTATCGAAGTAAACATTTAAAATTTCTAAATCAGACAACTTCGTATTTTCTCCATTTATCGAATTATCTTTATCGGGTGTGCCACCTAAATTATCAACAGAAGAGCTCCAATTATTCAACATATTACAAGGCTGTACTTTATCTATCATTTCAACAGACCATCCTCCATTCTTTTTATAATTTTCGGTATGCCAATCCTCTGTATAGTTTACCTGATGAACCCATTCTCCTTCTGGTGAATGAAGCGTTATTCTTGCTTCTGAATTGGTTATTTTTCCATCAGGAAAAACTTCAATCATATTTAAGGTCGAATCGAATAAAGATTTATTATCTATAGGAACTAGCAATAAGTACGATTTAGCAGGAATTTCACAAATTGGAAGAATATAAGAATAACTATTAATATCTAAAGTCCAGCCTTCCAAATTCATTGCAAAATCTTTTGAATTATATAATTCTATATATTCACTTTCGGGAAGATAAACCGTTGGGCTTGGATCTGCCATAATTTCGTCTATCAATACATAAAAAGCTTTGGCTTGGTAATAAAACAACTCCACAAATTGCTCTCCAACAATTGTATTTCCTGACTCATCAGCAATGTTTCTATATCTTAAATTTAAGCTTTGCTCTTGTGGTAAGTCATTAGAAAAAGTTAGTTTAATAATCCCTTGCGATACTAAACTTATATCTAAAGCCGATGGATTTATACTCTGATTGATCTGAAAATCTGAAAGTTGAAAGCTACTTGCATCTATGCTTTCGTCGAAACTCATTTGTATAGTTTGAGCATTTACAACCTCTGCGACTAATAAATTGGGAGCCGTTAAATCTTCAACATAAGTAGACAGAAACATCTTTAAACTTCCATCGTTTATTCGCCAAGAACCAGCCGAACTTTCTGCATTATAAGCATACCAACGTAAATAAAAAGTGTCCTGAGGTATAATAAGCACATCAACATTATTAATTACCGTATCTCTTTCAGAATCGTTATCGGGAACCGAAACAATTCCCATCGAGGTATAAGTTACAAAATTGGAATCGGTCGAATATCTTAATTCATAATTATGAATACCTGTACTAGAGCGACGTTCGCTATATTCTATAGAATTTAACTCGAAGGTATCTTGAGCAGAGGAAATAAAACCTACTTGAAAATAATCATCGGGATCTAAGCTCGCATTACTCCAACTCTTAGCATAAGCTCCTGTACTTGCAAAAGTAAAAGACGACAAACCATTACCAGCCGTAAAATTGAGACAAGTTAACTCTTGTTGGTTACTTACGCCTGTTCCATCTGCCGATAATTCCCAAGTTAACAACTGAGAAAAAGAACTAATAGATAGAATCAATAATAATACTGTAACAAATTGTTTCATAAATATATTTTCAAAATAAATAAGCTTTCGTAAATGTAACAAAAAACCATCTAACAAAAAGAAATCTATCCCTCAAAATAATTATTAGCCAAACCTAAAATATGTTAAATAACACACAACATGATAAGTATCATATTTTGCCATAGTCTATTTAAGTATTTTTATACCTGAATTATATTTTTAAAACTATGAATTACTCATCTTGTCCAATATCAGCCGATTTAATAAATACTAAATTAACTCGAATTTATTCAATAATAACATTTCTAGCAATCTCAATCTATCTTTTTACACCATTTAAAGAAGTAATATATATTTCTGCTAGCGACTTTATTATTCGTGTTTTGTTTGGAATTAAATATAGTCCAATTTGCTATTTAATAAAAAACGGATTAAAAATAAGTCGTGTAAAAATACACATGGTTAATGCTGGGCCCAAGAAATTTGCAGCTAAAGTAGGTTTAGTATTTACAGTACTTATGTCTATAGGAATAATCTTAAACTTCAAAATATTATCTTCAGTTTTAGGAACTATTTCCTTTATTGCAATTGGTGCAGAAGCATTTTTTGGTTTTTGCATAGCTTGTTACATCTACTCCTTTATTCCTAATATTTGGAAGAAGTAAATCGTATATTTTTCAATATCTTTTCTTTACCTTTGGGAAAAAACTAA
>Ga0256827_10001678_pt1 | contig 14246 bp, 13 predicted proteins | sample CV84metaG_FD_185977 | JGI IMG/M metagenome (GOLD analysis project Ga0256827, IMG submission 185977) | Hydrothermal vent microbial communities from East Pacific Rise, Pacific Ocean - CV84 | ecosystem: Environmental > Aquatic > Marine > Hydrothermal vents | place: Pacific Ocean: East Pacific Rise... | reverse complement strand
CGTACAGCAACTTTATATGCTGTATTTTTTATAATCAAATTAATTTGTCCACCAGTAAGATTATAACTTGCAAGTATTTTTATATCAAATTTTTTTTCATAAGGTGCATTCTGTGGTAGCATAAGTTTCCAAAGTTTGACTCTTTGTTCTTGATCTGGCTTTTTAAATTCTATTTTATAATTAAATCTTCTTGAAAATGCTTTATCTATATTTTCTAGTAAATTTGTAGTTGCTATAAGCATACCCTTGAAATTTTCTATTTGTTCTAAAAATATATTTTGCATCTGATTATGCATCTGATCAGCACCAGTGATATTGCCACTACTTCTAGAACCTAAAAACTGATCTGCTTCATTTAAAAGTAGAATTGGTTCTGTTTTTGTTTTTTGTGTCAATTCATAAAATGTATCAAATATTTTTCTTACATTTTTTTCACTCTCACCTACATACATAGACAAAATTTTAGAACAGTCAAAAGCCAATACCTGTCTTTTTAACGACTTAGCAAGTGAATAAGCTGTCATTGTTTTACCTGTCCCAGGTGCTCCATAAAAAATAATTCTGGCATCTATACCACTTTTTTTATCTTTTATACCCCATTCAACCAATCTTGAAACAACTTCTTTATCCACTTGTCTCATTAAATTTTTGAGTGTTTCTTCTGTTTTTTCATTTAAAACAACATCTTCCAAAGAGGTATCACTCTCTATCAACTCAAATATATCTTGCTCATCTATCAAAGCATTCAATTTCAATCGTGTGACTTTTTTTGTTTTTTGAGGATGAATTATACTTTGTAGTACCTCATCAACAATATAAAAAGATCTACTAATCCCTCCAAAAGGGTTAAGCATCTCCTCATAGTCAATTATACCATTGCTTAAAAGATTTGATCCATCTTCAAGAAGTGAACGATTTTTTATCCTTTCATATTCATCTAAAGATATAAGTTCTATTAACGAATTCATCTCTCTAAGTGAAGCTTCCGTTGCGCTATATTCTTCTCTTAAAAGGGCTATAAAGATAACTTGCTCATAATTATTCATCTTCTTTTGTTTAAAAAACTTATCTAAAACAAGATTTTCAGAAGTTTGTTCAACTCTCTCTTGAATCCTTTTTTCTAAAAGTTTTAACTTATTTTGAAGCCTGTCAATACCGAGTGAATGTTCATGTATATTTTGTCTTATAACACTCATTTTTTGATATAGTTCTATTCTAAAAAATTGATCTTGTAAATATTCAAGATGATCAGCATAAGGTTTTATATCGGGTAGGTCTAAATCCAATGAACCATCTTGAAGTAATTTTAAAAAAGATGGAGTCAATCCAACTGCACTATTTAAAAGTTCTAATGGCGTTACATCAGAAATTTTCATAGGAGTAAAACTTTGTTGATGAATCCAACCAAGTTCTAAAAGATTTTTTAATTTATCTAAATACTTCAAATGTTGATAGTTTTTTATTTCAAACATATCTTGTAAAAGCTCAAGTATGAGTATATCATCTTGACCATCTATATATTTTTTTAGTATATACTGAAGCATAGCAGCTTCAGTAACACTACATTTTAAATGTATAAATATCTGGGATTTTTCTATATCTTTTATAGATAAAAAATTAACTAGTGTTTTCAATAAAATCCTTAAAATTTATATCCTAACGATGTTGATACAATTAAAACATTAGAATCTGTAAATTTTCCATCAAGGTGATCGTTTGTTAAAGTTCTATCATCTCTCATAGAATAAAGTGCTGATAAACCAAGATCTAATTTTTCTGTGACTTGATATCTTCCACCAAGAGAAACTGAAAAAGCATCACTATCAGGTGTTTCAAAATTTAATGTTGCATCTGGAATAGGTGTTTGATCATAAACTAAACCTGCCATCAATGTTAATTCATTTAAATTTTGAGTTACACCTAAACGAAAGGCATCAGCATCTTCCCAATTTTTCTTTATAGGTGAATCAAAATATGGAGCAATTATATTTGGCAATTTACTTGAATAATCAAAGTCTAAGTTTGTGTAAGATGACCAAAAATTTCTTTCATATACAAATTCTACTGTTGTTTTAGTTTCAAAAGTATATGCCGCAGCTATATTTAAAAGTGCTGGTAATGGTATCGTAACATTTGTTCCACCATCATATACATTTGCATTTGCTACTTTTAATTTAGCATTTCCATGTTCTGTCATATTGATTTTAGATCTATAAGTAACAGCTAAATCTATACTTTTTGTAGGCTTATATGACAAAGCAAGATTATATCCGAAATTAATACTATCTCCTGTCATATCTCTTGATATAATAGATGTACTTTTAACAACACCTGATGAGTAAAGAATTCTAAATCCAGCTGCAACAGAAAGTTTAGAATTTATCATATATGCTATAGATGGATTAAATTCAACAGTTTCAAGTGTAAATTCTTCTGCAATATCTTTAGCAGGTGAATCATTCCATTTTTTAGACAATCCACCAGGTGTTACTACACTAAATCCAAGGCGAGTATTTCCAATTTTCGGAGATACATAGTGGATATTTGGTATAAGAAAGTTTTCACTCTCAGAATCTATATCTACACCCTCACCTTTAAAGTTTACAGCACTAAGACCTATATATGTCAAACCTATCTCTACATTGTTATTATTTTCCATAAATACCATGTTAGCCGGATTGTAATAAGCTGCATCAGCACCATGTGAATGTGCAACATTAGCAGCACTTAAGGCTACAGCATTTGAAGATGTTTCAGGTATCTTGTATCCACCAGCATAAAGAGCACTCCCTGCTATAAGTGATAATGTTGTTAATTTTAAAAGTTTTCTCATTTTATTTCTCCTAATCTTATAGCGTTAAACCAAGTTATAGCAGCACCATATGCAACCGATGCACATCTAGCATGAACAAAAGGTGCTTCTTTTGATGCTGGTGGTATTAATTCTGTTGGTATTGGCGTTAGAGTTACATCTACTCCATTTTTCAAAAATTTTGCATATGTATCTTTACTTTGTGAAAAAGGTATTATTTCATCATCTACACATTGTATAAGGTTAAACTTACTATGTGGTATCCAATTATCTGTAGCATTTTCTTGAAATCTTACACGAATAGAACTATTAACATTATTTTTATAATCATTTATAAATGATTCTTGAAATAAAGTACTAGCAGGATATGATGCAAAACCATAGTTAGTTGTTAAGCCTAAAGACATTTGGATTTCAATCCCAGATTTTGTTCCATCAAATAATGAATGAAACATATTTGTATCTGTTGTATTTACAATATTTTCCAAATTTAAATCATCATAATAATAAGAGTAAGAATCAGATAAATATGCTAAAAATGCAGGATAAATCATAATATGGTCTGCATCAATTTCTATATCACCTAATGCTTCAACATTATATGGTCCAGCCATAGGTGCAACACCCATCAAATTTACTCTATCTGAAAAACTATTTTCAACTTTTTCTGCTAACGCCATAGCTGTATATCCACCTTCAGAATATCCAGATATATATAATTGATAATTTAATGTTATATCATTATTATCCATATACTTCATACTAGCTTTAATCATATCTAATGATGCTTGAGCAGAAGCTTCTTTCATAATATATGGGTGGGCTATATCATTTGATTCTCCATATCCTATATAGTCTGGTAAAATTGCTGCAAAACCAGCATATCCAGATATTACGATACCTATTTTAGAATCTGGCAACCCATTCATCACTTCTACATTTGTTGGTGCTTCATCATCTTTAAATATTGTACCATGATTATCACAAACCATAGAAACAGAAAAAGATTTTCCAATAGAAGCCAAATAAGCTTTATACTCAGCACTAACACTAGGAACAATCAATAAACCTGAAGCTTTTATATCCTCATTATTTTGCCCTTTAGTATTATAAATAATTTTTACCGCTCTATACCCAAAAGCATTTGTAGCATTTTGATCAATATTTGCTTTAATGATTTTTAACATTATTTCAGGTGGAACATTATCAATAACTTGTGCACTGATTAATTGATCAGCTCCAGTATCTATATTATTATCACCTGTGTTTCCAGAGTTTCCACATGCACTGAGCATTAATATTACAGACAATATGCCTAAATATTTTGAGCTATTTTTTATCGTGTTTAACAAAATAAACCCTCCCTAATTAAAAAATTGCTTTTAGTTTAACTAAAAAAACATAAAAATACGACTTTATTTTACAAATGAGTATAAAAGCTCTATCTCTTGTTTCCAAATTGTTTCATCTATAGTCTCAAGTATAAGTGGTATATCATTCATTCTATTATCATTCATGATATAATTAAAAGCATCTATACCTATTTCACCTTCACCCAAAGAGTGATGTCTATCAACTCTACTTCCTAAAGGTGGTTTAGAATCATTTATATGCATACCTTTTAAATATTTAAATCCAACTATATCTTCAAATTTTTGCCATGTCTTATCATACTCTTCTTTAGTTCTTATATCATATCCAGCTGTAAACATATGACAAGTATCTATACAAACACCTATACGTGTTTTATCCTCTATCTTATCTATAATATGTGCCAAATGTTCAAACTTGTACCCAAGGTTAGTTCCTTGACCTGCAGTATTTTCTATAACTGCAGATACATTTTTTGTTTTATCAAGGGCAATATTTATAGATTCTGCTATCACATCCAAAGTTTTATTTTCTATCGATGAGATAAGCTCTTTATCTCTTTTTTCTTTTGCATTTAACTTAACAAGATGACTTCCTGGATGAAAGTTTAATCTATCAAGTCCAAGAGTATCACATCTTTCAAGTTCATCTATAAAAGCCATTCTACTTTTTATAAGTTTCTGCTCATCAGAATGCCCAAGATTTATAAGATAGCTATCATGTGGTAATATATGCTTTGGAAGTATTTTGCTCTCTTGTAAAGTCTTAAACCATATATCTATCGTTTTTGTATCTAATGGTTTGGCTTCCCACCTTTTTTGATTTTTAGTAAAAAGGGCAAAAGCTTTTGCTCCTATCTTCTGAGCATTTTTTATGGCATTAAATACACCCCCACTTGCACTTGTATGAGCACCTACAAACTTTGCATTTTGCATTTTTATATCCTTTTTATTTTTATAAGTATATGATTTTTTATATCTTTAAAATATATATTTTTATTTTTAACAGAGTAATTTATATCAATATTTTTATTTTTTATACTTTGTTTAAAGCCTATTGGCGTTAGGTAGTAGTTTAAACCATCAAATATTTTATTTCCCAAGAAAATATTTTGTAATATCTCATCTGGATAATATTTACTAAGATATTCTTCATTAAATTTACTTTTTGTTATACATCCATTGTCAATACATATAAGATAGTTTATATCTATCTGTTTTACTACTTTACCTGCAATAAAAAATTCTACCTCTAAATTTTTATCTGTATTACGTATATATGCTAAGTCTGAAAATTTGAATTTTTTTGTTTTTATTGTAAGAATATTTGTAGAAGTATACTTGTAGTCCTTAAAACTACAAGCATTTAATAAAAGAATACTTAAACTTAAAAATAGAAATTTCATCTATTTTTGAATAAATTTTCCACATTTTTTATCGGCTGTTCCACCAAAAGTTTGTATCTTAACTGCTGTTTTATTTTTTGCTATAACTTGACGATTACATTCGTCTTTTGCTATACATTCTTCATTTTCACATCCTATATTTGGTGCTACTTGTGCCATATTTAATTCCTTGGTTTATAATTTTGATTGCAATTATAATGAAATTTTTGTTTTATAACAAATATAACTTAGATGCGAACTATAATATTTAAGTATAATTTCATTTTACTTTAAAGAGATATATAACTCTTTTAGATAAAATAACAATCTAATAGACCTTTTCTAAAAAGTCTAATATAAAATCAGGAAAATATTTTATGAAATTTAATATAAAATCAATAATGGCTTTATTAATTGTTACTATGTTTTTTAACTCTTGTTCAAAAGATTTAGAGGAGTATAACAAACCTGCTGTTTATTGGTATGCAAAGATTGTTGAATCTATATCAGATGGAAATATTGACAAAGCTGATGACTATTATTCATCACTACAGGGGGAGCATATAGGATCTCCTTTATTACCAGAAGCAACTATGATCCTTGCTATCGCTCATATGTACTATGAAGAGTATCTTTTAAGTGAACATTTTTTAGATGAATATGTAAAAAGATATGCAAATGAAAATGAAAGAGAATTTGCACAATTTATGAAAATAAAAGCAAAATATATGGCTTTACCAAATCCAAGAAGAGATCAAGCTCTAATAGGAGAGGCTTTAGCAGAAGCTCAAAAATTTAAATATAATTATCCTAATTCTATGTACTATAGTGTAGTAGATACTATGGCTACTAATCTTTACATGGCGGAAGCAGCATTAAATGAGAGTATAGCTGAGTTATATGAAAGAGTAGATAAACCAAAATCTGCAGCATACTATAGAGCGATAAAACCACAACCATGGATTAAATGGGATAAGATAGATAGAGCAAATACCCCATGGTATAGAGAATGGTTTGAAGGTGATGGAACATCTAGTTGGTATGAATTTTTAATACCTGATACACCAAGTGTAGTATCAAGAAATTCAGTTAAGGATGATAAGGATAACAATGAAACTAAGTAACTATGGAGAATTTCCAACAGATTTACCTGTAATCGCAGAAGATGAATTATTTTTGTATCCATTTATGATTAGCCCTTTATTTTTAAATGATGAGATAAATATAAATGCTGCAACAAAAGCTATAGAAGAAAATTCTTTAGTTATAGTATGTCCAACAAAACCATCCCATGAAGGTGAAAGAGAATACAATTCTATATATGACGCTGGTGTTGTTGGCTCAATAATGAGAAAAGTTTCACTTCCAGATGGACGTGTTAAAGTTCTTTTTCAAGGTCTTGCTCGTGCAAAAACTTTATATGAAGTATCTAGTTCACCGATTATAGCACATGTGGAGATTTTAGAATCATCTGAAGTTGAACCTCTAAAAGTTGATGCTATCTTAGAGATCGTTAGAGAAAAAGTTAGAACTTTATCTAGCGTAAGTAGTTATTTTCCTCCAGATTTACTTAGAACTATTGAAGAGAACCATGACCATAACCGTATAATTGACCTTATATGCTCAACTGTAAAAATAAAAAAAGATCAAGCATATAAACTTTTTATAGAAACAGATACAGAAAAAAGATTTTTGGATCTTGTTGATTATCTTATAGATGAGATTGAAGCAAATAAACTACAAAAAGAGATACGTTCAAAAGTTCATACACATATAGAGAAAGTCAATAAAGAGTATTTTTTAAAAGAACAGTTAAAACAGATTCAAAAAGAGTTAGGTACAGATAATTCTAGAGATGAAGAGATACAAGAGTATAGAAAAAAACTTGAATCTAAAAAGAAAAAAATGGCAGAAGATGCATATAAAGAGATATCTAAACAGATAGAAAGATATTCTCGTATGCATCCTGATTCTTCAGATGCTTCTATGACACAAACATACCTTGAATGGGTTTTAGATATACCTTTTGGAGAATACTCAAAAAAAGCCTTACACATAGATAATGTAGAAGCACAATTAAATGAAGATCATTTTTCACTGGAAAAACCAAAAAAACGTATAGTAGAATATTTTGCAGTAAAAGAGTTAATGGAATTAAGAGGTGTATCTCAAAGTAAAAGTGCAGGAGCTATACTTTGTTTTTCAGGACCTCCAGGTGTTGGTAAGACATCACTTGCAAATTCTATAGCAACAGCATTAAAACGCCCTCTTATAAGAATAGCACTTGGTGGACTTGAAGATGTAAATGAACTTCGTGGCCACAGAAGAACTTATGTAGGAGCTATGCCTGGTCGTATTACTCAAGGTATTATAGATGCTAAAAAGATGAATCCCGTAATAGTCCTTGATGAGATAGATAAGGTTTCACGTTCTCAAAGGGGAGATCCAACAGCAGCACTTTTAGAAATACTTGATCCTGAACAAAACAGTGAATTTAGAGATTATTATCTAAACTTTAATTTAGACCTTTCAAATGCAATATTTATAGCAACAGCCAATGATATCGGTCGTATACCAGCACCACTACGTGATAGAATGGAATTTATAACTCTTAGCTCTTATACTCCACAAGAAAAATTTGAAATAGCATCACGATATCTAATACCTCAAGAGTTAAAAAAACATGGACTTAAAAAAAGAGAAGTTACTATCTCTAAACCAGCACTTAAAGAGTTGATACATAGCTATACAAGAGAAGCTGGTGTAAGAAACCTAAGAAGAAGAATCGCGCAGATGAGTAGAAAAGCTGCAAAAGAAATTTTACATAATTCCGTAAATAAAGTATCTATAACATTAAAAAATCTTAAAGATTACTTTGATAAAACAGTTTTTGAAATAGAAAAAACAGATAAAGTTCCTGTTGTTGGTGTTGTAAATGGACTTGCATGGACAGCTGTTGGTGGTGATGTTCTTAAAATAGAGTCTATTCGAATCAAAGGAAAAGGCACTATGCAACTAACAGGTAGCTTAGGTGACGTTATGAAAGAGTCAGCTAGAATAGCTTTAAGTGTTGTAAAAACACTTATAGATACTAAAAAGTTAAAAATTTCAAAAAACAACATACCATTAACACCAAAAGAAAAAGAAGAAAAAACAATAATAGATGAAAGTGAAGTATATAAAAGATACGACCTTCATATTCATGTTCCAGATGGAGCAACACCTAAAGATGGACCTAGTGCTGGTATAGCTATGGTTAGTGTTATTGCATCAATCTTAAGTAGTAAAAAGATTCGTTCTGAAATAGCTATGACAGGAGAAGTGTCTTTAAGTGGAGATGTACTTCCTATTGGTGGACTTAAAGAAAAATTGATTGCTGCGCATAAAGCTGGCATGACTAAAGTTATTATACCTATGAAAAACTATGAAAGAGATCTTGATGATATACCCAAAGAAGTTCAAGAATCTGTTAATATAATCGGTGTTAAACGTATAGAAGAAGTTTTAAAACAAGTTCTTGTATAGAACTTGTTAATATTTTATATTTCTATAAACCTAAACAATCACTTATAGAATATAAACCTTTATCTTTATCATGTAACCAACTAGCAGCTCGTATAGCACCTTTAGAAAAAGTGTTCCTTGAAGTTGCTGTATGGTTTAATTCTAGAAATTCACCATCATTATAAAAACCAACTGTGTGTCGACCAACTATATCTCCACCACGAAGTGCCATTACTGCAATTTCATCTGAATCTCTTTCTCCTATATTACCATCCCTACCACTAACACGAACTTTATCAAGATCTAAATCTCTACCTTTAGCAGCATGCTCAGCTAAAGTTAATGCCGTACCACTTGGAGCATCTTTTTTATGTTTATGATGCATTTCAACTATCTCTATATCAAAACCATTTAAGGCTGATGAAGCTTGTTGAACAAGTTTATTTAACAAAGCAACACCAAGAGACATATTTGTAGCATATAAAATTGGCATAACATCACTTGCATCTTTTAAAAGATTTAATTGATGTGTATTTAAACCTGTAGTACCTATAACTAAAGGTTTAGGAGTAGATATTGCAGCTTCTAATAATATCTCGCATGCATCAGGTAAAGAAAAGTCTATAACAACATCACAAGCATTTAAAAAAGAGTTCATATCTGTAGTTATCAAAATAGAAGGATCTATAGAAAAATCTAAAGAACTACGAACATATACCGTACTTACACTCATATCAGAAGTAAGTTTCAAATCTTCAAGAAGTAGCTTCCCAACACGTCCAGTTGCACCAAATACACCTATTTTTATCATTATACGATCTCCCTTAATTTTTTAATTCATCAACATAAGATATAGCACTAAGTGCAGCAACAGCACCGTCACCAGCAGCACTCACTACTTGTTTTGGAGCTTCTATACGCATATCACCAGTTGCAAATAATCCTTCAACTGAAGTTTTCATACTAAGATCAACTATAACTTGACCAGCATTATTCATCTCACATAAAAAACTACCATCTTCTTGTATAAGAGTTTGATTATTTACGTCATTACCAACGAACGTAAATATACCTGGCACTTCTATATCTCTTACATCACCATTATTATTTTTAATCTTTAATCCTGAAACACCCATATTATCACCATATACCTCATCTGGAACAGAATTTAGTATAAGCTCTATATTTGATGCTTTCTTAACTCTTTGTATAGTATTTGGAGAAGCACGAAAAGTATCACGTCTATGAATTAAATAAACTTGAGAACAAATTTTAGCAAGATAAAGTGCCTCTTCAAGTGCGGTATCACCACCACCAATAACTACAACTTCTTTACCCTTATAGAAAAAGCCATCACAAGTCGCACAAGTACTCACACCTTTTCCAAAAAATTCTTCTTCACCTTTAAAGCCTGCTCTACGAGGAGATGAACCAGTACCTATGATAACACTATGAGCATCAACTTTTTCACCATTTTCTTTATGAATAGTAAAAAGATTATTATGTCTTGTAATTCTTATGATATTTACCATCTCATGAACAAGCCCAAATTTTGAACATTGTGCAGGCCATGGCGTCATTAGATCCATACCCGTGATATCACCAACAACTCCAGGGTAGTTTTCTATCTCAGATGAGTTCATTATTTGACCACCAGGCATACCTTTTTCAAACATTACAACATTTTCTAAACCACCACGCGTAGTATACAGTCCAGCAGTAAGACCAGCTGGTCCACCACCTATAATCGCACAATCCAATATCATATTTTATCCTTAATTTTATAGTGTATTTATCTGTTTTGACAATTGATTTAAATTATCTAATTTACGTATCATACTATCTTGTTTATAAAGAGTATCTTTTGTTTTTTTTATAAAAAAGATAGATGGTGATTCATATATATTAAACCTCTGTATAAACTTTAAAGATGTTGATGTCCCAGATCTTAAAAAGATAGTTCTTTTAGAGTTTTTAACAGATTTATTATAATAATCTATTGCCAATATAGGAAATTTAAACTCAATGTTTGAAAGTTTTTTAACAGTATCTTTATCTCTAGATGAGTAAAAAACTATTATATATTTATCCTCTTTTGGAATAAAGATATCACTCTTTTCATAAAAAGTCCAATCTTTAAAGTTGATAAATTTATATTCTGAGAATTTATAATTGAAGTAAGCAAAGGCGCCAGCTATCATGGCAGCACCAAAAAACGAGGCTAAAAGTGTAGATAAAGAAAAGAGGCTTTTGCCTCCATTTCTTGCCAACTCCTAACCTTTTATAAAGATTACGCTAAAAGAGCGTCAATTTTTTCAGCTAAAGCAGCTTTACTTTGTGCTCCAACAACTTGATCTACCATCTCACCATTTTTAAAGAACATGATAGTTGGAATAGAACGGATACCAAATTTAACAGCGATATCTTGCTCTTCGTCTGTATTTACTTTACAGATTTTAGCTTTTCCATCATAATCTTCTGCTAATTCTTCGATAACAGGAGCGATCATACGACAAGGTCCACACCATGGAGCCCAAAAGTCTACTAGAGATACACCTTCTGAAAGAGTTGCTTCAAAATCAGCACCAGTTAATTCTATATATTTACCCATTAGTAATTCCTTTTTTATTGTTATAACGAGTATTATACAATTTAATTGTTAATTATTCTATTAGTATTTAAATAATTCTAAAATTAATAAAAAGATGTGAAATGGAGTTGCATATATTTAAAATTTTATAGTTTTTCTTTCTCTTTTTATAAAATATGAAACTTCATTATAACCTATACTCTTTGCAAGCTTTACTATCTCATCATTAAAAAGTCCAACCTGATCAGGTTTATGAGCATCAGAAGCAAATGTGATTGGTATCCCAATTTTATATGCATTTTCCAATAAATTCCTTGATGGATAAGCTTCTTTCACTTCCTTCCTATATCCAGCTACATTTAATTCCAAAACCATTCCAGATTCTTTTATAGCTTCAAGTGCACTTTTAGCCATATATGAGATATCACCTTTTGGCATATATTTAAAAACCTTTATTAGATCAAAATGCCCTACTATATCAAAGATATTTGCGTTAGCCATGTTTTCTATAGAGTCAAAGTACTTTTGCCACACTTCATCTATATCTTGTTCTTTCCATTTTCCTATAAATTCAGGATTATCAAAACCCCAACCTTCTATAAAATGTACAGAGCCTATAAGATAATCTACTTTAGCTTCCAAAACTCTACTATCTATATATCCATCAATATAATCAACCTCATAACCTAAAAGTATTTTGATTTTATTTTGATACTTTATTTTAGCTTCATTAACTTTTGTTTCATACTGTAGCATATCTTCAAAATTCATTCTATACTTTTTATCAAAATTCATAGGTGCATGATCAGCAAATCCAAACACTTCTGTTCCCATCTTTATGGCTTTTTCAATGTATTGTTCCATACTACCTTCAGCATGATTACAAAGTGTTGTATGGTTATGTAAATCTACTATCATTTTTTCTCACATTTATATATTTTATGCTATTATAGTGATAAATAATAAATTATTCAATTTTGGAGAACATTTTATGACTCAAGAAGAACTAGATGCCTTGATGGGTGGTGAGATTGATTTAGGTGATATGGAGGATGAAACTCCACAAGACGAATCATCACAAACAGATACAACATCAGATGATGAACTAGATCCTGATGCTTTCCCTCCTGGATATTCAGATAAAACTGCAGAAAATTGGCCCGCACCTGCTACAGATGAAAATAAAGTCGTTCACCAACTAGATGATGTTACAAAAGAGAGTGAAGAAAAAGCCAGTGAGATATTTGACATTATTGAACAAATAAGTAATAACTTAATGGACAAAGAGGAAAATCTAAACTCAATCCTTGATGTTATAAAATCAAATATAGAATTATTTACAACACTAAGTACAAAATTTCCAGATGTGGAAGCATTTAAAGCTCAACTAGAAAAAAATGAAAAAGCACTTGAAGAAACAAATTCTACACTAGAAGCACTTCAAGATAGTGGAGATTCTATAATGAGTGTTATGGATATAATGCAATACCAAGATATTCATCGTCAAAAAATAGAACGTGTTATAAATGTTATGCGTGCCCTTTCAAAATATATGAATAGTCTTTTTGAAGGTAAAATAGAAGATGAAAAACGTGTATCATCAGCACAACATATCGCAGGAGATACACATAATGATGTAGCTTCTACGGATGACATAGAAGCACTTCTTGCTCAATTTGGACAATAATGCAAACGAAAAAAGTTGAATTATTATCCCCTGCTGGAACACTAGAAAAATTAAAAATAGCATTGGACTTTGGTGCAGATGCTGTTTATGGCGGAGTATCCCACTTCTCTCTTCGTATCCGTTCAGGAAAAGAGTTTAGTTTTGAAGAGTTTGAAGAAGGAATAAACTATGCTCATGAAAAGGGAAAAAAAGTTTATGCAACTATAAATGGTTTTCCATTTAACTCTCAACTCAGCCTTTTAGAAAAACATATAATTAAAATGGCAAAACTAAAACCTGATGCCTTTATAGTAGCAACACCAGGTGTACTAAAACTTTGTCATGATTTAGTGCCAGATATGCCTCTACACCTTTCAACACAAGCAAATGTCATGAATGTACTTGATGCAAAAGTTTATCATGATATGGGTGCTACGAGAATTATAACTGCACGAGAAATAAGCTTAAAAGACTTGGTTGCTATAAAAAAAGAGCTTCCAGAGCTTGAACTTGAAGTATTTGTTCATGGAAGTATGTGTTTTGCATATAGTGGTAGATGTCTTATCTCTACTCTACAAAGTGGTCGTGTACCAAATCGTGGTAGTTGCGCAAACGATTGTCGTTTCCCTTATGAGATATATGCTGCAAATCCAGAAACAGGAACTCTCTTTAAACTAGAAGAGGATGAGGGAGTTGGTACATATATCATGAACTCAAAAGATTTAAATCTTGCTTCACATATAAAAGAGATACTAGATAGTGGCGTAGTTGATAGTGTTAAGATAGAAGGTCGTACAAAAACAGCTTACTATGCAGCGACAACTGCAAAAGCCTACAGAATGGCTATAGATGATTACTATGCTGATAAACTTGACTCAGATAAGTACCAGTATGAACTACAATCTTTACAAAACAGAGG
>Ga0256827_10001677_pt1 | contig 14250 bp, 16 predicted proteins | sample CV84metaG_FD_185977 | JGI IMG/M metagenome (GOLD analysis project Ga0256827, IMG submission 185977) | Hydrothermal vent microbial communities from East Pacific Rise, Pacific Ocean - CV84 | ecosystem: Environmental > Aquatic > Marine > Hydrothermal vents | place: Pacific Ocean: East Pacific Rise... | reverse complement strand
GGTAGCCACAAGGGCGTACCCCTACATGACTCTATTCAAAAAATTAAAGAGGGAAGTTATTATGTGGTTATGGTTTTTGATCTTTTCGACTATTATGCTAACAGCCCACCCCCTAAACCCAAATTCAGTTGGCAGGGGAGGGGTAGATGTAGCAACAGGTGGCACTCCAAATGCCATCTTCTCTAACCCCTCAAATCTAATGCTACTAGATAATGAGAAGATGATGTTTGACCCCCTAGACCTCTCCCTCTCTCTCAATAGAGATACCCTAGATTTTCTCATAGATCTAAGTTCTGACTTTGATGATGCCAAAAAGGTATCAGATTTGATGAAGAAAAATATAGGAAAAACCCTAAGCTTTAGAGCCAACAACTTCGCCTCTATCTATAGTGTCAATGAACATTACGGTTGGCTTTTGGGATTGCAAAATGATATAACAGGACACTTCATCACTCATAGTGGGTTTGGCTCAATTGGTGCGATGGAGAGTTATATAGAGAGATATAGGACGGCTTTAGGGAGTCTATCTTTTGGTAGATCTGATCTAAACTATGGTCTCAATATCAGAGCAGTAGAGAAGTACCAAACCATCCACAACTACTCGATAGGAGAGATGATAGAAAATGATAGTTTTGCCAACTATTTTGATAATAGATATACCATAAAAAAGAGTGCTATAGCTTTGGATGCAGGGATTGACTATGCGTTATCGGAGCGTTCCAAACTGGCTCTATCTATTTTGGATATAGGAGATACTAGCTTTGAGGAGATAGGCAAGGTAGCATCTACTACCAATATTGGACTCTCCTCTAGCTATAGAGATTTTGAGTTTGGAGTTGACTATATCGATCTCTTTGGTGCAGAGCAGGGGAGTAGTTTTGGGGACTCTATTCGATTTGGGGTGAGTCACGCCTTTTGGGGTGATAGTCTAGTCCTACGCTCAGGTGTTTTGTATGAGAGTCTCACCTACGGGATAGAGTACAACTACTCGATACTCCATATCTCTTTGGCAAGTTACAGAGCAAGAGAGTACAACGGTCTCAAAGATAGAAAATATCTACTAACCCTCTCTACTGTTTGGTAAAAGGAGTTTAAGTGGTAAAGTTTTTCTCAATATTTTTGGCTCTATGGCTCTCTTTTGCACTTCTTTTGGGTGCTTTTGAGCTAACTCTATATCTCTTTCACTCCCCCTTTGGCTCTACGATCATAGAACCCGAAGTACACGCCAAGACATGGGAGTATCTTCTGAGACAGGAGTATATCGCCTTTATAGATTTGGATATTTTTACTATTCACGAAAAGAGGCATCTACTAGATGTCAAGCGACTCTTTGAGAGTATCTATAGCATTTGGGTTATCTCCTTGGTCTCTACTCTTTTTGTTGTAGCCTTTTTATACTTTAGAGCTAGAGAGATGGTTGAACTGGTTAGAAGATATATCTTTTGGATAGGAGCAGTGGTCATTATCGGTAGCTTTTTGGTAGTAGCGATTGGTTTTTTGGATAGTTTTGGATGGTTGCATCATCTTTTATTCCCTGCTAACAGCTGGTACTTTGCAGAGGGGTCTATCTTGATAGTTTGGTTTCCTATTGTCTATTTTCAGGAGTTTGTTGTGGTTTTGATGGCTTTTTATTTGTTGGTGGTGGTTTATTTGTCGGTAGGGTGCGTTTCCCAACGCACCGATAAATAATGCTTTACATAAAAAAATTGTACCTTTTGTTTTGACGGTGCGTTGGAAAACGCACCCTACAATTTTATATCTATTTGATAGATGCCTCATACATCTTTACAGCTTTGTTCATGTTTTTGAGTAGAGGGATATTTAGCTCTTCTGCTTTTTTTAGAGATGCTTCGCTTGTGTCTGCTTTCTCTATGATAGCTTTGTAGTCACCCCATAGTTTTGCAACCACCTCTAACTGTTTTTTGATCTCATCATTTTTGCACTTGTCAGTTAGGTCTTTGAGTGTTGATTCAAATAGCTCTCCTGTCTTTTTACAGTTTTCGGCATTGGCTTTTGCGTCGATCCCATTGGCTACTAGTAGTAACTCTTTGGTCATCTTTTGAGTTAACATTCTCTGTTTACCAGCTAGGTTGATGGTTTTTGCCATCTCTGGGTCTAGTTTAGATCCACTAGCTTTTGCGTACATCTGTACAGCTTTGTTCATGTTTTTGAGTAGAGGTAGGTTCTCTTTTGCTATCGCTTCGAGAGTCGCTTTGTCTGATTTTCCATCTGCTACTTTGTCGATATTTGGTTTAAATGTCGCCCATAGTTTAGATACTGTTTCGAGTTGAGCCAAGATCTCTTTGTTGGTTGTCTTTGGGAGTTTTAGGCTCTCATCTCCTGCTACTAGACCTTTGAGTGTCTTGTCAAAAAGTTCAGCAGTCTTTTTTAGACTCTCTGTGTTTGCTTTTGCATCGATACCTTTAGCAATAAATAGAGCCTCTTTACTCATCTTTTGAGTTAGCATTCTCTGTTTTCCTGCCAAGTTGATCACTGTACCACTCTGCTGTTTTGTCTGTGTAGTTTCTGCTTTTGTAGTTGTCTCTGTTTGAGCCTGTACTGATAGTGTTAGACACGCACTCAAAGCTATAGCCGATAATACTCTTTTCATATTTTTTCCTTTTGTTATATAGAGAGACTAAATGTAGCAAAAAAGAACTTGAAAAAATAGGAAATCATAATATAGGGTTATTTTTTTTATAGACTATTACTATATGATACATATATAAGTTGAAATTATTTTATTTATAAATTGTGGTGGTTAAAATTGGTTTTGAAATTGAAATGGTTTAACATATGCGACATGTAGGGGCGACCTCCGTGTCTGCCCATTGCTAGATATACCAAAATACGAATAAACCAATAACCCAAAAATAATGAATTTTGAGATAATAAATGTTGTTTTATGCGAATAATGGGCAGACACGGAGGTCGCCCCTACGGGTTTACCACTCTATCTTTTCGGTATATTTTTGTGTGTAGTTGTATTTTTTGACGGCAAAGATGAGATGATATAGTAGCCAACCAAATGAGATGCTCATGAGTAGAGAGCTAATTGTGGGTAAGATAGATAGATATGGAGATGCTACCCATGTTATTAGCATAGATAGGTGAATGCCGAAGTGGATTTTGGCTCTTTTTGGGTGGATCACATCGTGCATCATTGGGGCTTCCATGTAGCCTTGGTTGGAGAGGTGAAACCATACCAAAAATGGGACGATCTTGTAGACCATCGCAAATACAACACTGAGAACAAAACCTACAAATGTGATCTGTGCTATATATGTGACTTCTCCATTTAGGTTTTTGATGCTATCTACTAAGAAGATACTCATTGAGATTGCCAATAGGATCATACCCAAACGCCAAAACCAAACTGTAGCGTCAGAGGTTGGTCTTCTTCTTTTGTATAGTCTATGAAAAGTGACTCCTGCATAGATGATAAATAGTAGAGCCAATAGGGCATCTATCCCCATAGTAGGTAGAGTGATCAAAAGGGCGATGAGCTTTAGTACTAGTAGCATAAAGATAGAGGTTACTAGATATTTGCTCATGATAGTTGGGTATTTTGGAGTGACATAGAACATCTCTACTACTTGAAATGAGATAGAGACTATCAGTATAGTGACCCATCCAAAGATAGCAAAGGAGTAGTGAGCCTCTTTTAGTGCTACAAACCAAGTACCATCCGTGTATCCTCCTAGAGTTAGTAGCAGATATACTCCAAATAGTATCGCAATAGTGAAGCTACCCAAAGCAAAGAGCATACCTCTTGATGAGCTAGAGTGATCTTTGATCTTGATGATCTCTTTTAGCATCAGAGTAGAGGCGTGGAGAAGTCCTGCACCTAGTACTACTGCTGAGATGAGATATAAGATAGAGTTTGAGCTGTTAAAAGCTAGGAGTTGTAGTATTAGACCGACTACTAGTAGTATATGAGCTACCATTGATTTTTTGGTAGGGAGTTTTATCGATACACCTGCTATGACAGGAAGCATCTGAAACAACGCTCCAAGCATAAATGATGCCATCACTCCAAGTGCTAGAGTGTGTACAATAGTGATGTCTATCGCATTGACAGACTCTGGGCTTAGAGGGAGTATATGGCTTGTGCTTCCTACGAGATAGAGACCAAGTAGTAGACCAAAGATAGAGGCTGTAACAAAAAACTTAAGCACTACAGAGATAGGAGGTGCTTGTTCTAGGGATAGACCACCTTGACTAAACATCTAATAACTCCTCTAGTTTGACTTCGCTATCTTTGCAGATAAGTATATGCCAATTCTCTTGGCTATCTTGATGGGAGAGATGAGCAAAGGATTTCTCTTTGGCGACTTCGATAAGAGGGATTGGTTTTTTTCGGTGTATCATGTAGAGGTAGCTCTTTTCGTCCATGCTCTGTAGATGATTAAGGGCAAGTTGCAAGGGGATGGGATGATCCATCTCTCTTGCATCTAGGAGAATTTTTTTCAAAGCTCTATGGCTTTCATTGTAGCTAAAGTCTCCTCTTTGACATCTTGTGGTATGACTCTATCACACATTGCATAGAGCATCTGCTCCTCTTTCATATTGTGCTGTTGGAGTAGGATCATCATCGACTCAGCGAGAGATAGATATGCATCTTTGTCTGTATTTTCTACAGATTGAGCCATTTTACCTAGGAGACCACGCACTTGCTCATGCTCAAAACGCATAACTCTTGTAGGACCTTCTGCATTTCCAGTCAGTTTTTCAAAAGTTGAAAAGAGAGCCTCTTCCTCTTTTTTGAAGTGTCTGAGTGTCTCATCAGCAAAGAGAAGAAACTGATCTTTGGCTTTTCCAAAATCCCCATCAATTACAGATTTTTCTGCATCTGCAAATAGCTCATCACATGCTCTATGTTCATCTCTCATGTATTGTGTAATAATCATACTTATCCTACCCTTGTTTTTTTTCATGTAAGTATAGGATATTAATGTTAAATAGATATTGATATGGCTCAATATTTATCTCTAATTAGTATAATTTCTGTATGAATATTAATCAGTATACTGTATGTAACTCTCCTATAGAGGAGAATAAGTTTTTAGACCAAGCTATCTATTTAAAGAGGGATGATCTGCTACATCCTGATTTTTCGGGGAACAAAGCTAGAAAATTTTACTACTTTTTGCTTAATGAATTTCCAAATATCAAAAAAGTAGTTGGGTATGGATCAAATCAATCCAATGCTATGTACTCACTATCTGTCTTGGCAAAGATCAAAGGGTGGGAGTTTGAGTACTATACCGATCATCTCTCCTCCTATCTTGTTGATAATCCTCATGGAAACTATAAAAATGCATTGGCTAATGGGATGAAGCTTATAATAGGCGAGGGTGAACCAAAAAGAGAGTTGATAGAAAATGAAGAGACAGCTTTTGTAGAGGAGGGTGGGCGACAGCCTGAGGCAGAAGATGGTGTATCACTACTTGCCAAGGAGATAGAGGAGTGGAGAGAGGAGCAAAATATAGCTCATCTCAATATCTTTTTGCCCTCAGGTACAGGTACTACTGCTCTGTTTTTACAAAAAAATCTCTCTATAGCTTGTAGTGTCTATACAGTTCCTTGTGTGGGAGATGGTGAATATCTCAAAAAACAGTTTTTTATACTGGACGAGGATGAGACTAGACACCCTATTATCTTAGAGCCATCTAAAAAGCGTCATTTTGGAAAGCTATATCGGGAATCTTATAAAATTTGGCTAGAATTGCAACGACAAATGGGTATCGAGTTTGATCTGTTGTATGACCCTGTTGGGTGGTTGACGATGATGGAGAACCCAGAGATTTTTAAAGAACCCACTCTCTATATACACCAAGGTGGACACCTAGGTAACGAGAGTATGCTAATGAGATACAAAAGGAAGTACGGTGAAGATATTTAGTACCAAAGATGCAGATTTTGAAGCAGAGTTTACTGAGTTGTTAAAACGAGGAAAGATGGATATAGATGGTGTGAGTAGCATCGTCAAAAATCTTTTGGATGAGATAAAAGATCAGGGCAATAGTGCAGTCAAAGAGCATATCACCAAGTTTGATAGATGGACTCCTGATAGTGATGATGCACTTAAAGTCTCTGTAGAGTCTATGAGAGTAGCTTATGAAAATATAGATCCTACTCTGAGAGATGCCCTACATATGGCATATGATAGGATAGAGAGTTATCACCAAAAGTTGATGCCAAAGTCATGGTTGGATTTTGAAAAAAATGGAAATGTACTGGGTCAAAAGGTAACAGCCGTTGATAGAGCAGGTCTCTATATCCCAGGAGGCAAGGCTGCCTATCCTAGCTCTCTACTCATGAATGCAATCCCTGCAATTGTAGCAGGAGTGGAGGAGATTATAGTATGTACTCCTGCACCCGACAATGAACTCAACGAACTTCTCCTCGCAGCTTGTCACCTATGTAAGGTTACAGAGGTATATCGAGTAGGTGGTGCTTCGGCTATCGGGGCGATGGCATATGGTACAGAGACGATACCAAAAGTAGATGTCATCACGGGGCCGGGCAATATATTTGTAGCCACTGCCAAAAAGCTAGTATATGGAGAGGTCAATATCGATATGATCGCAGGCCCTAGTGAGATAGGGATACTCGCAGATGAGAGTGCTAGAGAGGATTTTATAGCTATAGATCTGCTATCACAAGCAGAGCATGATGAGATGGCTAGTTCTATATTGATCACCACTGATGCCTCTCTAGCTCCACGAGTGAGTCAAAAGGTAGAGGAGTTTTTGTCTAAACTCTCACGAGAAACGATAGCTAGAGAGTCTATCGAGAAGCGAGGGGCTATTATCGTGACACAGAGTATGGATGAGGCGATAGATCTTATGAATCAGATCGCACCTGAACACCTAGAGGTTGTGACCACTAATCCGATGGAGCTACTGCCAAAGATCAAACATGCAGGGGCTATATTTTTGGGTGCGTATACTCCTGAACCTATTGGTGATTATATTGCAGGTCCAAACCATACACTACCTACAGGTGGAACAGCGAAGTTTTACTCTCCCCTAAGTGTAGACAACTTTTTGAAAAAATCATCGATAATCTCTATGAGTCCCGAGGGATTAAATGAGATAGGGGAGGCTTGTGCATTGATAGCCAATACAGAAGGTTTAACAGCTCATGAAGAGTCTGTTAGAATAAGATTAGATTAATTTTAGATATTCCACCTCTTTGAGGTGGAGATGGGGGTTATATACTATTATAGGTTATAGAAGTGTTTTAATGCTCTAATGATCATCGCATTCTTAGAGATACTTTCACCTTTCGCATCTGTATCAACTTGCTCATATAGGTCAAGTGGTAGAGTAATAGAGAAGATTTTAGTTCTATTTTTCTTCTGTTTTTTAATATCTGATACAATATCTTTTAGTACATCTATCATCTTATCTGTATTGATAGGCTTTCTAATGAAGTTATTAACCCCAATTTTTACTGCTTCTGAAATATTACCCATGTCATCACTTGCCGAAACGATAACGATCATCTGTTTAGGGTTTATATTTCTAATTTCTTTTGCAATGTCTAGACCACTTTTTCCTGGTAAGATAATATCTACAAAGATAATATCAGGCTGATGCTTCTCATATAGCTCTAGTGCCGATTCGCCATCAAATGCAGAGTGTACTTCTGAAAAGAAGTTTTTTAGTGTTGTACACATTAACTCATTTGTCTCTGGATCGTCCTCTAGTACCATAGTTTTTAGCTTTTTGGTCTCTTCAACTATTTTCATTAAGTCATTGTTCATTGTATCTCATCCCTTTATATTTTTAATAGATTGTAACATGTTAACTATTAAGGTAAATTAAAAGATAATCAAAAAAGTTATAGTTTATTTAAATAAATTATACACAACACACTATATAAGCTTTTTTCTAATAGATAGCTCTTTTTGAAATCCCCAGTTTTTGCGATGCTCTTTGATAACCTCTTTATTTATTGTTTCTATAAGCATAGACTCTTTATCCTCTAGCATCATATAGACATCTCCACTAGGCTCTACTAACATACTATCTCCGTAGAATTTCCATTTTACTTCATCCTCTTGAAACTCTCCAAGTCTATTGGCTCGGAGGATATAACACCCATGCAGAAATGATTTTGTTTTGATAATCTCTCTCCATCGGTTATGTGATCCAAAGGTTGAGGCAGTAGGGATCATGACTAGATCGATCTTCTGTTCTGTTATTTTTTGCCAAAAAGGGTCAAAATGTAACTCAAATCCACCCATCACCATAATTCGAAATCCATTAAGCTTAAAAGTCATAGGTGATTTGATAGGTTTGATAGGATTAGCAAAAAATTTTTTCTCATTCCAATGCTTATATGGTATAAGAATCTGTTGCTCATAGTAGTTTATCGATTTAGGAGTTATCTTTACAATCGTTTTTAGATATTTATCTTTTTTGATTAGAATAATAGGTGCGATAAAAACTATATCATATTTGAGAGCATATTTTCTTAGTAGATCTGTATGTTTTTGAGTCTGCTCCTCTACCATTTTGATAGGAATTTGGCTCAACTCTTTGAAAAAGTGGTTAAGTACATACTCTCCGAGTAGGATAATCTTGACATCTCTACTGTGAGCATTTCGTATATAGAAGTCTAGCTTGGTAGCTTGCATTCCTAGTGTAGGAAGTTGTAGTGCAGCTATGGTGAGGTTTTTCATCCTCTATTCTCTATAGTTTGGATCTTTACTTTAGCCTCTTCTATCATCTTTTGAGCAGACTTTATTCTCTTTAGACCCTCTTCATATAGTTTGAGGCTCTCTTCTAGTGTAATGTCAGGGTTTATTAGTCTGTTTAGTATCTCTTTTGACTCTTCTAGTTTTGTCTCAAATGAATCACTCTTCATCTATATCCTTTAGTGCTTTTTTTATGATATGATCAAATTTATCTAGCTCTACCAAAAAAGCATCATGTCCATAGTCGCTATCTATCTCATGATACTCTGAATCTTGACCATTTCTCACCATCATCTTTTGGATATGCTCCATCTCCGAAGGGAAAAATAGGTAGTCACTTTTGTATGAGATAAGTGTCATCTTGGCTTTGATTCTCAAAATAGCTTCATATAGAGAGTCATACCCTCGGCTTAGATTAAATGTGTTGATCGCTTTTACAATATATAAGTAGCTCATTGGATCAAATAGTTTTGAGAAGTTGTCTGTATTGTACTCCATATACCTCTCCACCTCATATCGTCCAAATAGCTCAAAGAGACCATCATTGTTGACATAGTTTCGTCCAAACTTTTTGTCCATAGAGTGAGGAGATAGATATGAGATGTGACCTGCTATTCTACCAATCGCCAAGCCATCTAGTCCATTTGCTTTAAAATCACCCTTTTCATATTGACCATCTTTGAATCTAGGATCTCTACGAATCGCCTCCATTGCAACTTTGTTAAATGCAATCGTCCAAGGTTGTGTCGCATAGGTGGCTGCCAATGAGATGATCTTGTCTGCAAAGTTTGGATAGTCTACAGCAAACTGCAACGTCTGCATCCCTCCCATAGATCCACCTACGATCGCTTTTAGATGATAGATCCCTAGATTGCTAAGTAGTTGTTTTTGAGCTTTGATCATATCTTTAATAGTGACAACAGGAAATTTGAGTCTATATGGTTGGTTGCTTGGATAGTTGTCACTCATAGGCCCAGTACTTCCAAAACATGACCCTAAAACATTGGTGGATATGACAAAATACTTTTCGGTATCTATAGCCTTTTTGTCTCCAATAAGACCATCCCACCAACCTGCTTTTCTCTCACCTTCATAGACTCCTGCCGCATGATGAGAACCACTAAGTGCATGACAAACTAGGATAACATTGGATGCATCAGCGTTGAGTTCTCCATAGGTTTCATAGGATATTTGATACGGCTCTAAGATTCTACCACTCTCCAAATAGAGAGGAGTAGTAAATCGTTCTATTTTAGTTTCTATTTTCATTAAAGAATTTTATCCTAATTAGGCTTTTATAGGTTTTATTAATACTATAATGATAAAATAACTTTACTAAACACTTTTAAATAAGGTAAAACTATGAAGATAAAAACTTTGATATTTATGTTGTTGATAACAATCTTACAAGCAAATGCAATGAGTGATAAAACGATCAAAAATCATATGAAGAAATATGTAGAAAAAAAGATGAAAGCATCAGTAAAAAACATAGATATAATATCAGCATATGAGATTCCAAGTGCTGCTGGTTGGCATGTTCATTTCTTATCTATCACTATTAAAATTAAGATGGGAGATAGTTATCAAAACGCTATTGTCCCTCAAACAGTTTTTACAAGAGGAGAGAGAATTACTCTAAAACTGATGAAAAAAGCCAAGATGAAGGCAGATGGAACTATGGAGAAGAGCGAAAATTACTCCAAGCTTCTAAAACCAAAAGTTCCTATGGAGGCGTACAATGATGCACACCTTATTGCAGGTGTCAAAAATGCTCCTCATAAGATACTTCTCTTCTCTGATCCTTTCTGTCCATTCTGTAGAAAGAAGTTTCCTGAGATTTTAGATGTCGTAAAAAAGAACCCTAAGACCTATGGACTATACTATTACCATTTTCCTTTGACTAGAATCCATCCTGCTGCGGATTTGGTGACTAGAGCGATGCATATATTCCAAAAAAAGAGAGATCTCACAAATTTTGTAGCACTCTATGATCTTTTCCTTGAGGCTTCTGAGACAGACCCTAAAGAGATACTTCTATCTATCCAAGCCAAAACTAGAGTGGTATTTACACTAGATCAACTTAATAGTCCAGAGGTAGAGAGAGATGTCAGATTTGATAAATCGATGCAGAGACGACTTCAAGTTACAGGTACACCTACTATATTTATTGATGGAAAATGGGATAGAAGCCGAAATGACTATAAGAAATATGCCAAATAGAGGTAGACTTCTTAGTCTACCTTTTGGTTTTAGGCAAGAGCCTTTGCCAAATCTTCAATAAGATCTTCAACATCTTCAATCCCGATACTCAAACGAATAAGACCTTCACCCACACCAGCTTTTTCAAGCTCCTCTTTTGATAGCTGTTGGTGGGTAGTTGATGCAGAGTGATTGATGATAGATTTGCTATCTCCAATATTTGCAACAATCGAAAATAGTTCTACTTTATCTAAAATTCTCTTAGCAACTTCAAAGTTTTCTACTTCAAAACTGACTAACCCACTTGCCCCTTTTGCTAAATATTTTGAAGCGTTAACGTAGTTTTTATCACTCTTCAAAAGAGGGTAGTTTACTTTTTTGACTATCTCTTGCTTCTCTAACCACTCTGCAATGGCTAAAGTATTTTTAGAATGCTCTTTCATTCTTAGTGAGAGTGTCTCTAGCCCTTGGATAAAGAGCCAAGCGTTAAAAGGACTTAGTACTGCACCTGTATCACGAAGAAGAATCATTCTTGCTCTAAAGGTAAAGAGAATAGGGCTAACCACAGAGTCAGCAAAAAGAAGACCATGATAACTTTTCTCAGGAGTATTAAAGTGAGGGTATCTAGGGTTATCTTTGATCTTAACCGATAGCTCTTTTCGCTCGACTATTAGCCCTCCAATCGCTGTCCCTTGCCCTGTGGTATATTTACTAGCACTATGTACTACTATATCAGCACCCAAAAGTAGAGGTTGACACAAGATAGGAGTTGCTACAGTATTGTCTACAATAGTTAGAAGTTGATGGTTATTTGCTATACTAATTAGATCATCAAAATCAGGTACATCAATACTTGGATTTGAGATACTTTCAAAAAAGATACATTTTGTATTTTCATCAATTAGCTCTTCGATTTTAGCACTATCATGCACATCAAAAAAGCGAGACTCAATCCCCAATCTTTTAAGTGTTTGGCTAAAGAGTGTGACTGTTCCTCCATAGAGTTGGTTTGAGACGATGATGTTATCTCCTGCATCAGCGATATTTAAGATAGCATAGAAGATAGCACCCATACCACTTGCCACTGCCAACGCTCCACTTCCTCCTTCTACCTCTGCAAATCTTCTCTCCAAAATTGCATTGGTAGGGTTTCCTACTCTTGTGTAGACATTATCTGTCCCTTGTTCCAACTTAAAACTACTTGCCGCAAAATCTGTTGTTCCAAAATCGAAAGCAGTTGACATATAGATAGGTACACTCATTGTCTTTTGAGAATCTTTGGTATAACCTGAATGAAGTGCTTGTGTTGCTTGTTTCATAACTTTTCCTTTTATTTATAAAATTAATAAAAGATTATAACCAAAGCTATATTTACAACTTCCACTCTAGTTTACTAATATCGATTTTTTTGTTTGAAAAAGGTTCAATAATTGCATTGATTTGTGATAATTTATAGTGTAGAGGAGATCCACCTCTTTTGAGGGGTGGAGTATCAAACTGAGTAGTCTGTGTTAGCTATAGCGATACAGTCAATCTCAATAAGTACATTTTTTGGCAGGGTTTTGACTGCTACGGTGCTTCTTACTGGTTTATGTGTACCAAAGTAGTGAGCATATACCTCATTTACCTTTAAAAAATCACCCATATCTGCTAGGTATATGGTTGTTTTGATTACATCATTAAAGTGGGCATTGGCAGCCTCTAGTACATAAAATAGGTTTTTCATAACTTGATGTGTTTGGTTGATAATATCATCAGCTACAATCTCACCTTTTTCATCCATTCCTATCTGTCCTGAAGTATAAATCATTCCATTTACAACAACAGCTTGTGAGTATGGGCCTATCGCTGCGGGTGCTTGGTCTGTTGAGATAAATTTCATCTGTTTGGTATTCCTTTTATAGTGTTTTATTTCTCTTCATAGAAGATATAGCTTGTTGAGTAGTCAGAGAACTCAAAATAGACTCTTTTTTCACCATCATCTTTTTTGCTGTTGAAGTTTTTGTCGTTGATTCCATAACCATATCTGTAAGGTCTAGCTCCTCCATCATCTGTTCCTGATGCAGTTGTAAGCTTGTCAATATCAATAAACTTTTTGACTAGTTTGTTTCCAGCATAAATCTCTAAAGTTCCATCTGTTCCTGTCCAATTTTGGATTGAACGACTAAGTTTGTTTTGTGTTTCTTGTGTACAACCACCTAATAGTAGTACAAAGGTGATTAAGAGTGAAAGTTTTGTTTTCATAAGATTATCCTTTTAAAAAAATTGTAATATTTTAACACATTAAAATTAACTTGGCATTGCAAATTTCTGTGTTATTAGCTCTCCGTCATCATTAAAGTAAAGATAGTAGAGTTTGTCTTTGAGTACAGAGAGTCCTGCTAGATAACGAAGTGCTAGATTGGCTTGAAGTGAAGCGATATGCATGACGATAGGAGCAGTGATTCCCCCTGGTTTATGGTCAGAGATATTAAATATCTGAAAGGATGCATTTTCAAAAAAACATACCTGTCCATTAAATAGCTCGACAGAGGCATATATCCACGGTGTTTTATTTGCTTTTGCATACTTATCGATAGCTTCACGAGTAGGGAGGTTGTCTGTAGCATCCAAGATAAGATCATACGATTTTTCTAGTTTGCTAAACTCTTCAAAATCCATACAGAGTGCATTGGCTTTGATAAAAGGGCTTTTTGACTCTATCATCTCCACCACAACCTCAGCTTTGAGACGACCTTCATCCACTAGCCGAAAAGCCACCTGCCTATGGATATTGTGCAGACCCACTGTATCAAAATCGATCATATCGATCTGCCCAATACCCGAAGTCCCCAGTGCCAAAGCAAGACTACACCCAAGCCCCCCCGAACCGATAATCGCGATGCGTTTATCCTGCAAAGACTCCTGAGTCTCCACACCCCAAAGTTGAATCTGTCTGTTAAAGTATTCTTCTGTTTTTATCATGTGGAAGTGTAGCGTAATATACTATTTTATTTTCTTATAATGAATTTATATTTCTATTGTCTTTGATTGTGATATGTTGAGACGCTTGTGGAATGATTTCATTGTACTGACCATTCTCCTCTTTGTAACTAGACCAGTAGCTAATATCTTCATACTCTTTATTGTTATAGAACTCATTATTTTGTATGCTGATATAGGTTGAGAATGGATTCCCAAATTTTATCCCGCCATCTCCTCCTTCCATTGCAAGACCATATGAGAACCATCTTTTATATCTATTCCTTCTCCTCCACTGCCATATCCAAAATCGTTTGTTGTCCCATTTTTATAGACCTCATTTCCTATAACCTCAACATAACGTGAGTCTGCAATTG
>Ga0256827_10001676_pt1 | contig 14259 bp, 6 predicted proteins | sample CV84metaG_FD_185977 | JGI IMG/M metagenome (GOLD analysis project Ga0256827, IMG submission 185977) | Hydrothermal vent microbial communities from East Pacific Rise, Pacific Ocean - CV84 | ecosystem: Environmental > Aquatic > Marine > Hydrothermal vents | place: Pacific Ocean: East Pacific Rise... | reverse complement strand
CCTTGATATTATACCTAAATATCCACATATAAAATCACTTTTAACAAATCCAAAAGTTGAAATTATAATTGATGATGGCAGAAGATGGCTAAATGCCCATAAAAATAAAAAATTTGATATTATTCTAATGAATACAACATGGCACTGGAGAGCTTACAGCTCAAATATAACATCATATAGTTTTCAGAATATGATAAAAAAACATTTAAAAAAGGCCGGTATATTCTATTATAATACAACAAACTCTCTTGAGTTACAAAAAACAAGTTGTATTAGCTATAAATATGGTATTAGATATTTAAACTTCATGTTAATGAGTGATTCTGAACTAAAATACAACAAGGAGTACTATTTTAACTTATTAAAAACTTATAAAATCGATGGCAAAAACATTCTCAATTATCCTAAAGATAAAGAAACCTTTGATGATTTACTTGATAATATAACTTACACTGAATACTGTGATACGATACTAAAAAGAACAAAAGACATAGAAATAACAACAGAAGATAATATTAATATTGAATTTAAAAAACCATATACACCAGAATCACTGGAAATCTACCCTACTTCACATTATTTAGAAAAAGCAGGAATAAAATAAATACCTAGAAATCTCTCTCTCCAATAAAGCGGGCAATTTTTTCCAGATTTATAAAATTATATTCCTGAATTGAATTTACAGCAGACTTTATTAAATTATTAATCTCCATCTTTGTATTTTCTACACCTAATATATCAATATATGTAACTTTTTCATGTAATTCATCTTTATGAAGAGTTTTACCCATTTTTTTCTCTTCCCCAATAACATCAAGTAAATCATCTACTGCCTGAAATGCTACACCAATATAATCAGCATAACACAATAAATCAGTTTGTAATTTATTATTGGTTTTTGTAATTATACAGGCAAGTTTTACAGGTAGTATTAACATTTTACCTGTTTTCAAACTATGCAGTTTTTTTAATACATTAAAATCATCAACTTTATATTCCATATCCATAACTTGCCCATAAATCATCCCCATTGGTCCACTTGCAGATGCCATATTTTGCAGAATATCAAATTTTATATCTTTTGCATAACTTGTTTCGCTTACTAAAGTAAAAGCATGTGTTAATAATGCATCTCCTGTTAAAATTGCAAGAGCTTCATTATATTTTTTATGCAAAGTTAATTTACCTCTACGATAATCATCATTATCAAGAGCAGGCAAATCATCATGAACCAAAGAATATGCATGAATCATTTCTATTGCAGTAGCAACCTTTATTAAATCACTATCAAACAATTCTTCATTAATATTTTTTACTGTTTCAATAAGAAGAGATGCCCTTATTTTTTTACCACCATGTAAAACATATACCATAGCTTCTCTTATTAGAGGCTCAATTCTATCATCAGAAAGTATATTATCTATCTCCTCTTCAATTAATTTTATATTTTCCTTTAAAAAACTCATACTGCTCCCAATAAGATATTAAATTATTATATTCAATTCAATTAAATTGTCCATATTAAATAAATAAATAATTTGTTTTATAAAACTATAACAGATGGAGAAAATAAATATTTGTCTAAATCACTATAATATCGTATAGTTATATACTAGCGATAGGAGATACCATGAAAATAATAACCTTCTTTTTTTTTATTACCACTATTTTTATATCCTGTAATCAAGAAAATAATACCATTATTGTAAATAAAAAAGAATGCACTCAAGATAAAGATTGTCAGCAAGGAAATTATTGTAATTTAAATAATTATACCTGTCAACCAGAAAATATATGCAAAAACTTCTGTAAAGATAACCAAATTTGTAATATTGAGGGGAATCACGCTTTTTGTACTTGTAAAAATAATTCAGAACATATTGAAAACAATGAATGTATATCAAATATAAAAACAGTTAATTGTGAAACGAATCCAGCAAAACCTGAAAACAGTGAAGATATAATTAAAAGTCTTGAAATATCATATAATTCCAATAATCATGAATGGGAAGAAATACCTTTATGTGAAAATTGGAAATGCTCTGAAAACTATTTTCTTTATCAGGAAAATATCTGCTTAAATCAAGCTGAATGCAATAGCTTTAATTGTCATAACCATGGAAACTGTACTTTAGAAAATAATAATCTAAAATGCGAATGTATTAGTGGGTATACTGGAAGTGATTGCAAAGATGATATAGATGAATGCTTAAATAATCTATGTCAAAATGAAGGAAGATGTGAAAACTATGATGGAAGTTTTTTTTGTTACTGTAAAGACGGATATGAAGGTGATTACTGCGAAATTAATATCAATGACTGCTCTGAAAATAATCCATGTCAGAATGGAGGAACATGTATTGACGGAACAGATACGTATTCATGTAATTGCGTTGCAGGTTTTGATGGAAGAAAATGCCAAAATAATATAGATGAATGTATTAATACAAATTGTTTAAATAATGAGCACTGTAAAGATGCAATAAATTCGTATACTTGTGAATGTAATGACGGCTATGTAAGAAAGGATGAAAACTGTATAAAAAAATGGGAAAATATTTCTGCTGGTGATAGTGATACATGTGGTATAACAGATGGCTCTCTCTTTTGTTGGGGAAAAAACTGGAGTGGACAATTAGGACTGGGAAGCTCACTTAATCAAAATACTCCAAGAAGAGTTGGAATAAATAATCAATGGAGTAAAATATCACAGGGAGGAGACCATAGTTGTGGAATCAATAATGGAAAACTATACTGCTGGGGTAGTAATTTAAGTAATCAAATTGGAGTAAACAGTGATAACTATAAGCTTCCATCACAAATAAGCTTAAGTAGCTCATGGACAGATATTGCAACAGGTTACAATTTTACATGTGGAATAAGAACAGGTAATTTATTATGCTGGGGTGATAATAGTAAAGGACAACTTGGATTCCCTCTTTCAGCCTCTACACCAATTCAGGTAGGAATTGATAACAATTGGAGCTCTGTTTCTATTGGCAAAAGTCATAGTTGTGCAATTAAAAACAATGGAAAACTATATTGCTGGGGAAACAATGAAAACGGCCAGCTTGGATTAAATAATAACACTGATTTCAATTCACCACAAAGAGTTGGAAATGAAGAAGACTGGAGTAAGATTTCAGCAGGATTTAACAATACATGTGCAATCAGAAACAACGAACTATACTGCTGGGGAAATGGAATAAATAATCCTCAGAAAATAAATGGTAATTGGCAGGATATATCCTTAGGAAAAGCTCATACTTGTGGAATTCAACAAGGAAAACTCTATTGCTGGGGTACAAATGATAAAGGCCAGTTAGGTATAGGAAGCAATACATCTTCAACATCACCACAACAAGTTGGAACTCTGAATAACTGGATAAAAGTTATTTCAGGATACTATCATTCATGTGGAATCAACAGCAATAATGAATTATATTGCTGGGGAGATAATTTTCATTCAGAGCTAGGTACAGGAAATGAAATCAATCAAAATACTCCTCAAAAAATAGAGTAATTTAATCCTCAATACAATTATAATTACCATCAAGATGATACCCATCATTACATTCACAAAAATTAAAATCATAAAGTAAGTCATTACAGTATCCCTTTTCACTTCCACCACAGTCAAAATTACATTCCGGAGCACATATCATATTATGATTATTATCCTGATAGTGTTCATTGCAGGCACAATAAATCTGATAATACTGATTAACTTTACACTTTCCAAATAACCCACAATTAACCCCATTACACGGAGAATCAACATCAGGAAAGCATGTTAATAATGCAGGATTTGTAACACTTAAATTACTTCCATAATTACAATCACAATGTGCTTCATTTAAACTTTCAGCAATACATTTACCATATCCACCGCAATCCCAGTGACCTTCACACGGTGATTCACAAATATGATCTTCATTTAAAAAGTAATATTCATCACACTCACAAACATATTCATAAGGACCACTTGCAACACATTTTTCATTTAATTTACAATCAGAGTTTTCACATGGATTTAAACATTCCGATTTTGTATTTTGATACCAGTTTTTATCTTCATCACATCCACAATCAATTTTACCACTTAAATCATTACATTCTCTAATTTGCTTTCCTAAACACACATCACTGTGACTACAAGAAATATCACATACTTTATCATTATCATTATCCTGATACCCCAAATCACACTTACACGATATCAAAAACATATCATTTTCATCTTTTATTTCTTTATTTATGGTACAACTCCCTTTGCCACCACATTTAACATCATAACATGGATTAATTACACATATACTATTATCTATATCACAAATTTCAACATCTTTTTTACAATCTGAATCAATTTTACATTTACCATCTACTTTTGAGCTAGTTGTTTTATATGAAAACGGCTCATATTCCTCAAAACTTTTATCACACGATAAAAATAAAAGAATAGTAGTAAAAATAAATATTATATTTTTTATTTTATTCATTATTATATTAGTCCCCAATACATCTGTAATTACCATTTAGATGATACCCATCATCACAAACACAACCACTATTTCCATTTTGTTCAATACATTTCTCACCAAAATCACAGCTAATATCACTACACACCTGAATATCCTGTAACCACTTCCAAATAAATACTCCCCTATCTTTTCCATCGTTAATGTCAGGCGAGCCAAAATCAATATTATTATTAAATTTACCTAATAATAAAATATCATTTTCACCATTAATAACAATTGATTTCCCCATATCATCACCAGGGGAACCCATTGTTTTACTCCATAAATAATTACCATTATCTTCATATTTAGCCAAAAATAATTCTGACATTCCCTTTGAAGTATGATTATCAGAAACAACTTCACCAGATTCAAAATTAATATTTCCCCTAAAAGTACCTGTAACATAAATATTATCACTATTATCAAAAGCAATAGAACTTGTAAAAATGCTAATCTCCCTGGTTTTAAATATTTTAGTCCAAAAATACTCTCCTTCTGTGCTCATCTTTGTAATAAAAGCATTTATATTACCTATGCATTCCTGCATATCCTGAACACCTTCATTAAAGTTAAAATCAATGTTATCATCCCCAGCACAATAAATATTTCCTGCTAAAATAATATCACCACTATTATCAATATTCATTTTAGTTATATACTTACTATTATCACTTGTAATTGTTTTAGTCCACTTATAATTACCGTTATTATCTAATTTTGTTATAAAAATATCAATAGAATTATCTGCAAAATGTTCATCAACTCCATTATTAGGGTCAAAATCAACTGTTCCTTTGAAGTCACCACCAATATAAATATTTTCAGAATTATCAATAACAAGCGAACTGCCACGATCATTTTCAGTACCACCTATTGTTTTTGTCCAAATATAATCTCCCGTTTTACTAAATTTAGTAATAAATATATCATAAATCCCATTTGAAGTACGATAATCACCGGTTTCAGATGGGTCAAAATCTACTGTATCAGAAAAATAACCAGCAATATAGATATTATCCTGAGATAAAGCAACATCAGATAAAAAAATACCATATGGAGGTTCTTCTGCACCTCCTTTTATTACTCTTGTCCAATCATAATTTCCATTTAAGTCAAGCTTTGTAACAAATACAGCAGTCTTATTTTCTAATGATGTTTTTTCATCAATATCACTATCAGTATTATGATTAAAATCATCTTCAAAATTAAAATCAGTGCTTCCCTTAAAATAACCTGTAAGATAAAGATTATTACCATCTTTTTTAAGAGCTGATACAGAATTCCTACCTGTACCACTAATTACTTTAACCCAATCAAGAGAAAAGTTAGAATTCATTTTTACTATAAATATATCTGAATCTCCAATAGGTACAACTCTGCTAAGCTCTTCATTATCATCATCAAAACTAATAGGCTCTGAAAAAGAACCAGCAATATAGATATTTCCATTTTCATCGGAAAGTATTACATTTCCAGTAACATTTTTATAATAATTAAAAACATCTGTTGCAGGAAATATCTTTAAGTTCCCAAAACGACCATTGCTTACACAATTATTATTTTTATTTTTACTGAAGCCAATACTACATTTATCACATTTGAATTCACCAGAGTTTCTATACCCAATATCACATAAACAATTTACATCTCCACCGCGAGCATCACAAACTCCATGCTCTCCACAATTATTTATATCAGAGTTATCACAAGCAGGTTCACAAAATAAATCATTATCATTATCCTGATACCCCATTTCACAAATACAATATGGATTACCATTTCCATCAAAATTACAACTTCCATGATTATTACAATCAATATTATCACAAATCAATTCATTTTGATGCCATTTCCAAATAAAAATATCACTAGAATATAAATTTGAATCATTTCGTAAACTTGTATATTCATCAACTCCATTTTCAGTGATATCAAAATCAACAGTCATTAAAAATGTACCTGCAATATAAATATCATTATTTGAATCTAAAAGAATATCACTCCCTATATCATCTGCACTACCTCCCATTGTTTTAGTCCATAAATAATCACCATTCTCTCTTATTTTAGTAATAAAAATGTCTCTCAGACCATTTGAGGCATGAGTATCTTCCATTGTTCCATAATTAAAATCAACAATTCCTTCAAAAGAACCTGTTACATAAATATCATTATTCTCATCTATCATAATTGAATAGGCTATATCACTCTCTGCACCACCAAAGGCATTACTCCATTCATAACTACCATCTTCAGATAACTTAGTAATAAATATATCGTCTTTACCTTTAGAAATATGCTTAGTAACAGTATTATCTGAAAGATCAAAATCAACATCATCCTGAAAGTATCCAACAACATAAACTTTTCCTAAACTATTTATTTTAACATCATAAGCAACATCTTGATTATATCCTCCAAAAGTTTTTATCCACTTAAATACATCATTTTCATATTTAGCAATAAAAATATCATTTTTACCATTTGAAGAATAAGTATTATTATCAATATTTATATTTCCCTCAAATATTCCAGTAAGATAAGCAACATCATTTCTAACAGTTAATGCTTTAGGAAATACTCCATCTGTACCACTTATTGTATTAGTCCAACCATAACTTCCATCACTATTTAACTTAGTAATAAAACAATTATTATTATGGGCCATATGATTATCAGTTACGCTATTATCAGGATTAAAGTCTACTATACCATTAAAGTAACCACTAATATAAATATTATTATTATCAATAGTAATGTCATTAGCAATATCACTCTTAGAGCCACCAATTATTTTTGTCCACTCATAAGAAGCATCACTATTAATTTTTGTAATAAAAATATCTGTTTTACCCTTTGAAACCTGAATATCTCGTTTTTCACTAAAATCAAAATCTATAACCCCTTCAAAGTAACCAGTAAAATAAATATCATCATTACTATCAATAGCTATTGATGTAATGTATTTTTTTTCATTTGCTGTTATTACTTTTGTCCACATATATTTTCCATTATTATTAATTTTTGTAATAAAAACATCTGCTATATCTTCAGGACTAGAATGCCTATCAATCCCATTATCAAAATTAAAATCTATTGTATTATAAAAATATCCTGTAATATAAATATTATGTTTACTGTCAATTAATATATCTGTAAACTTATCATTTCCGGGCCCTGCAATTACTTTTGTCCAGGCATAATTATTCCACTCACAATTACCATTTTCAAAATATCCATCAGGACAAAAACATTCTTTTAATCCACTTATATTATATTTATCAATACTATCACAATATGCTAGTTCTCCACAATCAAAAATCCCATCATCACAATCAGGATTACATGATAAATCATTGTTTATATCCTGATAATTACTGTCACAAACACAAACTCTTTCAGTTAAACTACTTGCAATACACTTACCTCTTGCAATATTGGAATAAGAAGTATTTTTATTAATACATTTTTTGATTTTATAGCTCCAAAAACAATTTTCATTATTATTACAACTAATTTCTGTATCTTCATCACAATAATAACTATTTATATCAATTTGATTACAATGTTCAAATCCATCACAAGGAGAAATACATTCAAGAAAATAAGTATCATCATCAGGGTTATTATTATAGTCATTAACAGATTCAAAATAATTTATAACATTATTATCATCATTAGGGTCATTATCAAACTGACATTCACAGTATTTATTATCCGTTTTAGTTATTCCATCAGATAAGTACCCGCTATCATTACAAATACCCTTTAAATCACCAGCCTGATTGCTACAATCGTTATATTCACATGATTTAATACATTTTTGCTCAAAACTATCAGGATAAATTACATTATAGTAATCGTTACAAACACAAGTTCCTTTACCATCAATATTATCACAATGACCATTTGCTCCACATTCAATACCCTCACAAACAGGAATACATGCTAAAGGAGTATCTGCTTCCTCTAAATTATATCCTCTAAAATAATCTTCATCACATACACATATAGGAGTACTTATTGATTCAGCAACACAATGCTCATGCTCTCCGTTACATTCATAAGAATCACATGGATTAACACAATTATATTCATCTTCTAAAAAGTATTTATTATCACATATACAAATAATCTTTCCAGAGCTGTCATTACAACTTCCATTAGCACCACAGTTATCAACAATACTGTTATTACATGATAATTCACAAATTAAATCATTATCATTATCCTGATAATTATCGTTACACTTACACTCAATACCCAATTCATTTTCAGAATCTTTTATTACTTTACACTCCCCCTTACCACCACATTTTATATCATAACAAGGATTTATTACACATAAAGCATTATCTAAATCACAGATTTCAACACCTTTTTTACAATCTGAATTTCCCTTACAGAAACTACCAATTTTACTTTCGCTCTTTTCATAGGAAAATGGCTTTGAAGCATCAAATGATTTATCACATGATAAAAAAGTAAATAAAATTGCTATAAATATTGTATATTTCATATTTTCCTCCATTTTTGAGATTTTAACTCAAAAATCCGTGTAAAATGCCGTTATTGAGCATAGTCGAAATAGGCAGTTGAAACGGTACTAATCATCAATACACTCATAATTACCATTCAAGTGATAATTATCATCACAGATGCAACCACTGTTTTCATTTTCTTCAATACAATGAGCATTTGTATCACAAGTTATATCATCACATCTATCCAATTCATCATTTATACAATTATATTCACCATTTCTGTGAAAACCATAATCACAATTATCACATTGAAAACTTCCATTTAAAATATAACCTACATCACATAAACAGATAATATTACCATTACTATCATCACAGATTCCATGTTCTCCACAATTATTAATAGTAGGGTTATCACAAGTTGGCTCACACAGTAAATCATTGTCGTTGTCCTGATAACCGGTATTACAAATGCAATACGCACTATCTTCATTAATATCACAATGTCCATTACCACAATCAATATCATTGCAGTAATAAGCCTGATTTACAATTTTTACAGTTTCTTCCTGCGAATACTTCCATATAAACTCTCCACTACTAGAATCTGGTTTATCTACATCAAAATCAGTACTGTCATCTCCATCATCACTTGGATTAAAGTCAATTCCAACCGAATACCTTCCAATCATATAAATATCATATTTATTAAAGAAAATATCATAAATATTATCACTTCCTGTTCCACCAATAGTTTTTGTCCAGCTATAGCTACCATTTGAGTTTAATTTTATTAAGAAAATATCTTTACTTCCATCATTAGAAGAATGAATATCCTCTTCATCATTAGGATTAAAATCAATATCTTCCTTAAAAGTACCAGCTATAAATAAATTATCATCCTTATCAGTTTTTATACTTTCAATTAACTTTCTATATGAAGATGAAATAATTTTTGTCCATAAGTAATCACCATCACTATTTAGTTTAGTAACAAAAATATCATCTTCAGTATAAGCTCCATCACCATCTTTATCACTTTCATAAATATCTTCATTATTACTTGGGTCAAAATCCACTCTACCCTTGAATTCTCCTGTAATATAAAGATTATCTTCACTATCTAGTGCTAAAAACTTTCCATTAGTATGATAATCGTTTCCTCCTATAGTTTTTATTGTTTTTGTCCAAATATATTCACCATCAGTAGTTAAAATACTTAAATATGCATCTGTTGCACCAAAAGCTTCATGAATATCAGAATTTTCACTTGGGTCAAAATCAATTTCCCCTCTGAATTTTCCAGTATAATAAATTTTATTTGATTTTATTATAACTGAATTTATTTCATCATACTGAGTGGCTCCAAATGTTTTAGTCCATAAATAAAATCCATTTTCATCTAATTTCATAATAAAAACATCATAATCACCATTAGAAATATGCTCATCTACATCTTCAGTTGTTTCATCATCTTCATCATCGTAAAAATTAAAATCAACAGTATTCTGAAAAATTCCTGCAATATATAAGTTATCATTATCATCAATCCTAAGAAGTTTAGTATTAACATTACTATCAATAACTTTTGTCCAGGCATAAGATGAATCACCGCTGAATTTGGTTAAAAATATTTTTTTACTTGTTGTTGTTTTTATATCTTTTCCTGTTTCAGGATTAAAATCACCAGTTCCCATAAATATCCCTAAAAGATAGATATTATTTTTACTGTCTGTAACTATTGAATAAACATCATCAAAAGCATCAGTACCAAATGTTTTCGTCCATAAATACTCACCATTATTGTTATATTTTGTTAAAAAAACATCATATGCCTCACCATTTGAACTATGGTAATCTGTTTTATCTGTAATATCAAAATCTACCTGTCCACTAAAACGACCTGCAACATAAAGATTATTATCTCTATCTATAATTAAATGACTACTGGAGACTCCCAATACTTTTGTCCACGCATAACCACTCCATGCACATTCATATCCATCAGAAACATTTTCATATCCTTCATTGCACACTCTTATAATAGTTCCACTGCTATCATCACAACTTCCATTACTATCTGTATCATAAAATAAATTCCCACATTTAAGCTCACAGGTAAGATTTTTATCACTATCCTGATAATCACTGCCACAATTACATTCTTTTATTTCAGTTATTTCATTATAAAAACACTCTCCCTGATATTCACTGCTAACAGATTTACAATCATTATTATTACAACTTAACATACATGTAAGGTTTTTATTATAATCCTGATAATCAGTTGCACATGAACAAAAAGCAATTCCATCTTCATCCTTATTACACTGACCATGATTATTGCAATCAACTCCTAGACAAGAATCATTTATAATACAAATCAAATCATCATTTTCATCTAAAACATAATCAGTATTACAAATACATTCAACTTCATTTAAGGAGCTAGAAATACAAACCCCAAATTTATCAATATTATTTTCACTGCAATTTTCATGATTTTCACATAAAGAAAAACAATTTTTATTTGCATCATAATGATAATTGTCAACACATTCCTTATGAATGGTATTCCAAGTATCAGAAATACAAACTTCATTTTTTTTAGTTTCAGTATTCTCACAGGGATTTACACATTCATCTTCTTCATTTTGCTTATAATTTTCACCACACTCACAGGTAATTACAGAATACTCATCTTGGTCACACTTTACTTTATGGCTTCCTTCCTTACATGCCAAAGAGTTTTCACATGTTTTTTTACAAATCAGCTCTTTTTCATTTGTTTCAATGTTTAAGAAAGTTTCATAACCAACTTTACATTCACATTGTGCAATTATTCTCTTTTCAGAATCTTTTATTACTTTACACTCCCCTTTACCACCACATTTTACATCATAACAAGGATTTATTACACATAAAGCATTATCTAAATCACAAATTTCAACATCTTTTTTACAATCTGAATTTCCCTTACAGAAACTACTAATTTTACTCTCACTATTATTATAAGAAAACGGTTTTGAAGCATCAAAAGACTTATCACATGATAAAAATAAGAATAAAAACAGAATAAATATTTTATATTTCATATCTTCTCTTAAAACTTTACATCTACACTGATTCCAGCATTAAATAACCAACCATAATCTTCCTCAATCATTACACTTTTTGTATTATCAGGATTCGTAGGTGTTGGATCAGGAACTTCATAACTATCCTTTTCTGTATATAAACTATCCTCATTGGAATGATTACCCCAGTAAAAGCCCAAATAAGCATTTATAGAAAGCATATTAAAAATAGTATACTTATAGTTAATTTTTGCTCCAGCTAATGCCATTGCATACTCTACTCTATCAACTAACTCAAGAGTTTTATTACCATCTTTTGTAACTTCTTTTGTTGCTTTATTTCCACTATAATAAAATCTGGTTACATCTCCACCAATTGGCCCTAAGTTAAGGCGTAAAGTTAAATAACTCGTTGGTTTTATATTAAACTCCAAAATATGAAACTGCCAAGAATAAATTTTATCAAACTGCATATTCATACTAAATCCACCACCAATTATATCCAAATCAAAATACTTCCAGTTCCATACAAAAAAGCGTGCCTTTATTCCAAGCATTAAGTATGTTGATTTTTGTTGCCATGGGAAGTTTTGATACCAAAATTCAAAATTGGGGCTTAATGTTACATAAGAAAAGCCTCTATTCATTTTAAAATTAAATTCTTCTTCTGTTGTAATATCTATATTAAACTCTTTAAGACCTGCAATATCATTTTCAAGTTGAACCTTATGCGTTCCTTTTTTTAGGTATATTGTTTTAGGAGTATTTCCGATTTCTTTTTTATACTTAAATGTAGACGGTAATTTGGTTGTAATTGTTACAGGATACGGCCCACCTTTTGTATAAATCTTTTTAAAAAATAGTTTACTGTCTTTTTTTAATTCATACTTAGTTTCTGCATCATCATAACCTTCTTTTTTAAATTTAAGCAAATAAGTACCTTTTGGCACCTTAACAGTTAATGGTGTAATACCAAAATTTTCTCCACCATGATAGACATTTACTGGGTCATAAGGTGTTTTTATTGTTAAAAGAACCGTTTCAATACCATCATCTTCCTGCTTTTCCTTATCAACCATAATTTGAAGCATAACCGGTATTTTTTCTCCCTTCTGAACTTCCTCGTCCTGAAAGATTGTTTGAAAGAACTTCCTGCCAAAAGCAAATAACTTACTAAAATCATTTAAATCTCCCTGATAAATCTCAGATTGACTCTTTAGCATTTCATTTGTTTCTAAATTCATATGAGTTATTTTAAATAAATATTGATTTTTACCAAGCATTGAGATTTTAACAATAAAAATACGGCTTGCAGCAAGCATTTTACCTGTATCCATTAAACAAGTATCATCAATACATTCATCTTCATTTGCTTTTGCCTGTTCGGCCAGTGCTTCACTTTGAATGCTTAAATCTAAGATAGTAAAGTTTTTACGGGTAATTATCTGTTCTGCTGCAGAACGAAGAGTTTTATTTACTTTTTTTAGTGTTTTTTCCCACTTTTTCTTTTTACCATAACTCATAAAACTATCTACTTTATCCTTTTCTGAAAGATTTATTTTAGGTAAAATTATTTTTAATATTGCAACTTCCTTATTCTTAGATTTTTTAACATTTCCAAATACAATTCCATCTATAATATTATAGATATCCTGATACTTATCCAAACTATCTTTAAACATAAAACTTTCTGTTTTTATTACTGTATTTGTTTCAATATTTATATTTTTAAATTCAATAAGTTGTTCATTTTTACTCATTGACTTAATTTCAATTTTAAAAAGCCTTTTAGCCTGAACACCTTTACCAATATCAACTAAACAAGTATCATCAATACAATCATCTTCAATACTATCAGTTGATTTATTTAGTTCATTTTCATCTATTAACTTAAAACCCTTTTCTGTAATAATTTTTTGAGCAGCTCCTTTAACACTTTCTTTTAACTTTATTTCATCAACTTTTGCAAATAAATTACCTGTTAAAAAGATACAAAAAAATATAAAAAACTTCATAAAATTCCCCTTAATAATTTAATGATGATTAAAATTACTATATTTAAGCCTAAATTACAAATATTTTTAATAATTATATTGTATTTTTTTGATTTATATTACACTAAAATTATTGACAATAAATAAAAATAATATTATTATCCTTCCTGATTGAGAGGTT
>Ga0256827_10001674_pt1 | contig 14265 bp, 12 predicted proteins | sample CV84metaG_FD_185977 | JGI IMG/M metagenome (GOLD analysis project Ga0256827, IMG submission 185977) | Hydrothermal vent microbial communities from East Pacific Rise, Pacific Ocean - CV84 | ecosystem: Environmental > Aquatic > Marine > Hydrothermal vents | place: Pacific Ocean: East Pacific Rise... | reverse complement strand
TCGGTTTGAATGCAAAACTAACTATAGTATGCCAAGCTATGACAAAAAAATAAGCTTTATATATGCCAATAGCAAAGTAATTTTATTTATAAAGCCTATTTATTGGGAAGTAAAAAAAAAATTAAGGGGTTCGAATCTCTCACTGTCCGCCATCATTTTTTATTCCCCTTTTTAATCCCACAAAATAGACACTTTGAGACCTTTAAGAATTCAAAATAAATATTTTAGTAACCTATTAGTAACCTTGTTTGAAAAAAATTATTTTTAGTAACTTTTAGTAACTTTTTTAGTAACCCAAAACTATTTCAAACTATCATAAGCCCCACTAATTTTCTGAAATATTATAGTGTGTTCCTCTTTTTTAGTCAAAGTTAAATCGGGATGATAGATTTTAGATAAATTTCTGTAAGCTTTTTTAATCTCTTTAGCTGTTGCATTTTCATTAATTCCTAAAACTTCATAAGGATTAGATGAATCCCATCTTGAATACTCTTTAGGTTTCTCTTCTTGTTTTGGCTCTTGCTCTTGGTTTTGTTGTTGTTCTTTTTTTTGCTTTTTCTTGTAGTGGTAAGTTTTCTCTTTTTTCTGTTGGTTCTGCTCTTGTCTTTTTCTCTCTGCTTCATCATATTTTTGTTGCTCTTCTTGATAAGCTCTTTTCTGTTCTTTTTTAAACTCCTCTTTGTAAAACTCTTTTTCTGCTTTTCTATCCTCTCTTTGTTCCTGTTTCATTTTTAAAAACTGAAAGATATTCAAAAACAAATTATAAACCCAAACAAAAGGGCTAATAATCAGATAAAAAAGTTCAATAATTTTATCCACTAAAAAAAGTGTCTTTTCTCTGATTATTAAATAGGTTATTTCAACTATCTCAATATGAGGAAGAGATAAGCCTAAACCTGCATATAAATCTACAGAAGATATAATATGGCTTCTTCCCATCACAGAATAAAAAATTGATACTCCTACTGCGAAAAGTATCAATCTAATTATATAGGCTCTAAACCATCTTGAAAAAAAGTACAGTCCTGCAAACCATATTAGACCACTTAAGATAATTTCTAAAGGGAAAGGATTTAATTCACTTGATAGAACAGTTACAAAATTTTCTATTCTATTGAGAACATTAGAGACCATTTCAAACAATTAATCAACTCCAACATTAATATCAATATACTCAATCGCTTTTCTACTCATTGTAGCCTCTTTTTTAACTGCCTTATACTTGGTATAGGAATTGAGTAAAAAGTCTTTGTAATAGGGTTTTACTTTGATTTTAAGGGGTAGTTTGTTTCCATATATCAAAAGAACCTCATTATCTTTCATGGTTCTTATCTCTGCATTGTTTAAAATGGGTTCTTTTACATGGTGTAACTGTCCTGTTTCATCTAACATATTGACATATTTGTTCCCTATCATTTGAGTAAGCATATTGGTTATTTGTAAATCTGCACCTGCAAAAAATAGTTTCCCTGTAATCCCTCCATTGATAATCGTATGGGCTTCACTTTTTCCATATCTCTGTTCTAGTTGGCTAAAGTCTTGAATCACTATTGAGATAGATACTTTATACTTTCTAATGGTGGTTATGGTATTTGAAAAGTTAGGAATAGACATATTTCCAAACTCATCTAAAAGGCAATAAATAGGTAAATCTTTTTTACTTGGTAATTTCTCCATCATTGCATTAAAAAACTGTTTATAAAAGAGATTTAAAAGAAAATTATACTGCTCTTGTTTTTGGGCTGGTATTCTAATATAGAGTATAGATTTTTCATCTCTAAAATTTTTAAAGTTGATATTATGTGAGGTGGTTAGTTCTGCTAAGTTGTCATTAATACCTATAGCATTCAGAGCAACATTGGCTGTACTAATAAAACTTTGAATGGTTCTAATATTTCCACTTACAAACCCTTTCCATTCATTAAAAGTTTTTTCATCAGAGTAGAGATAAATTAGCTCATCCAAATTTGAGCCATTTTCTCCAAAGTTATTAATGAGGTGTTTTAAATTGGCTAAATTAATATATCTATGGTCTTTAGTAGCCACTAAGACTTTAATTAAGATGGTTAAAAAAGTTTTTGCACCATCTAGCCACATTTTATCTTCTGTTTTGGTTTGTCCGGGATTGGCTGATTTAATTAATATTTCGGCTATCTCATCAATCTCTATACTACTTAAAGCATAATAGAGAGGATTATAACCAATAGAGGTGTTTAAATCTTCGGGGTCTAAAACATAAATTTTGTACCCTCTTTTTTTCAAATAGCCACTTGTCTTTTCATAAAGCTCTCCACTCAAATCTGTAACAATCATTGAGGTTTTATTTTGAGAGAGTTTTAAGATATTGGGGATAATGTAACCTGTAGTTTTTCCTCCTCCTGTTCTTGCAATAATCCCCATGTGGTTAAAAGAGTCTTTTTCAGAAAGTCTTTTATCTCCACCATTGAGAATCAAACCTTTATTGAGATTGTTCACAAATCTATTCTCTTCAAACCGACCCATCATCCCTGTTGTGCCTTTGCCTGTAAGAAATCCAAAAATCCCTCTTAGAGGTTTAAAAAGAAAATGTAGGGCAATATTCCGTGAAGTGGTGGAAACTTCTCTTATTCCAAAAACAATTTTAAAAACATATTTCATCACTTGATAGATGATATAAATAAAGATAATAAGGGCGAATAGCTCCATTAAGTCAACCTACAATATAGCCGAAAATGCTGTTCTTACAAGTAAATCTTCAACCTCATTAATGGCTTCTCTTTTTGTATTGTACTTTAGATTATTTGTTCCTTTTTGATTTTAATAATCTCACTATTTAAACAGATATAAATACCTGTCTTAGGATTAGTTCTTGTATAACCAATAATTAACCCTAAATTAAAGCTAGATTCAATTTTATCTATTTCAAACGGTTGTTTAGTTCCCATTAGAATAATGATTTTTTTATCAAATTTTTTTGTTTTTAAAAAGTTTGCTGTTTCTCTAATAGTTGTTAGTCCATGAATAATGATAATAGTTTTTTCTTTTGAGTTTTCAATTTTTTCTACTAATAAATTTTTATCAGATACAGTTATATCAAGACTTTCTTTATAGCATATTCCTTCAATCTTATAATTAAAATTTTTATCTACTAATATTTTCTCTAATGCTTTATTATCTGAAAAAATTTCCATTTTATCAGTCTTTATATTAAATCTCTTGTTTAATGTACCACCACAATTTAAAATTAGCATAAAATTCCTTTTTATTTATTAATAATTATACTTTAGAGAATAAAGATAAATGTAATTCTTCAAAATAAAATTTTATATTATCATCTGGAGAGACTACAGATAATATAATATCTCCTTCTCCAATAACATGTTTAGCTTTATCTGTAATATCTTGAATTAGTGTTATAGCTTGTCCTGTATATGTAAACTCAAAACTATGTACACACCTATTTTCAGTATTTGAAGTTTTATTTTTAACTCTTGGCATATTCATAAATATATTAACTACTATTATATCATTTTTTTTTGCACCAATTACATTAAAAGTAGAAAGTCTTATAATAGATTTTAATAACCTATTTCTATTAAATCTTCCATCAACTTGTAAACTTGATGTAAAAATACTATTTGAGGTACTTTTATCAATTTTTCCATATTTTAAATCAAAAAGATTTTCACTTTGTTCACCTCTTTGATTAATTTGTAATTGTGTAATAATTCCATCCTCAAATTTAGTAGCTAATGTCCACATAAGTTTTGCTATCGCTGCTTCTGTAGTCATATCAAGTCCACTTACAACATTTCGTTCAAGTAAATTACTACTTGATACATATAATCCCATTTCAACCATACCCTGAATACATTGTGTGGTATTTAATATAACTTTACCATCTTTAGTAGCATTCTCTATAACATTTAAAAAATCTTTATCATTAGGTACATTTCCTGCTCCAAAAGTCCCTAATATTATTCCATCAAAACCTTCAAATAATTTTTCCAATTGTTTAGCTTTTAAACTAGGAGTAATAGTTAAAGATATTATATTTTCTTCTAATTCTTTATTTACAATAAAATTTTTTTCACTAGGTTTATTTAAAATATCAGTATTAACAATAATGTGTTCACCTACTCTACCTATAAGTGGAAAATTAGGAGAGTCAAATCCTGCCCATTGAGTAGAACTTATTTTTGTAGCTCTACATCCTCTTATAATTTTATCAGCAAAGCATATTACTACTTCAGGTATCAATGGTAAATTAAAAGCTTTGTATCCAGCCAAATATACAGAATTAATTAAATTCATAATAGCATCTGTTCTTACTGCATTTATTGGTAACTGCGAACCTGTAACAATGATAGGTTTTGATAAATTTTCAAAAATAAAACTAAGTCCTGATGCTGTATATGCCATTGTATCAGTGCCATGAAGTATAACAAATCCATCATAATCATTATATACTTCTTCTATCATTTTTGCCATTTGTAACCAATGTTGAGGTTTAACATCTGACGAATCTAATGGTTTATTAAAACTTCCTTCTCCAAATTCTATAGGTAATTGCTTAAGATTTGGCATATAAATCATTAAATCTTTTAAAGATTTCGGTTCCAAAGGACTTTCTTGATTATTCTTATCCGATGGTGCCATACCTATTGTTCCACCCGTATACAGGATATAAACTTTAACTTTTTTCATTTATTTTTTTAATATAGTTTTTTCTATCAAAGATGAATTTTAATTCATCTTGTCCAAAATTTAAAACTTCTATATTAAATATAGAAGTTTTATCATTATTTTTAATGTTTTTAACTTTTATTTCTGTTTTTTGATTTTTTTTATAAATAAATAATGTATTTAATATTCCTTCTATATATCCTGCCATAAAATATACTAAAATTTCACTATTATTTTTGTCTTCTAATAAAAAATTATTTTTTAATATAATTTTTCCAATTTCATGACTCTTATTAGAAAAGGCTGCACCTATAAAATTATCTTGTGTAAAACCCTCCTTTTCAAAAGAACCAAATCCTACATCACTATCAAAATCAAACCATGCATTAATTTGCTCCCGAGCATCAAAAATTTCTCTATTTTCTAAATCTTTAATAATCCATTGACCAAATTCTTTACCTGGTTTTAGTCCTGCACTTTTTAAAACTTCTTTTTGTTTATTTTTCGGTATAGCATCAATTACACCTTTTAATAAGGTATTAAATGTTTCCACTTTAAAAGAGATATTTCTATTGTTATCTGTTTTATTCTTTAATATTCCACTTTCTTTATTTAATGTAAATTCTTTTATACTTTTTTGAGAATCTAATTGATAATTTTGATTTATATCTTGTAATTTAGAAAAAAAATCTTCAATGTATTTATCATCTTTTTCTTTTAACTCTTCAATTAATTCTGTATTTGTTGTTATTTTTTTATTATCTAACTTATATATTACTTCGTACATATTTCTTAAAAGTTTATCTCCTTTATATACTGTTGCGTAATAAATTAATTCTTGACAAATAGATACAAATCGAAAATAAAATATTTTTATTGCAAACTCATCACTATTATATTTATCAAAATTTTTAAAATTATAGAATGTTTCATGAAGTTTTGATAAATTTATAAAAGAGGATAACTTTTCTTTATATGGTCGTGTAACCATATTGTATATATTATATTTATCCATGATTTCACATAAAAACTTTGTTGCATTTATATCATTTTTTCTATATCCCATAAAATAATTACGGCTATCATTTATCGCTTGTTTCGCTTTATTTGGTAACATACAAAAAGCTGTTGTATTAAGGTTAATATTTTCATTACTATTCAAACTATCTTCAGTAAAATACAATCTTATCGCCATAAAAAGTAACTCATTACCATGCTCTTTCAGTAGTTTACTCATCTTTTCAGTATTATTTATTTCATTAGATATAAAATTCTCTAATAATTTTAAAGCTTCATTTGTACTAGGATAACGGTTTATTACTTGTTCAATCATTTAGATACCTCTCTAACTATATCATCATCAGATAATTTTTTAAATAGCTTTTTAAATAGTTTAACTTTAGAATTTTCTTTTACTTTATTATAATTTTCAATGGCAGTTTCAATCATTATTATATTTTTAATTAAAATTCTTTCAACTGAACTTGCTATTTCTTCTTTATATTCTTCATAGACCCATTTATCTCGTTGATAATAAAGATTACTATCTTTGTTATCAAAATACTTTTCTAACTGGTCATTTATCTTTTTAGCTTGATCTTTGTAAATACCTTTTTCTAAAGAAATAATTACGGTATTAGCAATAAAATCAGATAAAGTTAATTCTTTTTCAAGAGAATTTTTATTCATATTTTTATCATCGAACTCATCTTTATATATTAAGATATTAAGATAGATTGGTTCTAAACTATCTTTTATTACCGTCTCATAAGTTTCATTTATTGCTGATAATTCTAAAAACCAATCTTCAGAGAATTGTTTATCAATAACTATACCTTTCAAATAGTCCATATGTATTTTTTCAAAATACATATTAATATTTTTAACACTATTTTCTTTATAGATTAAACCAAATTGCTTGATAAAATTTCTAATAGTTAATAAATAATTTTTTGTATTACCATTACTACTCCACATAAAACTACACGCTAAAAATTCATAAATATTGATTTTCTTACCTTCAATAGTAATATTAAAATCTTCTTCAATATCTATCCATTTTTGTTTATATTGTAATTTTATAAAATTTTTAATAGAAACTTCTAAAATATTTTCACTTTGACAATAAAACTCCAATATACTTCTTGCTGATTTTAACGATAATGCAGTAAGATGAATATGGTCAGAAAACATTGTTCTTAAAATTTGCTTTGATGAATCTAAATATTTTTCTTTAGTCCATTCTAATGCAGTTTCTTTATTAGATATAAAAATAAATGAAGCTTTTCCTGCTATTAATACTTGTTTAAGTCCAATAACTACATCTATTAAATTTTTAACTAAATGTTCATCAATATTGTTATCTAAAGTATTATCTTTATTTTTCTTTCCTAATGTTAATTTATCTAATTCGTCAAAAACAAATACAACATTTGTTGATATGTTGGGTAATCCTGTAAAACTTTGCTTTATTCCAAATGTAAAATTTTTATATACAGATTTTATACTATCTGAAATCTTTTCAATTTTACTTATCATACCATCTTGAGTATTGAACTCTTTACTATTTATTTTTGATAATAAAGAAACTAAATTATCTTCATTATCTTCCAATGAGGCTTGTGGTAAACTAGCAATTATTTTTCTTGCATTATCAATTTCTTCTTTTGCATTTATACCTAATTTAACTGCTAATCCATTAATTGATGTCGTTCCATTAATATTTACATCTAATGTACTTTTAATTTTTTCAATATGTTCTAAAGATAAATCATATGTTCTAATATAAGCCCATCTAGCTTCTTTAACAAGCTCTGGTGCAAGTCCAGCAATACCATATTCTACAAGAGTTGCATAAAATTTTCTAATAACTCTTTTAAGTAATTGCTCTACTTCTATATGGTTTGCTATAGTAATTCTTACGTCAATTAGTAAATTTATATTATCTTCTTTTGGTTTTATAATAATTGAGCTATTATGATTTACACTATCCATAAAAATTTTATTTAAATTATCTATTCTAATATCAATTCTATCTGATTGTTTAATAATTTTATTTTCTGAAATATATAAATCTCCACGACCTAAAAGAGATGAATTATATATAGCTTGATTTACTAATGTTGTTTTTCCTATTCCCCTCGCTCCTGTAACTAATACACAATGACCTGTACCTATTTCACCAATGCCTAAAAGCACTCCCAATTCTTTCAATTGATTACTAAAACCATAACAACCTATATATGGGTATGTTTTAATAATTCCACCAAAAAAATTTTTCTTAATATCTTCGTCTTTAATATCTTTTATATTTTTAATTAAATCATTTATATTTTCAAGCCACTTTTCACTTCTTCCATATGGCATTTCATTTTTTGGTGACATAGATGGTAAATGTGAATTCATAAACTGTACCTAATACTTAAATCTTAAATCTTAAAATGGTATATTATAGAAGTATTATTAATAACATTGAATAATTTATAAACTTTCTCTCACCTTAAAACTTATATCAAGTATAGTATCAATGTTCTTAAGAAGTTCATTTAACATATATCAATTTATAATAAAAAATAGAAACTAATCTATGTTGTAACAACAACCAATATAACAAACAATATTAAATAACAAGAAAAAAAGAGAGATTTTAACTCTCTCTTCTAATCCACATATCAAACAGTTTTTGAACAAACTCATTAGAAAAAATAACTGGATTATCTCTACTATCATCAAGAGTATATTTTAAAGAACCAATATTTATAGTTGGATAGTGTAATAAAAATCTAGCTACAATTTTTCTAAACTCTATATCAAATATATCTGTAAATATAAATGTATCTTCTCAATAGGTATTATAAATATAGGTATGAAGACCAAAGACCAAACTCATCTCAACATCTTTTTCTTGAAAATATCTATCAAGTTGAGTAACATCAAAACTGTTTCAATTTGTAAAAAATAAGAAAATAAAAAAAGTACCGTAATTTTTTTACGATAGATTTATATGAACTCTGTTATAATAGTAAAAATAAAACACAAAGAATATTAAATTATGTTAAAAAAAATTGAGATTACAAACTTTAAAAACTTTGAAAATAGGTTTGTATTTGATTTAAGCAATGCAAAATCATTTGAATTTAACAAAGAGTGTGTTGATAATGGATTAATTAAAAAAGCACTCATTTATGGTAAAAATGGTATTGGTAAATCCAATTTAGGATTTGCAATCTTTGATTTAATCTCTCATTTAACTGATAAAAATAGTGGTTCTTACTCTTATAAAAACTATATTAATGCTAATAGTAGTGAAGCTTTTGCCTCTTTTAGATTTGAATTTCAATTTGAACAAAACAGTATTGTCTATGAGTATACAAAAAGTAATGTTGAAACTCTGATTCAAGAAAAATTAACCATTAATGATAATGAATATCTTTCTATAGATAGAAGCCAAAGCTCGGTTTTTACTACCAATGCAAAAGGTGCAGAGACACTTACCAAAGATATAGGAAAATCAGCTATCTCTATTATCTCCTATATTGATAAAAATGCTCTGCTTGATGAAGAGGATGAAAATAACCGTTGTTTTAAAAAGTTTTTAGCATTTGTAAATGGAATGCTTTTTTTCCGTTCTTTGGAGTTTAACAACTATATTGGGTTTGAACAAGGTTCAGGGGATATTGGTTCAGATATTATTGAAAAAGGTCATCTCAAAGCATTTGAAAAGTTTCTTAACGAAGCAGGGATTGAGTGTAAACTAGGAAAAATAAAAACCTTAGATAAATTTGATTTAGCCTTTAAATTTGGAAAAAAACTTTTACCATTCTGGGACATAGCTTCTCAAGGAACACGCTCTTTAGCTCTGTTTTACTATTGGTTTCAGCGATTAGAAGAAGATGACATCTCTTTTGTATTTGTTGATGAGTTTGATGCTTTTTATCATCATTTACTTTCAGCAATGATTATTAAACGACTCAAAGAAATCAAAGCACAAGTCATTGTAACAACTCATAATACCTCAATGATGACTAATGAACTTTTACGTCCAGATTGTTATTTTATAATGAAAAAAGAGACCATAAAATCTATCTCTAACTTAACAGCAAAAGAGCTAAGAGAAGCTCATAATTTAGAAAAAATGTACAAAGCTGGTTCATTTGTCTAACTATATTTTAATGGTTTTCGAGGGAGAAAAGACAGAAAAAATCATCTTTGATAATCTCAAAAAGTATTTTTTGCATGAAAATCCAAATACCATAGTCTATGGCTTTCATTGTGGCGAAATTTATAGTCTTTATCACAAGTTAGAAAAAGATGAAGATTTAAAACTTTTTTCACTCTTAAAAGAAAAATTACAAACAAAAAATCCTGAACTCTCCTCAATTCAACCCTCCCAAGTTTCAGAAATTTATATGTTTTTTGATTATGATAGTCACGCTTCGGGTGCAGAGATAGATAAGTTAAAAGCGATGATTAATCTTTTTGATAATGAAACAGAAAATGGAAAACTCTATATTAGCTATCCTATGGTTGAAGCAATCAAACACCTAAAAACAGATGTTGATTTTAAAGATACTGTGGCTATCTCTCAAAAAGAGTATAAAAAAATTGTTTTAGAAAACTGTGATAATTCTTACAAACTGTTAAGAGATTTATCACATAATGATTGGAGTGTCATTATTTCTGAAAACTGTAAGAAATTAGGCTTTATCATGACAGATAATTTTGAATTTTTAAACTCTTTTGTTGAACAGATAGAGATACTTCAGAAGCAAGAAGAGAAATATATTATTAACAATCATGTCGCCGTATTAAGTGCATTTCCTATTTTTCTTGTTGATTATTATGGGTATGAGAAGATTAGAGAGATGATTAAAGTTTAATACAGATGAATCATGACTTATTGATTTTGAAGTAAACCCCAATTTAAAGCCCTATCTTTTAAATATTAGTAAAAATTTCACTTCATACCATTTAGACCATATCACAAAGTTAAAAAGTTATTACTCTATAAGGCTCTATGAACTCTTAAAACAGTATCAAGATAAAACAGGTGGTTGATGGTGGAAAGTAACCCTTGAAAAACTCAAAGAGACTTTAAAAATAAAGACCACTCAATATAAATTTTACAGTCATCTAAAAAACAAAGTTATCTTAGTAGCTCAAAAAGAGTTAGCCCAAAAAACAGATATAAAATTCACTTTTGAAGAGCAAAAAAAAGGTAGAAGAGTTGATGTACTTACTTTCTATATTCTCCCCAATATAAAGCCTAAAACAGAGCAAAAAGAGACTACAAAAAAAGTACCAGAAGCACTACCAAAATATACCAAAAATAAGGGCTATAAAGTCTTAACCCAAAAATTAAAAATTGATGAATGATTTATAGCTGAAATCTATAAAAACTATGATGAAAATAAAATTTTAAACAATGCAAACCACACTCTAAGAGAGTTAGAAAAAGAGAACATAAAAAGTTCTATAGGTGGCTTTTTGAGAAAGGCTCTAAAAAATGATTATGCTAGTCAAAAAAGCCTTTTAACTCTTCAAGAAGAGCAGAGAGAAGCCAAAGAGAAAGAGAAGCTAAAACAACAAAAACTAAAAGAGGAAAAAGCAAAAAAAGAAGCCAAGTTAAAACAAGATTTTCAAAGAAAAATTACTGAAAAAGTGGAAAAATATATAAATGAAAATGAAGATAATCTTGATAATTACCATAATCAATTTAAAGAGAAATTCTCATTTGTTCTAGGTTCTGAAAGTGACATCAAAAAAGCCATCAATGAAAACAGTATGACCAAAAACTTTTTTATCAATTTTCTGTCTAAAAAGGTGCTTGATAAAAAAGAATTGGATTTTGAAGAGTTTTTGAGGAGCAGAAAATAACCTTATGATAATAAAAATTATCATAAGGTTATTTGATGAGGAAAAAAGAAGAGGATTTTTTAATCCTCTTCTTTACCTTTAAATTCTTTTTCAACCAATGCAATTAGTTCATCTGTTGGGATATTTTCAATAGCATTTTTTTCATAAATTTCTACAAGATAAACTATCTCATTTTCATCTACATAGTAAGTTATTACTCTAAAACCACCTCTTTTACCAATGTTTTTACTAGAGTTTGCCATTCTAATTTTATAAATATCATTACCCAAAAAAACACCTGTAGTTGGGTCTTCTTCTAAAACTTTTACAAGTTCTTCAATATCATTTACAAGTTTTTTATTCTTTTTATTTAATTTCTTAAATTTCTTTACAAAATTCTTAGAAAAATCAACTTTAGCCATTTGCAAATTCTTTAAAAAAATCTTTTGATGAGATAGAATTTTTAATTAAATCCCCACTCTTAATATCTTTCATAGCTTGTGTAAAGCTACTTAATACCTCTTCTTTTGTCTCTTCTCTATTAATTTCAAAAGAAACCCCCTCAAATTTTGAGGCTAATATTTTAAATGCTTCTAATAAATCTATGTTTTTATTATCAACAGTAAGTGTCATAGTAGTCATAATAACTCCATTATTTTATAATATAACTCTAGTATATCAAAAAATAGTAAAAAATCAAATTTGACTTTTTTTAATCTCTTCATATTTTTAATTCTCAAACAAAAATAAAAAAGGCAAAAAATGAAGATGATATTGAATTTCTTGATTTTGAAGAGCTAACTAAAACAGTTCTAAAATGGAATTATAACTATAGTGATGATGTAACTATCAATTTTTATATCTACAATTATGATGTTTATGGAAGTGATGGAAAATTTGTCTGTTATTTCAATGAAAATGATTTAGCACAAGAATTATTTGAAGAGTTAACAGGAGAAAATATAGTAGAACTTAACTCAAAATATGAGTGCCTAGATGTGACTGTAAAGAGTGATTGTTTCTTTAATAGTGGTAACTGGCATGATATAGAATATAAGAATTATCAAAGGCTTAAAATAGAGTTTATTGATAATAATTAGCTCTCAATAGGGGGCTTTTTGTTTCTATGAACTTTATTATAAAAATCACTATTTACTTGCCTAAGCTCACGCCCTATCGGTTATGGATTCATCACGTTTTATTCCGTTACACTCCATAAACTTTCGCGATGAATTCTAATTTTTTTCAGTATCAAGTCGTGAAAGTTTGCGATAGCAAAACATGACTTGACCACAAACGAAGTGCCGTGAGGGATTTTAATTATAGAGATTTTCTACAAAATTTTTACCACTATCCGGAGCTAATTTTGCATATCTCATAGTCTGTTTAATATCTTTATGATTCATTAGTTTTTGAATAGTAAATATAGGTGTTCCATTCATAGCTAGATGAGAAGCAAAAGTATGTCTAAGGGTATGTATTACAACTCTATTTTTAGTATCTCTACTATCTAATCCCACATTAAAAAGAGGGTCAAGAGTATTTTTCATTTTCCTTTGCATTGTTCTACTTGGAAACTTTTTTACATCTCTACCAATTATAAAGGTATTGGCTGATAAATTAGCTATAAACTCTTTTAAATAGAGTGCTAAACTTGTACGAATAAATCCTTTGTAGTTGCTATTATTTTTAAAGTCTTTGAGGGTAATCATTTTATTTTCTAAATTGATGTCTTTTACTTGAATGTTCAATATGCTTTCAAATCTCCCTCCTGTTGAAAGAGCAAGTTCTATAAACAATTTAACATTTTCATCATCAATAAGACTATAGAGTTTATTTACCTCTTGAACAGTTAAATATCTTTCCCTCTCATTATTAACTTTGAGTTTTTTTATCTTTTTGCTTTTAACTGGGTTAGGATGCTTGTATAGTTTTTCCTCAATAGCAAGATTAAAAAGAGTACCTAGAAAATTTATATTGTAATTAATGGTTGCAGGAGCATAACCCTTGTTGTTTATTTCAAGTTGGTAATTAAAAATTTTATTAGTCGTGATTGAATTAATATCACACTCACCAAATTTCTCTTTTAAATTTGGTGGGTATCTTCTATAATGTTTAGAAATATCCCCACTTATAGAAGCTTCTTTTATTTTAAAATAGAGGTCTGCAATATCATTGAGTTTGATAGTTTCTTTCTGTTTTCTTCTCACTACAATAGGAGCATCTTCTCCTAATCTTATCTGATTTAATACCTCTAACCTCTTTTGATTACAATAGGTTTCAGTAATTCCTGCTGACTTTTCACCTATTTTTAGTCGTTTAAGTTTATTATTTTCATCTTTAAATGTGATATAATAGGTAATATCACCATTAGATTTCTTATAATGTTGTACAGATGTACCATATTTTTTAGAGCTAATATATCCCATAATTACAACCTTTTGAGTGTTTATTTTGTCTTCTCAAAATATATACAAATAAGGCTAAATTTTAGTAACTTTTTAGTAACCATCTTTGATAAAACATGAGAAAAATAGGTGAGATATGATAAACAATAAAACCTTTGTAAAGCCCTAAATATAATGGTTTGAATAGAAATGAAGAGATTTAAGAAACTTTGGAAAAACCCTTAAATTAAATCTCTCACTGTCCGCCATATCTTTTTAATCAAAACTTCATTATAATTTCATTATGTATTTAAAAAAACAATTTGTTATTTTTTTTCCTATTCTTCTTTTTTCAGAT
>Ga0256827_10001673_pt1 | contig 14271 bp, 12 predicted proteins | sample CV84metaG_FD_185977 | JGI IMG/M metagenome (GOLD analysis project Ga0256827, IMG submission 185977) | Hydrothermal vent microbial communities from East Pacific Rise, Pacific Ocean - CV84 | ecosystem: Environmental > Aquatic > Marine > Hydrothermal vents | place: Pacific Ocean: East Pacific Rise... | reverse complement strand
CTTTTTCCGCGAAGATCATTGCTACAGACCTTGCAAAGAACAAGCGTATTACAGAGATCCCGTTCTATCATAAAAATCCAAGGTACAGAACTTCCCAAATTAAAGCTTCTGACAGTTTTATTGACGGGAAGATCACAGATCTGGCATCAAGTGATCCGGAATATGCAACGATCACAGATAAACTTGAAAAACTGAAAGCGATCAATGAAACCATGCGTTTAAAAAACGAAGTATTGATTCATAAATTAAGTAAAAATGTTTCTAGCGAGCGTATTGATTCATGGAAAATGAATAAATTCTATCCATTGAGAAACGGACAAAAAGTTGCAAGTTTCGGTGACCATAGATATTACTATTATCAATCAAAAGATCATGTAGTTTCCGAATCATACCATGTGGGATATGATCTTGCAAGTAACAGTATGTCGGATATTAAAGTATCTAATCCGGGGAAAGTGGTCTTTGCTGATGAAAACGGTATTTACGGAAATATGCCTATGATCGATCATGGTTTAGGGCTTTATACACTGTATGGACACTGTTCGCAACTTCTTGTTCAGGAGGGAGATGAAGTACATGCAGGTGAAGTCATTGCAAAAACCGGAAAAACTGGTTTGGCAATGGGTGATCATTTACACTTTGGAATGGTTATTCAGGGGATAGAGGTGAGACCGGTTGAGTGGTTTGACCAGTCATGGATCAAAAAATTCATAGATAATGTTTTTATTGCTGCAGATCAAATTATCTCTCCACCGCCGGTAAAAGAGGATTCTAAATAAAGTAACATTTGTAATTTGCATGAATTATGTTATAATCCGTTCTTATTGAGATTAAGTGAAAGGAGCTTTTATGCAGCAACGTACCATTAAAAAACCTGTTGAAGTGGTTGGTATAGGTCTGCATAAAGGTGAACCGATCAAGCTTAGACTTGAACCATTGTCTGCCGATGCAGGCATTGTATTTTATCGTGAAGATCTGGCTTTACGCATACCTCTTTCCCCCTCTTCTGTGACGGATACACGTATGGCGACCGTGATAGGAAGTGAAAAAGGTTTTATTTCAACTATAGAACATTTTCTTTCTGCTCTGTATGCGTATGGTATTGATAATCTTCGTATTATTGTGGATGGGAATGAAATGCCGATCATGGATGGATCATCCATCTCTTTCTGTCTTTTACTGGATGAAGCAGGTATTGAGGAGTTGGATGTACCAAAAAAGGTCATTGCCCTTAAAAAAATGGTTGAGGTAAGAGAAGGTGATAAGTTTGTAAGACTTTCTCCCGCCGATACAGCAACTTTTGACTTCAAGATCAAATTTGATCATCCTGTTATAGGTGAACAGCGTGAACAGTTTGAATTTTCAACGCACAATTTTATAGAAGAGATAGCCAGAGCAAGGACATTCGGTTTCGTTAAAGATATTCAGTATCTTCAGAGTCAAAATTTGGCATTGGGAGCAACATTGCAAAATGCGATAGGTTTGGATGATCATAGAATTTTGAATCCGGAAGGTTTGCGTTTTGACAATGAGTTTGCAAAACATAAGGTACTGGATGCTATGGGTGATATGATGGTTTCAGGCTATAATATTCTGGCTAAATATGAATCCTTTGCCGGAAGTCATAATCTTAATTATCAACTCACCTCAAAATTACTCTCAGACAGCAAGAACTATGAGCTTGTAGCCATTGAAGAGTTACAAAGCAGAGCATTTGCAAAATCTTTCGCATAAGTATAAACTTTTGATCATCTCCATCTCATCACCCCTTCTTTTGGGAGTGTATGAAGATGATTGTTTGATCAAAACATTTTCAAGTAGCCTGAAAACCTCTGAAGTACTTCTACCGTTCATTATGGATATCCTTAGCAAATATGATATTTCAGAGATTATTTATACACGTGGTCCAGGTTCATATATGGCAATAAAACTTACCTATATTATGTTGAAGACCATTGAGATCATTAAAGATATTAGATGTACAGGCTGTAGTGGTTTTGCACTAAATAACGGTCAACCAATAAAAGCCATAGGTAATCTCTATTTTATCAAGGAAAAAGAGACTATAATTACTAAAAAATTTGAACAGTCGGTCAATATGCTTTTTACATTACCTCAAAGTATTCAAGATCTTGAAATAGATGAAGAATCAACCCCTGAGTATATACTGCCGGCTGTTTAACGGAAGAAGTAACTATGTTTGTATCTGTACCAGCCACATCAGCCAACCTGGGACCAGGGTTTGATACTTTGGGTCTTGCAGTAGACCTAAGAAATGAAATTATTATAAAACCATCAAAATTTTTAAGTATCTCCACACAGGGTGAAGGTGCACAAAATCCAAAGATCAAGAAAAACTCTCTTTTTTTAAGTATTTTTAATGAAAACTACAAACGATTAAGCGGCAGAACAGATAATTTTAGATTTGAATTTCATAATCGTATACCAATTTCAAGAGGGCTTGGTTCTTCTTCCGCTGTGATCGTAGCAGCACTCAGCGGTGCATACATGGCAGCAGGTACCAGATACAATAAAAGAGAAATACTTAATCAGGCACTGCGCTATGAACATCATCCTGATAATATTACGCCGGCGGTGATGGGTGGATTTAATGTTGCCTGTGTAGAGGGTGACCGGGTCTATAGCAAAAAAAGACGTATGCCTGAATACCTGAGGGCTGTAGTGGTAGTGCCTAATCGTACTATTTCAACAGCAAGATCCCGGACTGTTCTTCCTAAAGTGTACAAAAAAGAGGAGACAGTCTATTCACTTTCCAGGGCTGCATACATGACTGCACTTTTTATGAGTGAATCATGGGATCTTCTGCGTATTGCTTCTAAAGATAAACTGCATCAGGCAAGACGTATGAAAATGATGCCTGAGCTTTTTGATGTACAGAAAGTAGCATTGAAACATGGTGCTTTGATGAGTACATTATCCGGTTCCGGTTCAACATTTTTTAATCTTGCCTATGATAAAGATGCCGATAAAATAGCCAAAGAACTGGAAAAACGTTTTCCTCATTTCAGGGTATTTATACTATCTCTGGATAATAATGGTGTCACAACCAAAAGTTAACCTCTTTTTGGATATAATACGCGATGAAAAAATCACAGCCTATACGAATGTGCATCTCTTGCCGTGATAGGCATCCTCAAAAAAGTTTGATACGATTAAAACTTGAGGGTAAAGATATAGTGGTATTCGATGGAAAAGGTAGAAGTTTTTATCTTTGTGATACATGTAGCAGAAATGAAAAAAAAATCAAAGGCTTAACGAAACGTTTTAAACAAGATGAAGAACGATTTGTTAAGCTTTTAAAGGAGTTAATCAATAATGGATAAAGTTAAAATCCAAGAGATCGCAGATGAAGCGGGATTATCAAATGGGGACTTGCTGGACAAAGCCAAAGAGTTAGGTTTTAATGTTAAAGCAGCCAATAGTACGATCAGCATGGAAGATGCTGGGATCCTTGTGGACTATGCGATCAGCGGCACGCTTCCAAAAGGGTTTAAGAAACCCGGAAGCAAAGCAAAGATCAAAGTAGTGAAGAAAAAAGATACGCCTATTGTTGAAGAAGTTACGGAAAAAACAGTAGAAGTACCTTTGGAAAATATAGAAGAAGAAATTGTCGTAAAAGAGAGCGAAGAAAAACCAGTTGCTGAAAAATCAGTTGCTGAAAAACCAGCTGCTAAAAAACCAGCTGCTAAAAAAACTTCCAGTATTAAAATGACGCCAAAAGTGAAGCCTGTTGAAAAACCGGCAGAGGAAACAGTGGAAGCAGAAGCAGTAAAAGAAGAAGCAACGGAAGTTGAAACAATACAAACTGAAACTGCAGAGGTTTTAGAAACACCTGTAGATGTAGCTTCTGAAGAAAAAACTGTTGAAGAGGAAATTCCTGCGGCAGTAGAAGAAGTACCGGTAGTAAAAGAAGTAAAACAGCGTAAAGGTATTTCTGTTGTTTCTAAAAAAACAGAAGCAGAAGTTGTTGCGAGCGAGGATGTTAAACCAAAACGAAGAGTACTCTCTCGTACCGGTATTAAGATTGTCAGAAAAGCAAAGCCTGCACCGGTTAGAGCAGCTACAAAGATCTCTATGGGTGAACAAACACCTTATATTGCTAAAAAGAAACCAAAGAAAATAGCAGAAGCAAGAGATTCCGGTAAGAAGATAGATATTTTTAACCATGACAGTATGAGTGGTGAAATTGACAGTGGATTTGGTGATGAAGAGGTAGTATTACTTGATTTCTCCGATAAAAATATTTATGAAGAGATGATGCGTCAAGAGCAAAAACGTAAAGAAGAAATGAAGAAAAGAGAAGCAGCAAATGGTGGACCTACAAAAGGTAGACAACCATTCCGCCCTCAACAAAGACGTTCTCTTAAACGTGGCGGTAAACGTAAAAAATATGTTAAAGAGGAAAGTACAGATATCGTAACATCTGTTGAAATCCCTGAAAATGTAAGAGTATATGAGTTTGCTGAAAAGGTAAACAGAAAAGTGGGTGAAGTCGTAGGTTGTCTTTTTGCTCTGGGTATGATGGTAACTAAAAATGACTTTCTCTCCAAAGATGAAATAGAAATCCTTGCAGAAGAGTTTGAAGTGGAAGTTACTACGGTCAATCCTCTTGATGAGTTGGATTATGCAGATGCTTATGATGAAGCAGAAGAGAGTGATGAAAATCTTGAAGAGAGACCACCGGTTATTACTATTATGGGTCACGTTGACCATGGTAAAACATCACTTCTTGACAAAATACGTTCTGCAAAAGTTGCAGACAAAGAAGCAGGAGGGATTACGCAGCATGTGGGTGCCTATCAAGTAGAAAAGAATGGTAAAAAGATCACATTTGTTGATACTCCCGGTCACGAAGCCTTTACTGCTATGAGAGCACGTGGTGCACAGGCAACAGATATTGTTATTATTGTTGTTGCTGCAGATGATGGTGTGATGCCTCAGACAAAAGAAGCCATTGCCCATACAAAAGCAGCAGGTGTGCCACTTATTGTTGCGATCAATAAAATGGATAAAGAGTCAGCAAATCCTGATAATGTGAAGTCTCAACTTGCAGAGATGGATGTAATGGCGACCGACTGGGGTGGAGAGTATGAATTTGTTCCTGTATCTGCACATTCTGGTATGGGTATAGATGATCTTCTCGAAACTATTTTGCTTCAGGCTGAAGTGATGGAATTGACTGCAAATCCAAAAAGAGAAGCAAAAGCTGTTGTGGTTGAAGCTTCTCTTGAAAAAGGTTTTGGACCGGTTGCAAATGTAATCATTCAAAATGGTACACTTTGTGTCGGAGACAATGTCATTGTAGGAAAAACATATGGTCGTATCAAAGCGATCAAGTTAGATGACGGTTCTTCGGTTAAAGAAATAGGACCAAGTACACCGGCAGCTATTGTTGGCTTAAATGAAGTGCCTGGAGCAGGTGAAGAGCTTGTTGTTATGGATACAGATAAAGAAGTACGTGAACTTGCAGAGAAAAGAGCTGAATATGACAGAGCAAAAGTACTCTCTAAGAGTACAAAGGCAACACTTGATGATCTTTCTGCACTGATTGCAGAGGGGCAGCTCAAGTCACTTCCTGTGATCATAAAAGCAGATGTGCAAGGTTCGTTGGAAGCGATCAAAGGTTCTTTGGAAAAACTTAGAAATGAAGAAGTAAAAGTAAATATTATTCATGAAGGTGTGGGTGGGGTTACAGAGAGTGATCTTACACTTGCAGATGCTTCTGAACATGCTGTTGTTCTTGGCTTTAATGTTAGACCTACAGGTGCCGTGAAGAAGAAATCAAAAGAGTTGGGTATTGAAATTCGTTCATACTCTATTATTTATGATCTTCTTGATGATGTGAAAGCATTGCTTGGCGGTATGATGTCTCCGGTAATCTCTGAAGAGGTAACGGGTCAGGCAGAAGTACGTGAAACATTTGTAGTTGGTAAAGTTGGAACGATTGCAGGGTGTAAGGTTTCAGACGGTTCTATTACACGAAACTCTAAAGCCAGACTTATTCGTGATGGCGTGGTTGTATATGAAAGTTCAATTTCATCACTCAAACGTTTCAATGAAGATGCTAAAGAAGTTAAGAATGGTTATGAGTGTGGTATTATGCTTGAAAACTTTAATGATATTAAAGCGGGCGATGTGATCGAAACCTTCAAAGATGTTGAGGAACAGGTGACACTATAGTATGACGCATGAAGAGATCAAAAGACATCGTGTAGAATCAGTGCTGAGGGAGATCATCCCTGAGGCACTTGGTACTTTGGATGATGAACGTATCAATGGATTGTCTGTTACAGATGTGGTGTGTTCCAAAGGCAGATCTGATGCAAAAGTCTATCTTGATAAATCTTTTTTAAATTTGAAAGAACAGGGTGAAGCACTCAAACAGCTAAGAACCGTTGCAGGATATATTCAAAATCATTGTAAACAGAGTGAAGGCTGGTTTAAAGCTCCTCGTTTTACTTTTGAATTTGATGAACAGTTGGAAAAAGTGTCTCGTATAGAAGCACTTTTTAAACAGATAAGTACAGAAAAAGAGGAAGCAGAAGAAAAGGATGGTTCAAATGAATCTTGATACACAAATAGCAAAGATCATAGAAGCGAATGGTGCGGCACTCTATGACACTGAAGTGGTTACAGAATTTGATGAAACTATTTATCGGGTACTGATTACCAAGACTGGTGGTGTCAACCTTGATCTTTGTGCAAATATTTCTCATGAACTTTCTCCTTTTTTAGATGTACATCCTCCTATGAGCAGTCAGTATCGTTTAGAAGTCTCTTCCCCCGGAATTGAACGTAAATTGACAAAACCTGTACATTTTAAAAATGCTGTTGGTGAAAAGGTGAAGATAAAACTTGGTGGTGGAAATAAGCTTAAAGGTCTTTTGTTATCTGCAGATGACAATGGTATTTTAGTTGAAACAAAACAGGGTGAAGAATCTTTTACTTATGGAGAGTTAAATACGTGTAAAACGTATTTTGAGTGGAACTAAGGGTATTTTCTAAGTAAAAAATAGAAGGAGTTGCATGAACATTGATGAGATCTATATGCAGCTTGCACTTGACAAAGCCTGGGAATATCAGGGTTTGACCTATCCAAATCCAGCTGTTGGTGCTGTTGTAACTCTAAATGGTAAAATTATTTCCATTGAAGCACATCAAAAAGCAGGAACTTCTCATGCAGAAGTTCTGGCACTTCTTTCTGCCTATGAAAATATTTCAAATACTCAAACAGGTATTGATCCTTTAGATGCAATACAAGTGCATCATTTTCTTTTAAATCTTCCTCAAAACTTTTTTTCAGAATGTAGTATTTATGTGACACTTGAACCCTGTTCACATAAAGGGAAAACACCCTCATGTGCATCTTTATTACGATCTTTGAACCTAAATAGGGTGATAATAGGTCTTAAAGATCCTATATCAGGACATGATAATGGTGCAAAACTATTGCAAAATGTAACGATAGGTATTTTGGAAGAAAAATGTCAAGCCCTCATTGAACCTTTTTTGATCTGGCAGAAGAGAGCTTTTGTATTGTTCAAATTGGCTCAGACATGCAATGCACGTATTGGTGGTGGGTATTTGAGCTCAAAAGCTTCACTGCAGCATGTGCATCGGTTAAGAGGTGTATGTGACAAACTATTGATAGGTGGAAATACGGTACGTATCGATAGACCGACTTTAGATTGCAGATTTACAGAAGATCAAGCACCGGATGTACTGATCTATTCAAAGAAAGATGACTTTGACGCAGATATACCACTCTTTCATGTAGTAAACAGAAAAGTAGATATCACAGATACTTTAGATTTTCCGGATACACCTTCTTTTATACTTGTTGAAGGAGGGGAAGGCATGATGAATGCACTTAAGAAGAAGATCGATTGGCTGCTTATCTATCAAACCCCTAAGCTTTCTGCCAACAATTTAACCTATAATACTACAATGAATTTACAATTTCTGCATCAAGCAAAAAAAGATGTAGATCTTATGATATGGAGCAGACAAAGTGGGCATTGAAAAATTAACAGACAAAGAAGAGAAACAGGAAAAGATCGTTACGATGTTTGATGACATCGCACCGACATATGACACAGCCAATAGAGTGCTGAGTATGGGTATTGATATCCAATGGAGAAAAAAAGGCTGCGATAAAGCATTTGAAATATTAAATAAAAAATCTTTAGGTCAAATTACAGATGTTGCTACAGGTACAGGGGATCTTCTTATTTACTGGAAAGAAGAAGCTCAGAAAAACGGAGTAAGCATAGAGAAATATGTGGGGATTGACCCTTCGGTAGGAATGCTCGAAGTTGCAAAAACAAAAGTGGATTTTGCAGAGTTTATAGAGGGAAAAGCCCAGGCACTGCCTATAGAAGATGAAAGTACTGATGTCATTTCTATCTCTTACGGAATACGTAATGTTGTGGACCGTGTAGAAGCACTGCAAGAGTTTTATAGGGCTTTGAAGCCAAACGGTATTGTAATGATACTTGAATTTACCAAGCAGGAAAGATCGGGTGTTCTGGATAAAGTAGTAGATTTTGGTATGAAAAAAGTTTTACCAAAAATTGGTGGATTCATTTCTAAAAACTATGAAGCATACCAATATTTGCCAGAGTCTATAGAAGAATTTCTTACTACAGAAATGTTGGCACAAGAGTTGGAAGAAGCAGGTTTTGAAATGAAATATACCAAATCTTTTTCCATGGGAATCAGCACACTATTGGTTGCACAGAAAAAATAATGTAGGGTGCGTTTCCCAACGCACCGTCGTATAAATAATTTATGTGGTGCGTTGGGAAACGCACCCTACGGAGCTCACATGTCCAATTTAATGACAGTTACTTCTTTAAATACCAAAATAAAATCACTTCTTGAAGCTACTTTCATGCATATTCTTGTAGAGGGTGAAGTGGCTTCGGTTACGTATCATACTTCCGGACATCTCTATTTTTCCGTCAAAGACAAAGAGAGTTCCATCAAGTGTGTAATGTGGCGTTCTTCTGTGGCAAAAATGAAGTTCCGTATTGAAAAAGGAATGCATATTGTTATTGAAGGTTCACTGGGTGTCTATACTCCCAGAGGCGAATATCAGTTTTATGCTGTGAAGGTTGAACCTTACGGGCAGGGTGCTTTGGCTTTGGCATATGAACAACTCAAAGAGAGACTGAAAGTCAAAGGATATTTTGATGCAGAGCAAAAAAAGCCTATACCTAAACATATAAAAAAAATAGCGTTGGTAACAGCAAAAGAGAGTGCTGCTTTACATGATATGTTGAAAATTATAGAAAAACGCTGGGCATTGGTTGAAGTATTGATCATCGATACTTTAGTCCAGGGAGAAGCAGCAGCAGAACAAATAGCAAAAAGTTTACACTATGCAGATACGTTAGCTGCAGATGTGGTAGTACTGGGTCGTGGTGGTGGATCTGCAGAAGACCTTTGGTGTTTCAATGAAGAAGTTGTAGCAGATGCTATGTTTACTATGCATACTCCAGTGGTGAGTGCGGTAGGACATGAAGTAGATGTACTCATAAGTGATTTTGTTGCAGATCTGCGTGCACCAACTCCTTCTGCCGCTATAGAAATGATACTGCCTGATTCTCAGGAGATACGGTATACTTTAGATGAACTTATGGTACGGTACCGACAAAATATAGAACAGATACTTCATCAAAATACTTTAGCATTAAAACATGCCGAAGGGATGTTGTTGAGAAGTTCTCCTCTGCGAAAGCTGGGTGATGCACAGACAGAGTTTGATCGCTTGGAAGAAGAGTTTAAGAGAGCAGTACAATACAGATTGGAACATTTTGAATTTGAATTGCCGAAAATAAGAAAAAGTGTAGAACAGCAACTCGATTTTATCATTCAGAAAAAAGAACAATATTTGGAGTTCATAGGTAAAAAACTGGAGATGAATGATCCTCAGCTACAATGTAAAAAAGGTTGGGCACAAGTGCTTTCTCATGGGAAGAAAATTACCTTAAGTGAATTAGAAGTGAACGATACATTCACAGTGGAAGATATATCTATGAAAATTAAGGCTCTCTGTGTGGATAAAACATCATATTAATACACGTATGATATAATTAAAGTCTTTAATTATTCTATAAAATAAAGGTATAAAGTGCAAGATATGTTACAAAGTCTATACACACTATTTTTTACAGAGTATATACTTATCATTGTGACGATACTTATACTGTTTTTAATAGTAGTACTTTTTTACAGGTATCAAAAACAGAAAAAAAGTCTACAGCAATTTATAGATATAAAACTGCAAACATATAAAAATATATTTGATATTGCAGAAGAGTCTATTCTAATTCTTTCAGATAAAAATATGATCCTTTATGCCAATAAACAGATGATCACTTTATTGGGGTTAAAAAAAGCTTTTGTTAATACTGTTTTGGATCAGACACAAATAAAAGTTACCAAAGAGTGGGAACCTTTAACCAAAGTGATTCAAGAGAAGCATGATCTGTCAGTAAAAATACAAATATTTCCCAATTCAATACTTTTACCGGAAGTAAGTCAGGAAGAAATACCGGTTACACTTTATTTAAGTAATTCATATGAAGATATTGAATTTAAAAAACAATGTACTATTGTAACTATCATTGATCTGAGAAAAGAAAAAGAGAAAGAACTTCTCAGTCATCAACATAAACTTACAAAACTTCCAAATCAGGCACAATGTATAAAAGATTTGAATGCACTCTATTCAAAGTTGCACTTAGGTGAATATAAAATTGCCCTGGTCATGATGAATATAGATAATTTCTCAACCATACGCTCCATAGTCGGATATGAGCAGTCAAATATTATTTTGATAAAATTTGCAAAATATCTGGATGATCTGGCAAAAGAGTTGTCTTTCTCTGTGTACCATACGGCACACAATAACTTTTTACTTGCTATTACCCATATAGATTCTTTAACAGATGTTATTTCTATTGTCAATCAGATACAAAACAGATTAATGTCTTTTTATCAAATGGAAAACAGTAAATTGCATTTAACAGCATCTGTAGGTATATCAATGTATCCGGATAACAGTACGACATTCTATCTTTTAGATAATGCGTATAAAGCTTTGGCACAGGCAGAAAAAAATGGACTTGGCCGTATTGAAATATATAAATCAAATAGTACAGAACATGACTATGATGAGTTAAAACTTTATAATGATATGCATCAGGCGCTGGATAAAAATGAATTTGAAGTCTTTTACCAACCTATTGTTGAAAGTGTCACGCAGGAAGTTGTTGCTGCTGAAGCATTGATACGATGGAATCATCCGGAGCATGGTATGATAGGACCGTATATTTTTATCCCGATCATGGAAAAAACAGGATTTATCGTTGAATTGGGAGAGTATGTTCTGGAGGAAGTATTAAAACAGCAAAAACGTTGGGAACTTTTCAAATTTAAACAGATAGAAGTTTCTATCAATTTATCACTTCTTGAGTTGGAAACAGGTAAATTCGTTGAATATGTGAATCAGCAGTTAAATAAACATCAAGTATCTCCAAGTTTGATCAAGTTTGAAATTACTGAAGGTATTGCTATGATTAGTGAAGAACAGACCAGTAGACAACTTTTGGAATTGAAAGAACTTGGTGTAAGTATTTCACTTGATGATTTTGGTACCGGATATACGTCTTTTAGTTATTTAAAGAAAATCCCTGCAAATATGTTAAAAATAGACAGATCATTAGTAATGAATATTGTAGAGAATGAGGAAGATCAGCGGATTGTAAAAGCGATGATAGATCTGGGGCATCATTTGGGTATGAAGATCACAGTTGAGGGAATTGAAGATGAAAAAATGTTCAATATGCTACTTAATTTTGGAGCTGATTTTATTCAAGGCTATTATTTTTCAAAACCGATTCCCGTTTTTGAATTTCAGAAGTTATTACGTTAAATACAGGAGGAAGAAGTATGGATATAATGATCATATGTATTTTAATCATAGTGTTGATGCTAGGCGCATTTTTTTGGCTGAATCAGATACACAAAAAGAAATTTACTGCTATATTTGATGAATTAAAATTTTTTAAGAAAGAGAAAGAATATTATGCTGAAGCAATGATGGTTTTTTCAAAAGATCATCGTATACTTTTTGCAAATCAGTCTGCTAAAGAGATTTTTTTATTAGAAAAAGAGAATAAAAGTTTTATTTTGACTCAGAATGTACAATTGAAACTTGCTTCTGCCCCTGCCATAGATTTCTTTGAAGCTATAGAAAAAAAAGGGAATATAACAGAAGATAATTTCCATTTTAAAGATGCAGTTCTTGTGGTAGGAAAAGAGAAAAAAAGAGTCAATATTTATATTGATAAAAGTGCATGGAATATAGATAGTACGATTACATGTATAGTTGATATAGACAGGTCTGCGGAAAATGCAAATAGTAAAAAAGATGGAAAAATTGATTTTTTAACAGGACTTCCCAGCCAATTTTTATCTCTTTCAGAGATCAATACACTCGTAATGGAAAGCCAAAAAAAATCGGAATCTTTTGCCCTGTTTTTATTGGGTATAGACCATTTTAATAAAATTCAGGCAACACTTGGGCACCATTATGCAAACCAAATTGTAAAAAAAATGGCAAGTTATTTTATGGAGAATTCTAATGAGAATATAAAAGCATATCGTATGGACTGCGATAAGTTTCTTTTGGTTCTAAAGCAGGTAGATGATGATGAAATGGCACGTAGTACAGCAAGAAAGCTTATCATTGATATTGGAAACTATTATAAGGGTGATAGCAATACCCGCCTTACAGTGTCCCTGGGTATAGCCAGGTATCCTACCCATGGAGAGAATGCCACTAAATTGATAAATCATGTATATGTTGCTTTAGATATGGCACAAAAAGAGAGCGAAGCCAATATTGAACTCTTCAGTACTGAGACGCAAGTAATGCATAAAGATGAAGTTAAGATGAATGAAGAGATTATTAAAGGGTTAGAAAATAATGAATTTCTTCTCTATTATCAACCTATATTTAATGTTAAAAGTGAAGAGATGGTAGGTGCTGAAGCACTTATCCGTTGGAATCATCCGCAACATGGTCTCATCTCTCCGGAAAAATTTTTAGAAGTGGCAGAAAAAACCGGATTGATCGTTGATATCGGTGAGTATGTATTTCGAGAAGCGATGAAACAGCGTAAAAAATGGGATGAACTTGGATTTAAACAATTTAAGATCACACTGAACCTTTCTTTACGGGAAATGCATGTAGACCAGCTTGTTGCAAAACTGAGTAGGCTTTTTGATGAGTATGCAGTTGATCCACTTGATTTTAATTTAGATATTACAGAAAAAGATGCTATGGCAAACATAGAGAAAACAGCTGTAGATTTCAAACTTTTTAAAGATCTGGGACTATCAATTTCCCTGGATCACTTTGGTGCAGGATATTCCTCTCTTAAACATTTACAGGCATTACCTATCTCAACACTTAAAATAGACAGATCTCTTATTTTTGATCTCTCTTCAAATTTAGATCATCAGATGGCTGTAAAAGGCATTGTAAATTTGGCACATACGCTTGGCTATGATGTGGTTGCAGAGGGAGTTGAAACATCCAAAGAGTCCAGTATTTTATATGGATTGGAGTGTGACCATGCTCAAGGATATCTCTTTTCCAGACCACAGCCTGTATTTGAATTCCAAGAGTTGTTAAGATAGAAAAATAACGGTACAAGGATAAGATGAAAAGCAAATGCTTCTCATCTTTCTTTATAGACTACATCATACCAGGCATTCCACCCATACCACCCATGTCCGGCATAGCAGGAGCAGCAGTTGGTGCTTCTTTAATATCTGAAACTGTTGCTTCAGTTGTAAGAAGAAGGCTTGAAACGGAAGTTGCATTCTGAAGTGCAACACGGGCTACTTTCAGCGGATCAACAATACCAGCTTCTATCATATCTACATACTCACCTGTTGCTGCGTTAAATCCAAGGTTTGCATCTGTCGCATGTGCAATTTTATCTGCAACAACACCCGCATCAAATCCGGCATTCTGTGCGATCTGTTTCATCGGTGCATATACAGCTCTTAAAATAATATCTGCACCTACTGACTGATCACCTGAAAGGTCAAGGTTTACGGCTTGACTTGCTTTGATGAGTGCCGCACCACCACCGATAACGATACCTTCATCTACTGCAGCTTTTGTTGCAGAGAGTGCATCGTCCACTCTGTCTTTTTTCTCTTTCATTT
>Ga0256827_10001672_pt1 | contig 14279 bp, 16 predicted proteins | sample CV84metaG_FD_185977 | JGI IMG/M metagenome (GOLD analysis project Ga0256827, IMG submission 185977) | Hydrothermal vent microbial communities from East Pacific Rise, Pacific Ocean - CV84 | ecosystem: Environmental > Aquatic > Marine > Hydrothermal vents | place: Pacific Ocean: East Pacific Rise... | reverse complement strand
ATCAATACAATAGGATAATCCACCATCTAGTTCTGGTTCACTACCACGAGATGTTTTATAAAACATAGGTCCTGATTCTATCTTATGTTCAGACATTTTTTTAGAGATGATATCTGGTGGAATATAACTGGCCTCTAAAATTATTATACCTTCATCATCTAAAGCTTTTGATTCATCATACTGAACAATACCAACAACGCTAGCAACTTTTTCAAAAGACTTTATACAGGCATAACCATTCTTATCTTCATGTAAAAACACTTTAGCAATTTTATCATCATCTTTAGAAATAAAAAATTGATGATTGTAAGCTCTTAAGATAACCCCTGTACTATGCGTAACATACAAAAGTATAGACTCTATATCATTTTGTTTTGACTCTTCTATCTGAGCTAGCCTTAACGTGACTAACAATGGAATACTTAAAGATTTAAGGTCAATAGCCTTATATCTTAAAGTAGCATCAAGTTCATTTTCATGAGATAACGAAAGGACTCTACCTATACCTCGTTTTTCATCATTATCTGTTATAGTATACTCTTTAACAGGTCTATCATATGCAGCACTCAAGTCACGAGCAACACCCCTAATACTAAGGCAATCACCTCTATTCGCTGTTAACTCTATCTCAATTAAATCATCATTTAAAAATTCATTTTCTGAAACTTCCTGACCTAATTTAAATTTACCTATACTATCATCTAGTTCTAAAATCCCCTTACCTAAATCAGGAAGTCCTATTTCAGAAGCCGAGCATATCATACCATCAGAATCAATACCACGAAGTTTTACAGGTTTAATCAATAATCCACCTGGCATTTTAGCACCAACAGTAGCTACTACAACATTTAAACCAGCTCTAACATTTGATGCACCACATACAATTTGTCTTATACTGCTGCCTATATCTACTTGACACACATTTAATTTATCAGCATCAGGATGTTTTTCACATTCCAAAACCTTTCCAAATACTATCTTTTGTGGTACTCGATATTCTTCAATTCTATCAACTTCAAGACCTATAGAATTAAAAGTTTTTGCTATGTCACTAGTTGATATTCCACTTAAATCTATCCATTCATTTAACCACGATCTTGTAACTATCACTGAAACTGCTCCAACAATTTTATATCACCTTCAAATAACGAACGAAGGTCTCCTATCTGATGGATAAGCATCGCAAATCTCTCAACACCTAAGCCAAAAGCATATCCACTTACATTCTCATACTTAACAGCTTCAAAAACATTTGGATCAACTATACCACATCCTAAAACTTCTAACCATCCGGTTTTGGAACATACTCTACATCCATCACCTTTACAAAACACACAAGATATATCTACTTCTGCTGATGGTTCCGTAAAAGGAAAAAAAGATGGGCGAAAACGAACCTCTACATCCCCAAACATATACTTTAAAAAATCTTCCAATATAAATTTTAAATTTGCAAAAGAAACCTTCCCCTCTTCATCAACAAGCAAACCTTCAACTTGGTGAAACATAGGTGTATGAGTTAAATCATAATCACGACGAAAAACTGCACCTGGAGCTATCATTCTAATAGGAGGTTTAGTTGACATCATAGTACGTATTTGCACCGGTGATGTATGTGTTCTTAACATCATCTCATCTTTAAAATAAAAAGTATCTTGCATATCTCTCGCCGGATGATACTTAGGTAAATTTAAAGCTTCAAAATTATTAAAATCATTTTCCACCATCTGACCAGTTTTAACAGAAAAGTTCATAGATGAAAAATATTCTACTATTCTATCCATTGTTTCCATAACAGGATGCAAAGAACCAGCTTGAGAAGATGTACTAAACATAGAAACATCAATAGCCTCTTTTTTCATAGCTTCTTGAAGTGCCTTTGTTTGAAGAGTTATCTTTTTTGAAGTAAACTCATTCATAAGATTTGACTTATGAGTATTTAATTCTTTTGCTATTTGTGATTTTTGCTCATTTGGAGCAGTTTTCATTTTAGCAAATTCAGTAGCTAAAACACCTTTTTTTCCAAAAACAGCAATTCTAATCTCTTCTAAAGATTCAACACTGTCAGCACTGTTAATTTTATCGTACCACTCTTTCAAATAGAGTCTCCATTAAATGTAAAATTTTTATGAAATTATAATCAATTATTGCTAATAAAGAGCTTCATTGTCATTTAAATATGATATAATTCAATAAAAAAAGAGGAAGATAACATGTGTTTATTTTGTAAAATTTCAAATAAAGAGATACCATCAAATATTATTTTAGAAAATGAAAAATTTTTAGCATTTCATGATATAAATCCAAAAGCTCCGATTCATATACTTGTTATACCAAAATCCCACTATGACAGTTTTCATACAGTAGAATCTTCAATAATGTCTGAAATGACAGAATTTATAAAAGATGTAGCTCAAGAAGTAAATATAGATAAAACAGGATATAGAGTTATTACAAATATTGGTGAAAATGGTGGTCAAGAAGTTCAGCACTTACATTTCCATATACTTGGTGGTGCTAAACTAAGCTGGGGACATTTCAACGACTCTGATCCAAAAAATAATCTTTAAATATTAAAATTGACTAAGAGTATAATCTAAAATATACTCTTAGCATTTTCTCCAAAATCTTTCTCTCTTATAATTAACGCAAATTCGTATGCTATTAACATTAAAGTTAAACTAAATCCTAATACAATCGTCATTTCAAACATAATTAAATCCTTTAATTTTAAGTAATTATAGATTATATTTGAAAAGAATATCAAAAAAATGACAATTTGTCATTTTTTTGATACTATTTTATTTATTATTTCTTAAACCTTTTTTATAAAGTATATATCCCATAACTGGAAGTGTAAGATTTACTAGTAAACCTATTAATAGATGTATATTAAGAAAATAACAATTTAATGCACCTACTTCTACCAATTGATAGATAGACCATGAACCTACAGGAATATTAAGCACCAAACTAACTATTAGTCCAGGATTATAAAATCTATGTGTCTTCACTGCTATACCAATATGAAATATACCTGCAATAATCACAAAATAAGGAATCCATAAACCGTAAATATAATCAATACTCGAAAGCAATCCAAAAGTAGGTAAAGAGAACCAAATAAGTACCATATTTACATAAAATATAAAATTCTCATCAATTGGATTTGAAGTATCAGGTAATCTAAATATATAGTGGTTGAAATATGTTCCAAATCCACCAGGAAAGACAAATTCTTCTGTTTCATGAAGCAAATAAACCGGTGTTTGTAAAAGCAAAATAAACAATACATAGTCATGTGGTCTAACCGTAATTATTAAAATTGGAAATAAAAATAGGGAAACAATAAATCCAACTTTTGCCCACTCTTTTTTTAGCCACTTATAGTATTGGATACTATTCATATTACATCACCCTTGTCATAAGATCAGTTTAACTTGGACAAGATTCAATTTCACCCATATCTATAGTAGTTCCATTTCCACTAATCATCTCTTCATTTTCTCGAATAATATTTCCATTATGTTTAATAGAGTAAGTAATCTTTGTGCTATCTCTTATAGTATTAACAGTTGAGCAGTATGTCTCTAGTGAAGCCATAACCCAACGAGCTGCCATAGTATCATCAGCATCTGAGTTAAAACTGTAATCCAAATGAAAACTGTTAAATTTACGAGGATGATCTTCATTTCTAACAACCTCTCCATCTACACTTAAATCACTCACTTCTTTATTTTGATTTTTAGGTATAACAATAATATCTGAAGTTGTACAAGCTATCAAACCTGCTAAAAAGTACTCAATTGGAGAAATTTGTGGACAATCAATAATAAAACTACTTTTTGAAGTTTTAGCTTCAAACTTCATATCTTCTTTATGTGAAACAGTTATCTTCATGTTAATTACTCAAAAAATCTTGAAAATACTTAACTTGATTATTAGTATTTTCGCTAGATGTTCCACCAGCAGATGTTCTTGCATTCATAGAATTACGTAATTGTAAATATGGCATTACATCTTCATTTATTCTTTCATCAATCTCTTTAAGATCTTTATAATCCATAGTTGATAAATCTACACCTAACTCTTCACCCTTCGCAACTGCACGACCAGTTATAAAATGTGCTTCTCGAAAAGGTATATCACATTTTTCTACCAAATAATCTGCTAAATCTGTTGCACTAAGATGACCTATTGCACAAGCTGATTCCATATTTTCAGATTTTACTTCCATGGTTTTGATAGCTTCTTTAAGTATTTCAAGTGATATCTCAGCTGTTTCAACTGCATCAAAAACACCCTCTTTATCTTCTTGTGTATCTTTATTATAAGCTAATGGTAAAGCTTTCATAACAGTTAAAAGTCCCATAAGTGAACCATATACACGACCAGTTTTTCCACGAAGTAATTCAGGAACATCTGGGTTTTTTTTCTGAGGCATAATAGAACTTCCTGTAGAATACTCATCACTTAATTCAACAAATCCAAACTCATAAGAAGACCACATAACCAACTCTTCACTTAACCTTGATATATGCATCATCATTGTAGATATATTAAAAAGTATCTCTAAAGCAAAATCCCTATCACTAACAGTATCAAGACAATTAACACTAACTTCATTAAAGCCTAATAACTCAGCCGTCATATCTCTATCTATATTATGTGGAGTACCAGCTAATGCTGCACAACCAAGAGGAGAGATATTGTTTCTTTCTATAGAAGATTCAAATCTTTGAATATCTCTTTTAAACATAGAAAGATATGCACAAAGATGAAAACCAAAGTTTATTGGTTGAGCATGTTGCAGGTGAGTCATACCAGGGATAAGAGTATCTGTATGTTTATTAGCAACCTCAACTATCTCTTTCATCAGTAATTTTAAAGAAATAACAATCTCTTTATTTTTACGCAATACAAACCTACGAAAATCAACTGCAACTTGATCATTTCTACTTCTTGCAGTATGTAGTTTTTTACCAGCATCACCTATCAGAGCAGTTAAACGTTTCTCTATTCCCATATGAAGATCTTCATCACTTATCTTCCATTCAAACTCACCAGACTCTATCTCTTTTCTAATCTGATTTAAACCATTAGTTATAGCTACCAATTCTTCTGTTGTCAAGATACCCTGCTTTGCTAGCATAGCAGCATGAGCTAAAGAGCCCTCTATATCCTCACGATATAATTTTCTATCATACATTATTGAAGCATTAAATTGATCCAATAAGTTAGAAGCACTCGCACTAAAGCGACCTGACCACATTTTATCCATGTATATATCCTTGGTATTATTAAAAGTTTTGTATTTTAGCGAAATATGATTATATTACAAAACAATATTATTTAATTATAATTGAAACTTTTTATAAATATCATCTTCTAAGTCCCATATAGATCTATCTTTTAACGATTCTACAACAGACACTGTACAATCTACATCATCAGGCCATTCTCTAGTAAAACCATCCAAAGAAGTTTTATTTGTTCCATCTAAACCAACCATAAGCCCTGATATAAAAAGATCTCTTTGGACATCAATGTTATTTGTAACTCTCCATACTAACATATACGGATTTTCAACATCATTTTTTTCTTCATCTACAAATACTGCAATCCTAATATTTGTACTTAAAGATAACAGTTCATCAAAATATTTTTTTATAGGTTTATCTTTTTTTACTTTTATAACTGTTATAGGATTTTTAGTATCTTTCATATACTGTTTTAATGAAGTTGCAGATGGAATCAACTCTTGTACTTTTTTATACAATTTCTCATCACTTAACAAGATAGGGGCATCCACACTATTTTCTATAGTGGCATCAATACCAAGTTTTCCACCAACCAGTGTTTCAGGAGAAGAATGATCTAATGCATCCAATATTCCCTCTGTAACAAATATTGATTTTGGAGAGAATCTATTTAATACATAAGTTGTAAATTCATTATAATCTTCTAAAGCAGGAGCTTTCTCATCAACAAATATAGCATGCTTAACAAAAGACATCTGCCCTGCTCCCCAAAAAGCATGCATAAACTGTTTTGCATGTCCCTTATACAATGGTTGCATTTTTGCTAGTATAAGATTATGAAAACCTGCATTTTCAGGCATATGATAGTCTATCAAATCAGGAACAGTAGTTTTTAAAAGTGGAAAAAATATTTTACCAGTAGCCCAACCCATATATTTATCTTCCAAAGGTGGCTTACCAACAACAGTTGCTAAAAACACTCTATCTTTTTTCATAGTTATCGCACTAACTTCCATGACAGGATATGGTTCTTCTAAAGTATAGTACCCTGTATGATCTCCAAAAGGTCCCTCTATTTTCATCTCATTAGGATCAACCCATCCTTCTATCACATAATCAACATCTTTAGGTATATATAAAGGTGTTGTTATAGATTTTACAAGTTGTGCAGGTTTTTTTGTTATAAGACCATACATAAGTAACTCATTTACACCATAAGGCAAAGGTGCTGTAGCACACCAAGTATATAATGGATCACCACCAATAGCTATACTTACTGGCATTTTTTGACCAGCTTTTTGATACTGATCAAAAAAGTGCGAAGAATCTTTATGAATTTGCCAATGCATTCCAAGATGATTTTTATCATAAACTTGTAACCTATACATACCAAGATTTACCATCTCACCATTAAGACTTTGAGTATAAACTTGCCCCATAGTGATAAATGGACCACCATCTTGCTCCCATGTAGTCAAAACCGGCAACTTATAAAGGTCTATATCATCATTTAGATATCTAATCTTTTGACATTCACCACTACTACCAAGACGCTTTGGAAAAATATTTTTTAAAGAAAAAAGCTCTTTAGCCATATTTACCTTATCACCAAAACACGAAGGTGGTTTCATATGTAAAAGGTTTGTAATCTCATCGGCAACAGATTCTATAGTACGACCAAAAAGTAGTTCACAACGCTTATATGAACCAAAAACATTCATCAAAACAGGCTCATCATATTTTTTATCATTTTGCTTATCCACTACATTAGTAAACAACAATGCCTTACCACCATCATCTTTTTTAACTTCTGCATATGCTAAATGAGGTATATCAAGATATATATCTAACTCATCCTCAATAACTTTTATCTCATCATGTCTTTTTAGTAACGTTATAGTTTTTTTCATTTATATATTCTCATCAATTTATTTTCATCAATTATATCACAATAGAAATAATTAAATATGACTCTCTTTCTTTTTTAAAGATGGCTCATCTATATAGAATCCTTGTGAATAATCTATCCCTAACTCTTTAACTTTATCCATAACAACACTAGAATGAACATATTCTGCAACTGTTTTCATACCTAGTTTTTTAGCAAAATTAACTATAGTTTCTACAACCAATAATGACGACTTATCTATATGTATATTTTCTATCAATGAACCATCAATTTTTATATAATCAGCCCTGATTTTTATAAGATAAAAGAAGTTCGAATATCCACTTCCAAAATCATCAATAGCTATTTTAGCTCCATATCTTTTAACTTCATTTATAAACTTTTCAACTTTTGTAAAATCTTTTATAGATTCTGATTCTAGTATCTCAAATGTCACTCTTGAAGCTGATTTAAAATTTTTCAATTTATCTAAAATATAATTATATATTTCATTACTCATAATATCTTCTATGGATAGATTAATATTAAACTCATATTCCGTGTTTTCAAATGCTAAAAAAGATTTTTCTATCATCTGTTTTGTTATCTCATTATAAACTTTTATCTTTTTTGCAATAGGTATAAACAATATGGGTGAAAGTACATTTCCATTTTTATCCACTAAACGCGCTAAACATTCATACTTAACTATCTTCGATGTTTTATTATCTAGTATCGCCTGAAAATATGGAATGATTTTAGAATTTTTGACACCATCTCTAACAACGCCTGATAACTTAAGATTTCTTTCATAATCATTTTCAAAATTCATTCTATCTTCATAAATCCAAAATGCTATACCTTTGGAAGTAGCATAATGTAAAGCCATAGATACTTTTGAAAATATATGTTGATGATCTATACTTGAAGTTGATGCTATCGTAAGATCCAAAAAAATATTTGTGTTTTGATAAAGTACATAATACTTACTTACTTCTTCATAAAGTTCTGATAGATACTTCTTTAAATCATAAAAACTTAAACTATCTTCCATCGTAAATGCAAACTCTGCACCTGATAATCTGTAAACTTTATGATTTTTTAGTTTTTCTTTTAAATATTTAGCTACTTGCTCGATAACAAAATCACCAATAATAAAACCATAAAAATTATTTATAGTTTGAAAATTATCTATCTTTATAAGAACTAATCCATAATCTTCGTTATATTGCAAATCTTTTCTTAACTGATATACATTTGGTAAATTTGTTAAATGATCAGTAAAGTATCTACTAAAAAGTTGTTTTCTGCACTCTTGAGCATTTAAATTTTGCTCTGTATACAATTGATATACTTTTTGAATAATTTGGTGTTCAAAATCTTCATCACCATCAAATTCTTTTAATGAAAAAACATTTACGATAGTTTTTGTCTTATCATCATGCTTCAAACACACGATATTGGCGTTAGGCATATTTTTTTGAAGTTCATTTTTCAATGTTTGGACCATAACCGTATTATGTATAAAAGAGTCTATATGAATAACATAATATTCATACTTTAAATGACTTATCCTTTTAACTACATTAGCAACTTCTGAAGATGATTCCAATATAAAACTATCTATATTTATCTGATTCATATGTTTTCTCTTAATTTTACTTGTTATTATAATAACATAAATATGTAATAAAGTAGATTTTAACAACAGTTTTTATATAATAGACTCTCAAACTATTATTTTAAAGTATACGGTGGTACAGTTGAAGTCATATCAAAACCTTGCTCTTTTACAAAACTTATATAGACTTAAAGCTATCGGTTTTGAGTATATTGATCATTTTACTGAAAATATAAATATAGAATATGAAACACCATCAACTCTTTTAGAATTATCATCAACTATCTCTTCTTGTTATCTTTGTGATTTAAGTAAATCAAGAAAACAAAGTATGAGTGGGTTTGGAAATGAAAATGCAGATCTATTTATACTAGATTTCAGTGTTTCTCAAGCCCAAGATAGTACAAATCAATACTATACTAGTCGTTCAGGAGAAATACTTAAAAATATGATAGAAAATGTTATAGGCTTGAGAATAGAAGATGTATACTTAACACATGCAGTAAAATGCAAACCATTAAATTCTAACAAACCATCCCCATCAGAATATAATTCTTGTAAAGCATATTTATATGCTCAATTAGACTCCATAAAACCAAAAGTTGTAGTAACTTTGGGTAATGAAGCTTATTCTAACTTTACCGGAGATGATGATAATTTTGAAAATATAAGAGGTCATGTGATAGACTTTAAAGAGTATAAGCTTATACCTATTCATCATCCTAGTCATCTACTAAGAAATCCAGATTTAAAAAAAATCACGCTAAATGATTTAAAAACTATAAAGAGTTCATTATGAAAAAAATGCTGATACTGCTAACGCCAATAATACTGTTTTCACAAAGTTTTATGATATCAAACATACCATTACCTAAAACATATATACAAAATTTAGATCCATATGAATGTAACGAAGAATGTTTACAAGCTTATTTAGATAAGGATATGATATTTTCTTTTTTAGCACATTCAGATAAAAAAACAACAAATTCTAAACAGAATGATTTAAGAGTAATGTATTTATCTATATTAAACCTTGGGTCTACAAACTCCATAAAAAAGATAAAACTTGCTCTTTTACTACCTTATAAAAAGATAGGAAGATATGCTTCTAGTACAACAAATGCTACCTTTGCTTATCTTATGACTAAAGGGAATACCTTTATGTTAAAAAGCTATAAAATTAAAACTGAAAATGAAGATGAACTAAAATCCACCTTGAAAATGATAAAAGATGATGGTTTTAACTATATCATAGCACCTTTGACTCTTCAAGGTGCACAAAATATTATGAAAATAAATCCTAGTTTAAACATATACTTTCCAACAATAAATAAAAAAGATATAAATACTTCATCATCTAATTTATACTTTGGAGCTATAGACTATGAAGCACAAAGTAACTTATTACTAAAAACAGCTGTTTCACCTCTTATAATATTTTCAGACAAATCACAAACAGGACAAAAATTAGCAAATTTTCAAAAAGAAACTTTTTTCAATACACCAATAAATGAAGAATCTATAAGAACTATATATAGTGATAATGAAAATGATGAAAAAAAAGTTATAAATTATTACATATCAAAAAGAACTACAAATCTAGAACGATATCTTAAAAACAATACAAAAATAACTAACGGATCTTTTTTTATAAATACACCTATCATAAAAAGTGGTATGGTTATGTCTCAACTAACACTATATGATACAAATGCCACAAATATACTCTCTACTCAAATAAATTATAATCCTTTATTACTTTCCATGACACAGTATATAGATAGAAAAAATATGATAGTTGCAAACTCTATAACTAAACAAAACAATATCTTAATAGAAACAAACTCTATACTTGGTAATGATATCGTTTATGACTGGATAAACTATACTACCACAGTTGGAGTTGATTATTTTTATACAAAAATAACATTAGAACCAAGAACGTATGATATAAATCTTAAAAACAATCAAATGATATATGATATAGAACTTTTAAAACCAGCAAGATACAGATTTAAAAAAGTCCAAGAATTAAATCTTTTATATCTTTAGTTAACTTCTGAGGTTTTCCGTCAAAAGTTATATAAACAAGCAATATATCCATCTCAAATATTTTTTTATCATCTTTAAAAATCATTTGTTTTAAAGAAAAAGAAGCAGATTTCATCTGAACTAATTCAGTTCTAATATCTAATAAATCACCAAGTTTAGCACTAGAAGAATACTCAGCATTTACTTTTTTAGCTACAAAATGACCACTATCAAGAACAGGTGTTATCCCTTTAGCATAAAAAGCCTCACTTCTAGCTCTTTCACAAAAATTTAAATAATTTGAATGATAAACAACACCACCAGTATCTGTATCTTCATAGTAAACTCGTATTTTCACCTATTCTCTCCTATTTTAGGGACTTTGTGGTAGTCCAAATTATTAACTGTGCCCACACTGTGCCCTTTTTTTAAAAATGATGCTCGCTTTTGACGCTTATTTTTATCTCTTGCCAGCTTATATGCTTTAGCATATGTCTTTAGAGTGATTTCAGAACTTTTATGACCTAACATGCCACTCACCCATAAAGGATCTTCATGTTCAGTGATCATCATAGTTGCAAAAGAGTGTCTTAGCTGATACAAATAACGATTATCTCCCTCATCTAGCAACTGCTTAAACTGTTTCGCAATGATATCATGGCTATAAAATGGTTTTTTTGAACTATTCAAAAATATATCACCATTTTCATTACCACTCCAATGTTCCTATTTTTCCATCTTTATCTTCCCACATAAAGTTTTTTTGTATCACTTCTGATTTTTTACGAGGTGTAGCTCCTAACATAACAAATAGATTATTAAGAGAAGTAGCATCAGGCATCATCTTAATATCGTTTTCATCTGTTTTGAGTTTATCAAATATACTCGTGTAAAGAGTATCTCTACAATAATCATCAGAGATGTCTCCTTTTTTAGCTTTAAACTGAGATAGAGCCAGTTCTGCATTATCCAAAAAAGTTATTTTGATTTGTTTTTGTTTTTGTTTTTGTTTTTTATTTGTCATTTCCATCATCCTACATGTAAATTATTTAATCTCTATTCTACTGTGCCTAATTGTATACTTTATAACACTAAGATTATCTAAACAGTCTTCAATTATATTTTTTATATGTTGTACTCAATAATAGTTCTCCTTCTACCATTATATCATCCACTTCTTCATATCGAATACTTTCTAATGTAGGTTCTAGTCTTGCATTTTCATCAATATTTAAGCCATTTTGTAGCATCACTTTTTTTATATTTTCAAAATTACTACACCACTCTTTTGCTTTTTGTATATCTTTAGCTTTTTCATACTGACTCAAGGTCATTCCTCTTTTAATCAAGCGTGTAAAAACTAAACTTACCTGCGAATCAACTACCCTGATAGCTATTTTGTACTCATCGTCTTTTGTACTGATATATTGTAAAATATTCTCTTTTATATCCTCATCGAAACTGTAGCCAAGTGTCTCAAAACTTTTTTGAATAGTATGTAATTCTTGATTTTGTTGATTTAGATAATGTTTATGCATAAATTCTCTATAGCTTTTTTTATCTATCATCTTTTGTGATAAAAAAATTTTCACTTTTTCTTTTTCCATATAGTCAAATTCATTCATATTACTTTGTATTTCATCTTTGATTAAGGTGGTATTAAATAACTTTAAATAGGTTACCTTAGCTTCTTTTATTTTAAACTCTATGGGATGTTTGAGGGAAGATATCCTATCGGCTTCTTTCATGTCTATTTTTCTTACAAGTTCTATGAAAATTTCCAGCTCATTATTTTCATCTTTAAAATATTCTTCTATCCTTTTTATATTCTTACTTATCTCATATTTAGATATAACACTAAGATAACGGTCTTTTTGAATAAAGATTTTTGACTTCAACTCAAATAATTTTTGCATATATTCTGATTCTGTAATATTAGCTATATATTTGTGTTGTTCATAATCTATATCATTTATTGAAATTTCTTCTAGTTTAGCTTTATAGCTTTTTTTTAGTTCTTGTAAATCATTTTCAAAATCTTTTAAAAAAGGGTATTCAGCAATAACAGCCAATATCTTCATAAGTTCATCAGAAAATTTAAGCATTTTAGAATTGATTAAATCTTTTCGAATCTTTTTCTTTTGTGTAACACTTAAAGACATCATAGCACTCATATTAAACCTTTAGTAGTATATAACTTAAATTATCTTTTTGTTTTTTTGTTTTTAATACTTTCTCTAAAGCATCATTGATATCTTCTATATCGTTTATCTTAAAACACTTCTCAAGCTCTTCAATTTCAAACTCTCCCCATATGCCATCACTACAGAGAAAAAATATATCATCTTCAAATATTTTTATTTTTCTCATATAGATCTGTACCTCTATATCTGGCATAATTGCCGAAGTTAAAATATGACCTTTTGGATGAAAAATTGATTCCTCTTCTGTTATTTCCCCACTGTCAATAAGTTGCTGAATCACTGAATGATCATGAGTAAGTTTATTTAAAAACTCCCCTTCTTTTTTATAAACACGGCAATCTCCAACATTAAATACAAAATTCTCATTAGCAAATACAATACCTGCTGTGGCACATCCTGTGTCAATATTTTTCAACATATTTTGCGTATTTTCAAGAGTGATTTTAAGTTTGTCTTGGTTGTTTATATTAGATTTACTTAAATTTTTTAGCCATATTTGTGTAGCAATTTCACCCTGCTTTTTTCCACCCATTCCATCAGCTATACAGGTAACTTGTATGTTAGATTCTATTTGTTGTGGACTTTCCATCGACTCCGTTACAATAAGATTATCTATTATGATGCCATCTTGATTTGTATTTCGTTGTTTTCCAGTATTGGTATAGTATTTAGCTTTCATAACACCACCTTAAATAAAGCATTCTGAGAGAGTCCAAGTATGTCTGCATTTCTTATAGGTATTTTTACTTCTGCTAACTGCTTTTTGCCATTGAGATAAATTCCGTTGGTACTTGAAAGATCTTTTACAAACCATTTTCCATCTTCACAAATGAATTGTGCATGTTTACGGGAAATTGTTGGATATTTTTTTAAGATCTCGCTTCCTTTTTCTTCTCTGCCTACAACACTATTTGTATAGATATGGAGTATGTTATTGTCTATCTCTAGTTGTAATTTTTCCTCTTTTGAAGTTCTTTTCTCATCACATTGCACTATCTCTACACTCTCAAGTGGAGTTAGACAAGATTTACAGATAAATTCTGACGGTTTATTTTCATGAAGACATGCAGGGCATATTTTACATTCCATTGATCACCTCCAAATCTTTTTGATAAGGAATACCTACAATGATATTGCCAAAGCATTGTAATTTTTTATTTTTTGTCAAAGTAGCATAGCCATTGTATTTGTTTTCTAATTTTTTATTGAGAATAATAAGTTTTTGATTTTTAGAACCTTTGTACAAAAGAGTACTTTCATTGCCGTGCTCA
>Ga0256827_10001671_pt1 | contig 14280 bp, 20 predicted proteins | sample CV84metaG_FD_185977 | JGI IMG/M metagenome (GOLD analysis project Ga0256827, IMG submission 185977) | Hydrothermal vent microbial communities from East Pacific Rise, Pacific Ocean - CV84 | ecosystem: Environmental > Aquatic > Marine > Hydrothermal vents | place: Pacific Ocean: East Pacific Rise... | reverse complement strand
TTACCAAAATTTAATCTACTCAATTTCTCACCATATTCAAGTACCAATTCATCAACAGTATCTGTGATTTCAATAGGCTTATTGATTCTTGAATTTAAGATTGCTTCATTAATTGCTTCTCTAATAAGCAATGTGTCGCCTTTTGCTAAGGCAGTGCTTTTTGTAAAATTCATAATTTTTTCTTTTTTTAATTTGTTACTATTCTTATTCTTTTATTTTGACAAAGTTTTAATTATTATCAATTAATTTTTGGTAATTATTTTCTAAATTTTTTGTTTTTGTTTTTAATGTATCGAATATTTTCTTTTTATGATTATAATTGTTCAATATTTTGAAAAAATTGAAAAATAATAATATAAATATTATAACTGATGGCACTAATACAAATGCTGTTTCAAAATATGTATAAGCATAATAATTCACTAATACATATAATAAATATGTTGTAATAACAAAAAACAAATGTTCTAATTTTAAATTTTCATCTAAATATATCATCACGAAGAAAAAACCAGAAAATACCAACATTATATACAAGAATGTCGTAAAAATACCAAAATTATTAGAACAACAATCTTCAAACATACTAACTTTTTTAGTAAATCTAAAAAAGAAAACACTTTGTTTATATCTACTCGAATATATTTTATATACTATATCATTATCATCGAAAGCACCAACGAAATCATAATTGCGTTCATAATTTTTGTCTTTAATTCTCTTAATATCAGCAAATACACTTTGTCTTACTTCAACTGTATCTTTACTGGTAAACACATAATATTGCGTTGTCGTGTCTGTTTCAGTTGTTGTGACTATTTTATACGATTTCAAATCATCATCTAACCATATATTTTTTTCATTGTTGAAAAAAGGATATAAAAAACCTATAATCACTAATACAAACATACTAACAAATATTATTCTATATTTTAACATAATTCGTTTTTTAAATTGTTATTACTCTTTTTTCTTTTTTCTTCTCATTATTTTTATCCACACCTAATAATTTATCATATTCTGTTTTTAATGTATCATATTTTTTAGTTTGCTTTTGTTTAATTCGACCATAATGTGTTAATGATTCACCAACACCGATTGGTTCACTACCAACATCACCCATAACACTATAAGCAATTATATCAATAACACCAAGAAATGCGTATAATCCAACTAACCAACCAGAATAATTGAATGCGTGAAAAAATAATAATAAAAATAATACTTCTCTCAACATAATATATAATAATTTCAATCTAATTGAGTAAACATTTTCATCACTACTATCAAAAACACTTACAAAAAATGAAATAATCATTGCTATTGTCCATATTGATCCAATAATCACAAATAAGGCAGTTAAGGCACTATCAACTCGTTCTACATTATGTGTTTCAATTTCAAATTTACTATGATTTTTTGCGTAATCTTCTTTTTCAGTTCTTTCATATTGATCATATGTTTCATGTGCACCAAATGTATAGACAAATTCAGAAAGTTTGCTCATTTTTCTTCGATATGAAACAACAGTATCATTTTTTATTGTTGCAACATAATCATATACATATTTTGGGCTCTTTAAATTATCAGCAAATGTATAGAATTTTCCATTATCTGCTTTCATTTTATTACCATCATAAATTGTTGTTGATGTGAAACCAATTTCATTTCTTTTAAATGTGTAACCATGATACACTAAACCGAGAATAAATAAGAACATAAATAACATATATATTCTCAATCTGGTTATAAATCTTGTTTTTATTACTATCATTTTATAATATATTTTGGATTAATAAAATCTGTGAGCCATACTTTGTTTTTAGATAGATAAAATTTAACACCATCTTCAGACATTTTTTTAGTATCGATGTGAAAGATAAAGACATCACCGTGTCTTTTACCAACTTTTTTTGCTGTTTCTAAATCAGATGATAAATGAACATGTAATCGTTCACGTTTTTCGATACCATTTTTCATTATAGATTCGACTGATTTCCAAGCAGTACCATGATATAAAATATCTGGTGGTTCTATCTCTGTTAATTGAACATCAACATCAATAGAATGTCCTTGGTTACATCGGATATCTTTTTTGTTATCAGAGTATGAAAATCTCGTTTTATTGTCTGTATCGACAATAAAATCTAATTCTTCATTTGTTATTTTTAAATGAGATATTAACTCTTTTACTTCGACATAACCAAATTTGTTCATTGTTAAATGTTCTTGTTCTGGTTTATGTCGAAGTAAAAGAGTAATATACTTACTTATTCTTTTTAATTCTTTTTCTGTTTTCATATTTTACAAATATAGTAAAAAAAATATTAATGAAATCATAATTGATTTATTATATTATTCCTTTTTATTATTATTATTTCTTCTTCATAATCACTAATAATACCATCACGATAATTTTTTAATATTGGATGTAGACCTATTCTCTCATCTGTGAACATATTTTCTACCTTGAAATACTTTTCAAAAACAGCAATCATTTTTAATGGATTATATATGAAATTCTCTTTAATTTCACATAAATAATTAACCATTGATGAAATTTTCACATCATTATAATTCCATCTTTCGCTATGTTTTTTATTGATATGTGGAAATCGATTATCAACATATTCTCCAATAAAATGATTAAATTTTTCAGTCAAATAACTTGGTGCCGTTTTATTATAATTTTTATCATAATCAAATATTAGAGTAAATGATAAAATATTCTTATATTGATTATATGACACCATATTATTTTAATTTAAAAGATGAATTAAGTGATTCAAATGTATTAATATTATTAATTGCTTTTGCTAACATATCATCAACAGAAAGTACAGTAATTTTCTTCGTTAATTCATCATACTCCGGAAAGTTCTTTTTATCTCTCAATGGAATTGTGTCCGTAGTAATCAATTCAACTAATGCTGATTGTTGTATATTATAATAAGCACCACCTGATAAAACTGGATGTGTTATCATTGCTCTAACTGAATTAGCACCTGCTTCTTTCATAATATTAGCAGCCTTTGTTAATGTTCCAGCAGTATCAACCATATCATCTACGATTATTACATCTTTGCCTTTAACATCACCAATAAGTTTCATTTCACCTACTTGATTTGGTGCTGGTCTTGTTTTATGACAAATAACCATATCAGTATCAAATAAATCCGAAAAAACTTTTGTTCGTTTAGTACCACCAACATCAGGACTTGCGAAAATCAAATTATCTAAACCTAATGATTTCACATAAGGCACAAATACATATGATGCTGATAAGTGATCAACAGGTATATTAAAAAATCCTTGAATTTGATCAGCGTGTAAATCTATTGTTACTACTCTTGTGAAACCTGCAGTTTCAATCATATCTGCTACTAATTTAGCACCAATTGGAACTCTTGGTTTATCTTTTCTATCTTGTCTTGCAAAGCCAAAATACGGTATGACAGCAATTCGTTCTGTCGCAGATGCTCTTTTCATAGCATCACCTAACAATAATAATTCAAATAAATTATCTGTTGGTGGTGTTGTCGATTGAATAACAAACGCATCAGTACCTCTTACAGTTTCATCTAAATATGCGATAAATTCACCATCTGAAAAATTTAATCTTGTCGATTTATTTAGAGGTTGCTTATCAAATTTATTTGATATTTTTTCACCTAATGTCTTTGTAGCAGTTGCTGAAAAAATTCTAACTTTTCTTTTATCCATTTTTATATTAATCTTTTTTTATAAATAGTTTATAATTAAATTTTAGTTTTGTGTATATTCATTTCTAACAACAAATATTCCTAAACCAATACAAACTATTAATGTAAATATATATGCTAAAATAATTGCGTATAAAGGTGGCTCGACTGTCAAATAATCAAATTGTGTAAACTCCAATCGTTCCCATCGTTTATTAACTTCACTATCGGTATATTGAGCAATATCTAATAAATCTTTTTCTGATAATGTTCTATCACCTTTATTGATATAATTTTTAATATTTGAAATCATACCAGCAGATGTTGACCATGTGAATATGTGATTCCACACTATTTTGTTATTTTCATCTACACCAAGATTAATTACTAATTCATTTTTATTACCACCAATCCAATAATTTTCTTGTTGTATTCCAATGTCATCATTACTTGTTTTATGAATCAAAATCCAAATTCTAACTTGTTTATCATAGCCAAGTTTACCATTTATTTTTTGAAATTCTTTCTGAACTTTTTTATTATTCCAACCAAGTACAGATGGATAATTAAAATAATTTCTATCAAATTCTGGATATTTAAATAGTTTCAATGAATCTGCTTTTTCATCAGTAATTTTAATATAATTAAATACTGTATAATCAGATGCTTTAATTCTATTTTCATAACTGTGTTTTGTTGTTACTGGTATTTGTGTTTTATAATCACCATCCCAAACAGTTTTCCAAACATAAGAATATTTTCCTACTTGCTTACCTTGAAATTTTGTACCAGAAGAATAACTACATCTATCTCTTGAAGCATAATTCTTTCTTGTATTAGTTTTTATTTTATGTCCACCAAATTGCTTATTCCATTTTTCATATTTTGATTCCGAAATAGTAATTCTCTCACCTAATTTAGTCTTAGCATACCATCTTGGTCCTTCATCATTTTGATAAGAACAATCATAATATCTGGTACAATATGTTGTATTACCTTTTGAATCAGTACCACAAGCATATTCTTCTGAACAAGTTTGAGAAATCCATTCATTATAAGGTTCTTCTTCCCATACTGAAACAACTTCATCACCCCAATATTCAGTAAATTGTGCTGAAACACTTTCAACAATTGCTTTTGTTCCAAAAGATATTGCTGTTGGAATAAATATCATAAATACTAATTCCCACCATACAATATATCTCTTAAACCAAATTAATAAGACTATTGCGGTTAAAAGTGCTATTCCAATTGTTCCAAATATTATCATCTTTCTTATTTTTTAAAATTGTAAAAAAAAATGAACTGTTGCTCAATAAACAACAGTTCAAAAATTTATTATTGTTTTTTAACTTGATTACCAACTGCTAAAACTACCTCTGGATTTTCATCAAGATATTTTTTCAATTTTTGTTTTTCAGTATCTGTCAATTCTTTTTTTGTATTTGATATTTCTACATCTTCATCAGAAGTCGTGTTTTCTGTGATTTCGTTTTTATCTTTTTTAGAAAAAAGTTCTATATTATCATCTACGCCTTTTTCAAAAACATCTTCAGTTGTAGTTGATGTCACAGGCTTATATGAAAGTATTTTCCATGCTTCTTCTGTTTCCATAGTTAATTTGGCTGTTACAATTTCTTCTTTTGTAAATCGTCTATCATAAAAACTTTTACCTTCTAATATTTCATCATTAATAAACCAAGTTGTGGGTTTTGTTTTTATATATGTCGCATATTCTCTCGATACATCTATACAAATATCCTGTGCTTGTTTAAATTTTGCTCGTTCTGTTTTGATCGTTGCCATTAATTCTTTATATATATCCGGAGATAGATTTGGATTAAAGCCAGAAACTAATTGTAACATAGCATTATCATCCATCAAATCACCAGCAATCTTACCAAAAATACTTTCAAAATCTGCTGAATACTTATCTGTTACTTCTGCACCTTGTGTGATAACTTTAAACATATTATCGTGACTTGTTTTACAGATTTTTTCTTGTCCTTTGAAACGTTCTCTTAAAGCCATTTCTTTGTTGTCAATTCCCATGTCATAGAAAAATAATCCAACACCAAGTGCTAAAACAACAATTCCAATTAATACTAATCCTAATTTTTTCATACTACTTTTTTTAAATTTAATTTATTTATACTTATTTATACTTATTTTAAAATTTCATTTAATCGATAAACTTTCCAAGCATCATTACCTTTAAATTGCTCTTTTTTACCAGTTACTGGGTTTTTAAAAACGTGTGAATGTGCTTTTTTTGTGATTTCAACTAAAGTGTATAATTGTGGTATTGAATTACCTCGACCAGTCATAATAACTACACTCTCGTTCAATTTAACATCTTTAATAGATATTGGTGTTTTTCCCTCTGCTTCAATTTCTTTTTTTAATGTTACTTTACCAACAACTTCTTTATTATCGAAAATATCGAAAATTTTCGCTTTGTATTCTTTTTCGTTTTCTAATGAAACCACAAGCATGTTTTTCATACCTTTTAATATTCTTTTGAAAGCATATTTCTTTCCAGATATTACAAATACTTGACCTTCTTTCAAATCGATGATTTTAACATCTTTTGTTTTCAATTCTCTAAATTTCAACATATTTTTTTATTTCTTTTTATAATTATACAGCAAAGATAATGTAATTTTTTTAATTATGCAAGGAAAGTTGTATTTTTATCAATAGTAAAAGTTGTCCATTCGATATTCACACTATTCTGTTTTTCTAATTTCTTTTGTGCTATCTCTTTATCACGCTTCTCCATCAACTTTAACTCCATTGTTTTGAGTAATGCTGGTAATGATTTATTATCACCATTTAAATTAGAAATTTTCATATCTCGTATTAATTTCTCATGAGTTTTTAGTGTCAATATTTTACCGTGTAACGCATAAACTGGTGTATCTTCCAATCTCTTATTATATGAAATGATTTTTGCTGGTCCTTTTATTTTATGTAAATCAAATTCAATAGATCTGAAATTCTCTATGCCTTCATAAAATTCTCCTGATGTAACATAAATATCATATCGGAAATGAAGCATTTCTACATTATTTAAATTTTGTAAAAAATGTGTTTTATCTGTATATAATGTATCATCATTTTTTAATTTAAAATGTTTTAACATAGTTATATTATGTGCTGAATAACCAGCACCACTATCGTACACTATTTTACTTGCAGACACATTAATAGATGGACATAAATACATGTATCTATCAAGATTTATATCTGAAAAAATCTTTGATAAATTTATAATATCACCGAAATTTTTTTCAGTAGCAAGTTTATCGAGTATATCTACAATTTGTGCTTCCATATTTATAATTTGTGCAAATATAATATAAAAATCTGAAATAAAAAAATTATTTGGAAAGAATTATTCGTTTAATGTATTTTGGGAATGTATTTTCAATTAATTTCATTCTATCATCAAAATAAGATTTCGATAGATCATATTCTTCATATGTTGCTTTTATATTCACAATAAAATATTTATCTGATGAATATTCAAATGATATGATTTCAAATTGAGCATATACTATATCATTTATTTTATGAAGAATATTATTCTCATCAAAATCTAATTCTAATAAGAATATTTCTTTTTGATCGTCATGTGTTGTATTGTAATACAATTGAAATACCATATATGTTATAATACTTTTATTTGAAATTGTTTTTTATCATTCTCATTATTTTGCGTTTTCTTTTACTATTTACTTTAACATTAAAACGTTCTTCAAATAATGTTTCACCAATGTCACCACCTCCAAATAATTCGATTTGTTGTTTTTTCCAAACTTCATCTCTACCTTGAATAACACTATAAGGTATTCTCATTGTTTCAAACATATTTGACATTGGTCCTTTTTTTAGTGAACCCTTATATAAATCATAAAAGAAATTTTCACCAGTAAAAAAACTTGATATAATCATTTTTTTATTTGGTGCTGATGACACAAGAGGTACATAAGAACCATATATTAATTCTATTTTTCTTTTTGTCATTAATGATAGATCATTAACATGTAATATAGTTGTTTCATATCCAAACGCTACATCTGCCGCAGTATCACAAATAAATCTATTCTTATTATCAAAACAAACATGTTTTAGATCCCAACGTTCTACACCAGGTTTTAAAAAAAATGGCAATTTTTTATAATTATTTTTAATTTTATCTATCATCTCTATCATATTTTTCATTTTATTGTCAATATATGTTATTGTAAAATCTGGATTAAAAATCAATTCCCACAGATAAATCCAACTCATAATATTAGTAAAACCAATTTGCATAGATTTCGCAAATATTATAAATCGATTTTTATCATAATGTTTAATTATATTTTTCTGGAAATCCATTAATTTAACATTAAAATTACTTTCAATAAAATATTCTTTACTTGAAAAACATTTAGCATATTCAATCATTTCATTATTCGAGTATGTAAATTTTACATTTTTTCTTTTTAAGTCTTTATCATTTAAATAAAAAATATTTTGCGTTCTCGTTAGTTTTTCACAAGATTCCATTTTTTCTTGTAATTCTTTAACTTTTTCTGTATCGAATACCATATCATTATATTATTTTATGTTATATATAAAACTTATAAAGTCAAAAATCAACAAAAATCAACAAACATAGAAGTAATGTGTCATTTTTTTGACATATCATTGAAGGTTTTTATTTCATATGATATTTTAGAAAGCCCGGAATAGACATCTCTTTCTGATAATGTTTTCATGAAACGTTTTAGTGTTTTAATATTAATTTTATCTTTATGTAAAAATTTAGCTTCTTTAATAATATTGAAATTAAAATTCTCATCTACATATATAAGACCTTGGTGTTCAAGTATTTCGTTTTCACATATCATATTTTCTGGACAAACAAAATAATATTTATTTGCTATTGAATTAGTTTTTCTTTTATATTTTTTCTTTTTAGAATTAAAAGATTCGAGCATCATTAAATGTTTCCAATATTTCTGCCTATCGATTTTTTCTGTGAAATTTTTAACTTCTTTTAAAAAATCACCTCTTGAAACTTTAATTTCATATTCATAGATATAATCTGTCGAGGTTAATTTTGCTACATCCATTTCAGAAAAACCAGCACCCTGAAAACGCTTACAGATTCCTTGTGTGGAATCTGTAAATAAATATTTTGATAATTCTGTTTCTATGTCTTTCGTTTTCATTATAATGTAATTGAACCTAAATCTTTTCCGATATTACTACGCTTTTTCATATAATCAACAATTTCTTTTTTGCGATCAATTGTTTTTTTAATAATATTATCTTTATTTGTTTCATTTTTAAATTGTGTACCCATTTTTTTATTCATTTCATTATGTGTAGGATTTTTAAATAATTCACCTAAAATTTGAACATCTCGATTTTTATTGTTTTCATATCTACTTTTTAAATCATTACCAATGTTTGATGTTTCATCGTCTTGAATATATGCTGTTTCTAAGTCATTACCAATATTATTAGTATCATCATCTTGAATATATGCTGTTTCTAAGTCATTACCAATGTTTGATGTTTCATCGTCTTGAATATATGCTGTTTCTAAGTCATTATTTATATTATCACTTAATTCTCCGGCATTATCTTGAACATACGCAGTTTCTAAATCATTATCTATATTATCCGTTAGAATACCTGGCTCATCTTGAATATACGCAGTTTCCAAATCATTTCCAATATTTGTTGTTAATTCTCCGGCATCATCTTGAATATATTGTAAATCTAAATCATTATCTATATTATCTGTTAATTCACCTGGTTCATCTTGAACATATTGTAAATCTAAATCATTATCTATATTATCTGTTAATTCTCCGGCATCATCTTGATCATATACAGTTTCTAAATCATTATCTATATTATCGGTTAAAATACCTGCTTCGTCTTGTTCATATTGTAAATCTAAATCATTTCCAATATTTGTTGTTAATTCACCTGGTTCATCTTGAACATATTGTAAATCTAAATCATTATCTATATTATCGGTTAAAATACCTGCTTCGTCTTGTTCATATTGTAAATCTAAATCATTTCCAATATTTGTTGTTAATTCACCTGGTTCATCTTGAACATATTGTAAATCTAAATCATTATCTATATTATCGGTTAAAATACCTGCTTCGTCTTGATTTAAAAACACATATTCATTATCATTCAAATTCGTTGATGAATCACCAACATTATCTGTTAATGTACCTGGTTCGTCTTGTTCAATATTATGTGAATTTAAAGGCGAAACATTATTATAAATATGATTTTCTGATATTGATCCTAAGTCATTATCAATATTATCGGTCAATGCTCCTGGTGGCATTTGTCCATCTGGTCCTACATATTTTGAACCACCTTGTTTTGGATTCATTCCAAAAACTTCTTTTGTTGAATCGACAATATCTTTTTTTGTTTCATCAAATAAATTACCTAATACCATGATTTTGATTTTTAATTTTTTCTTGTAATTTTCTACGCTTAACAAGTGCTTCAACATATTGATCTTTTGGTAAATTCATATCTGGATAATTAGATAATTCATCAGGTACAGTCGTATATGCAATATTTTTAAATGTACCATCTTCTGTCTTTTCTGGATCTTTACCAGTATCACCATCGATCATTTTCAATATTTCGGTTAAATATTCTTGTGGTGTTTTTTTCAAATCTTCATCATAAGCAACAATTTCAAAAACTTGATCGTTTTTATAAACATGAAATTCATATCTTGGTAATGTAGTATCTTCATAAAAATGCATAACACCAATACTTCCATATTTATGTATGATTTTACCAGGATTTATACCTTCATATTTTTTAACAAATAAATCTTTAATTTTTACCTTAGGTGCTTGACCAGGTTTATTATTTAAATGTTTTAATGCTGAACCTAATTCTAATTTAAAAATACTAATACTTTTAAAATATCTCAACATATAATTTGTTGCGACAATTTGAAATTCTGTTTGTTTTGACATAAAAAAAAATTATTTTTTATTCTTCTTCGTTAAGTTGAGCACCATTATTCTTATCCAAAACTTCTTTCAAGAATGAAACTTTTTCAAGTATGAAATTTTCAATAAAATCTAAATCAGATGCTTGAACTTGTGATTGTGATTGTGATTGTGATTGTGATTGTGATTGTGATTGCGAATCATCTTGCGATTGTGATTGCGATTGAGCATTTTCACCAACTTTCAAATACCATCTACCTTCTTCAGCAATTTCTTCATCTGTTGGTTCTTTAATAATTAAATCTTTTGCCCAAGGATATTTCATATCACCTCGTTCATTATCCAATACATCTATTTTCATATGTGCTTTTTCAATAGGATCATTATTTTTAATGTCATCCAATTTTATTATAAATGACATTCTATAAAGATATGAACTATCTGAAAAATCCATTACAACATTTTTTTCAAATGCATCATTCGTATTAGATTGTTCAATATCTGTTAATGTAAGTCCTTCTAAATCTTTAACACCCAAAGAATTATTTTTTCCAGAAAAAGATTCATTTAATGATTGAACTAATTTTTTTAAAATTGATTCCATTCGATTAGAACCAGAATTTACATATTCTTCATATAATTTTAATGTTTTCATGTTTAATTTTCTTTTTCTCTATATATTATTTTTATATATTGATATTAAGTGGTTAAAATAGAATTTATTTTTTAATATATACTTTATGGTTAAGAAATTTAAAGAATTATTTGAAAATAATGATAATATTTATGATGTGAAATCTTATAATACAAAATTTGAAATAGACATTAAAGATAAATTTGGTGAAGTAATAGAAGATTTTAAATCTTGGTGTTTTGATAACAATATCAAAGCAACTCATAAGATGGTAGAAAAAGTATTAGAAATATCAAAAGATGATATTATTTATTATAATCAATCATTTGAAATGAGTTATCTTTATGAAGAATTTGATTTTAATGAATATTATGAAAAAATAATTAAGGAAAATTTCCCATTAGTTCTTAAATCAAAAGAATTTAATCTATAATGAAAATATTAAAAACATATCAACAATTATTTGAAAAAAAAATTAGATGAAATTTATGATGATGTATTTGCATTTATTAAAAACCCATCAATAAATATTTTCAAAGATTATACAAAAGAGGATTTTCATATATTTATTTTATCTTTTTTAAATAATGAAGATGATATATCAACAATGGTAGAATTATTAAATATTAAAAATGAACTGAAACATTTAATTGAACCAAATAAATTGATTGCTGAATTATTAGATTATGGTTTCAGTTTTGATGATGATGAATATTATTTTATTGTAGAATTTGTTTCCTATAATAATATAGAATTTGTTATTTTAGAAAAAAAAGATAGTTATAATGATGGTACACATGAAATTTTCGATAATTATGATAAATTAAAAAAACACATTAAAGTATTAATTACAGACCATATTGCGAATATAGATGATTGGAGAGAACAAACTATACATTTACAAAATTTTGATGATATTATTGAAACTAAAAATTTCACAGATTTAATGGAAATTTTAAAAAATATAAGCACACTTAATTTTTTCTATAATGTATATCTTCATGAAAAAACATCAGTACCTTATAATACTGAAAGAAAAAGAAAAGATTTTAATTTATAAAAAGTCATTTTATAAAATTAATATATAATAAAAAATACAATTAAGAGATGATTAAAAAATTTAACATGTTGTTTGAAAATGAAGAAACAACAAAAAACATCGACTCAGAAAGAATACCTGAACCAGAACAAAAGAAGGTAGAAAAACCTACTGAAAAGAAAGTAGAAAAACCTACTGAAAAAAAGGTAGAAAAACCTACTGAAAAGCCTACTGAAAAAGAAATAATTAAAGAATCTGTGAAGAATTTTAAAGATTTTCTAAATGAAGGTGATGGTGGTGGAGTTGCTTACGCAACTAACGGCAATAGTGCTGGTATGGGTTCTATCGTAGCACCACAACCAAGTTCAAGACCTGGTGATGTTGCTGGCTCAACAAAAGGTAGTGGTGATTTACCAGCATATGATATGGGTGACCATTTTGGTCCTGCGTTATCAAGAGGGAAAAAGAAGAAAAAGAAAAAGAAAATGTCTTCAAAGAATGAAAGACATCAAGGCACAAATCAAGATAAACAAGATATGTATATTACTACTTTTTCTGATTGGGTTGATAAAGATATAACTAACTAAACAAAAAAAAACTTACTTTATTTTAAAGTAAGTTTTTTATTTTTGCAATTCTTTCTTTTCTTATATCTGTATATTTCACATCTAAATATACAATATCTGTAAAAAATTTAGATGGTGCTGACATTGGTTTAACTGAAACCAAATCCATAGCAAGTGTTTTTGCTTGAATACAACCTTTAATAGTCATTATATCATCATATTCATCTCTATCAATAAGTGAGAAAAATTCATCATCACTCATTAACTCACGCATAATTTTAAAACGTTTACGTTTTATTTTTCTTTCTTTGGTTTCACCCATTATAGGTAACAATGACATATTTTATTATTATTTTTTAAGCATCAAATCCGGCATAATGAGCAACAAAATATTGACTATTTGTTTTTAATTTCTTATGCCTTAAACCTAATGAATTAAGTTTCAACATAAATAAAAAATCATGACCATAACCATCTAACCAACAATCTTTCACTGAAGGTAAATTTCTATGTGAAATTGAACTAGTACCAATACTTGCCCATCTCATATCAACATAACGTTTTTGAAATTTTTTGAATGTAGGATCTAAAACTAACCAATCATTATAATATATCATATCTGTTTTATCATCAAATCCATTTGCGATGATTTCTAAATGTTTTTTACCAATTACATCATCAGCATCAAGATAACTAATAATATCTCCTGTTGCCATTTCTAATCCAGCATTTCTAACATTACCAGAATACAATGGTTGCTTATCTATTAACTTAAATTTTACTAATGGATTATCTTTAAAATGCTCATCATATAAATATTCTGTAACTTGACAACCATCTGCTATAATAATTAATTCTTTATCTTGATGTGTTTGATTTAAAAAACTATTAACTGCTCTCACAAATTTTTTATCTAAATTTTTTCTATTTGGAGCACCTAACCAAGATGCCATTATAACTGATATTTTCATATATTTTCAATATTAATTTTTATTATATATTGAATTATATTAGGCCATATCAACTACAATGACATTTTTTAATTATTTTCTTCTTGGTATTTGTTCAACACCATAACCTAATATTTCCATTCTTTTCGGAATCATTTTATTTATATGATCCTCAACTCGTTCAGCATTTTCTTGAAATTTTTCAATTCGGAAATCCTCTGAATTATTAATATCATAAATAATACCTTCTGGATCATCTCTATAATCCCAAATTCCACCTAATTTTTCATTACCATCATCATCTTTAATAACCTCCAATGCTAATCCCATTGGATGCAAAAATTGTCTATTCAATTCTTGTAAAAAACCTAATTCTCGGAATTCTT
>Ga0256827_10001670_pt1 | contig 14283 bp, 10 predicted proteins | sample CV84metaG_FD_185977 | JGI IMG/M metagenome (GOLD analysis project Ga0256827, IMG submission 185977) | Hydrothermal vent microbial communities from East Pacific Rise, Pacific Ocean - CV84 | ecosystem: Environmental > Aquatic > Marine > Hydrothermal vents | place: Pacific Ocean: East Pacific Rise... | reverse complement strand
CTATGCCCTGCTTGTTCTCTACCTATGGTAGGATTAAGATTTGCCCAGTAGATATCAAAATGCATTAAATTCACTATCAGCATATTTGAAATCATCTTGTATTTCATCTATATCATTCTGTACCAATGGATCAGAAGCCATTTGGGCTATCTGTTTTCTGTAGTTTTCCTGTTTCATGTACTCTACTGTACTACGTAAAGAGCTAGAAACCAAGTCTGAAAAGTTTTTAAAATTACTTAGAACACCCTCTTTTTCTAATTCTAAAAAAAGATTCTCATCTATAGAAATAGTTTTACGTACCATAATGACTCCTTAGTATGATGTATTATCATATAGTTTATCATACTTTTATACACAAGTCAACAGTGTGTACAAAATAATCTTTATCCTCATCACTCAAATACACTAGATATAATTTGTTAGTCTTTGTATTTTTGAGTATCAAATTAGCATCCAAAATAACCAATTACAATCTGCAACTGGTTAAAGATCTCTTAAAATGTAATACTATCCTACTTATTTTAGAGTTAAAATCCTTATTATTACTTGATACCTATATTTTACCCAGCAGTATACTTTACCACACAGTATATTATTATAATTAAATTTTTCTAAACTGCCTATCCAGCAGTATACGAGAGACAAATTTAGGACGTATGGAAGCTGTATTTCTAAACTACCTATCCAGCAGTATACTTTCCGCCCAGGGAATAGAAACTTTAGTTTATTTTCTAAACTGCCTATCCAGCAGTATACTAATAGTGATGATTTGAACTATCTCAGATTTGTTTCTAAACTGCCTATCCAGCAGTATACTACTCATTCTTTTTGTACAATGACCTACTTTTTTTCTAAACTGCCTATCCAGCAGTATACACTTGTTCTTTTTTTAAGTTTGGGCTTGTGCATTTCTAAACTGCCTATCCAGCAGTATACCCGACGATGCAATCGATCTGAAATCTTTAACATTTCTAAACTGCCTATCCAGCAATATACTATTCACAAAATCAGTTTTTGAGGGTAAAGAATTTCTAAACTGCCTATCCAGCAGTATACGGTATCACCTAATGCCTTTCTCATCGGGTTCATTTCTAAACTGCCTATCCAGCAGTATACAAAAGAAAACCAATAGTAGCCTGTGACATAGATTTCTAAACTGCCTATCCAGCAGTATACAAGGATAATCTAAATGTATTGCCCCACATTTGTTTCTAAACTGCCTATCCAGCAGTATACAATGTTAGTTCGACTATATCTGTGTCTACATCATCATAGTTTCTAAACTGCCTATCCAGCAGTATACAGGGATGATTTATGTTCAAGCAGTGTGATTTGTTTCTAAACTGCCTATCCAGCAGTATACATCTTGCTAAGGCAAGACCAGTACACGGTACTGTTTCTAAACTGCCTATCCAGCAGTATACTAAAAGGCTGTGAGATTTTTGGTTTAAGTAAATTTCTAAACTGCCTATCCAGCAGTATACATGGAGAGAATAATCGTGAGTTTTCAGATGATTTCTAAACTGCCTATCCAGCAGTATACAATACCAACCTATTGTTTGATCAGGGGCTTCATTTCTAAACTGCCTATCCAGCAGTATACTGGTAGAGGATGAAAATAAAGTTGGTGTGGTGAATTTCTAAACTGCCTATCCAGCAGTATACAATGTTAGTTCGACTATATCTGTGTCTACATCATCATAGTTTCTAAACTGCCTATCCAGCAGTATACACCCACCAGTTAAGATACTTAATATCCTAAATTTTCTAAACTGCCTATCCAGCAGTATACACCAAAGCTAACAAACAAACAAATACAACACATTTCTAAACTGCCTATCCAGCAGTATACACACAGAATGAAGGAATAGCTATTATTGTTATATTTCTAAACTGCCTATCCAGCAGTATACTACCTGTGATTCTCTCAAGAGCATTATTAAATTTTCTAAACTGCCTATCCAGCAGTATACGATACAGGAGGCATACAGTGTCTTGCTGTATATTTCTAAACTGCCTATCCAGCAGTATACCGTTGCACTCTTAATCCCTGTAGTTATACTTATTTCTAAACTGCCTATCCAGCAGTATACCACAAAAACAAATTCAACAACCTATTGTATATTTTCTAAACTGCCTATCCAGCAGTATACTAGCGGGGCTTAGTGTGATTATGATGTGGGTTTTTCTAAACTGCCTATCCAGCAGTATACTGCCAAAAAAGCAGTAGGTAAAATAGTAAAAGTTTCTAAACTGCCTATCCAGCAGTATACAATAAGAGATAGAGGAAGTTATGCTCATGATATTTTCTAAACTGCCTATCCAGCAGTATACTACAGAATACAATAAAAAAATTAATGAGTTTTTTTCTAAACTGCCTATCCAGCAGTATACAAGATATTGCACTCAAAGCAGTTGAGAGAAATTTTCTAAACTGCCTATCCAGCAGTATACATACAAATGCCGAAACAAAAAAAGCTGAAGAATTTCTAAACTGCCTATCCAGCAGTATACGAGAGCAACTCTTCAACCTGCTCTTTAAGTTCTTTCTAAACTGCCTATCCAGCAGTATACGTATAGAGGTTCACAAGATGCAGATGCTTTTATTTCTAAACTGCCTATCCAGCAGTATACTAAAGATGGTGTTATGGTTGACAGGACCTCATTTTCTAAACTGCCTATCCAGCAGTATACTGTGGAATTACTATTCATCTTGCAAAAAGTAATTTCTAAACTGCCTATCCAGCAGTATACAGCTGTGCCAGCAGGTAGCTCTTCTATAGTGTTTTCTAAACTGCCTATCCAGCAGTATACGAAGAGTATTTATTAGAGTATTCTTTAAGTTATTTCTAAACTGCCTATCCAGCAGTATACTACAATAGGAGTTCCTACCCCCGTAAGTCTACTTTCTAAACTGCCTATCCAGCAGTATACATAAACCACTACCTAGAGACATAAAAACAATATTTCTAAACTGCCTATCCAGCAGTATACAGCAATAAAAAGTGCGTAAAGTACGTATTTATCGCTTCTAAAAAGATTTTAACTAAAAAGACCTTTATTTTGAGCTATATCTACAAAGCCCCAAAAATAGGGATTTGTACAATCATCATAATTTTTTGGTATTTTTGAATAAGGAGAGGCTAAAACCAAGGAACAGTCGATTTATTACTCAAACCATACGTCGAAAACAATCCACTATTCTCCTCTTTCACCTCACTTCGAGAGATAAAAAGTTTCATTTCTCTGTTGCTAGAGAGACTCTTGACATTGATATAGGGTAGTCTATTTTTCTTTCTTCTTGCCTCTTCATCAAAATCCTCATAATGCTTCAAAGCCTCTTCATAGCTAATCCCTTTACGTTTCGCCTGTCTTCTAGCCAAACGCTCTGGATTTGTTTTAAACTGTTTTCTTCGAAAAGTGACAAACTCCGTCACCGTGCTAGGGACTTCTTGTATCTCAGAAAGAGTCAAATAATCCAAAAGCTTTCCGACCCAACGCCCTACATCTAGACGCTCCAACGCCTCCTTGCTTGGAGCAAAGATACGTAAAGTATCACCAAGAAACCTATCATTAGAATAGTTGGGAAACGCTAGACCTATAGAGACCAAATTGTTCTCATTTCGTACCTCAACCAATGCCAAATGAATCTGAGCATAGAGCTTTTTCCAAACAAAACCAAGCGTAATCTCAGTATCTGTCAGTAGTTTTATATCTACATAATAGTTCATCACGTCCTACTTATCACTCTGACCAAACACACCACCACGTACAAGCACAGCCATCACATAGTGTTCTTCCTCTACGCTCTCTAGCTTTTCTCCTTGTGCAAATTTATCAAAGAACGTATAAAAATCTTTCTTCTCTTTTGGCGTTCTAAAGGCTTTACCCATATTGGTCACAGCACCATAAGGCTCGATAGCTATCGCACCATTGCCTGACTCTGTACCAAACTCAGGATACCAAGTATCAATACTACGCAAAGCATTTCCTATCTTTTGTGAGTGCATAGCCGAGACACCATCTACAGCATAGAGGATTTTACTCTTTTTACCCTGCCCTTTGTCTAGTACTAACTCTTCACTAGGATAAACTTCTTGGGCTTTCCCTACTTTGGCATAAGCCGTAATCTCTAACATCAAAAAATCATCATCCGAAGCCAGAGCTTTGGCTATGCTTTCACCCAAAGTAAGCACATCTTTATTCTCGCTAGCCATAGAACGGATATCGAAATCCTTAGCATCAAATGTCCATATCTTATCAGCAATCATATCTTTGACTTCGATTTCTATTGACTCTGTTCCTACTCTATTCCTCCATAAAAATCGTCCATTGGCTAGGTTGATAGCATAACGAAGTCCCAGCTCTTGAAATGCCTCTTTTTCTATATATCCCGTCACCGCCTCTTGGTAGCTATGTAAAAACTGCGTATTGTTACATGCTGATGGCTCTTTAATTCCACCCAATACTTTTAGAGTAAACTTCAAAACCAAAGTATCATGCTCTGACTCTAATGCACAACTATCTACAGTTTGTAAGTTTGGCTTTTCCACCTCTGCATTTAGTTTCGCTGGGTCATTTTGTATCGCAGGCTTCAAACGGTTAGCAATCGTACCTCTTACTGATTTTTCTACCAACTTTAAAGCTATTTTATTTGCTTTATCTTCCCATGTCGTACCATACATCATACCATCTGATGGTACTAACTTTTTCTCAAATGCTAAAACCGAAGCTACTTTACTGTTTTTATCTTTTGCCATTTTATTTTCCTTTAATCATTATTATTTTGTTCGCACAAATACAATCCATGCTCTTTATCTACACTGTAATGCCATAAAATCTCATCTAACGATTCAATCTTATAGACCATCTTAAACTCGCCCAATGTCACAACCGACTCTGCAAAACAGTGTGGTTTATCTGTATCTCTTTGGTTCTTGGCTTTACCAAGCTCCGAGATAGCCTGAAAACCTGTCGCAATAGGCACAATCCACCCTGCACTCTTTCGTCTGCTTGTCCAAAGAACCTTGCCGTCATCATCTTTTTCACAACTATGATTGATGGTCACATACTCTAGCAGAGCATTCATCGCATCCAAACCTTTATCCATCGCCTCAATCATCAAATCTTTTCGCTCTACTATGGCGTAACTTGGCATGAGCTTTCGGCGAATCTCTGCTAACTCTTTTTCTCTTTTTACTTGATAAATATCTAATTGTTTAAAACCAAATATATCTCCTCCTGCTATTTTCATTCGTGATTGTAGATGGTGCGTTACTCTCTCTAAAAATTTATCTTTTTCATCTCGTTCTACCCTGTTAAACTCAATCACCAACGAAACATCAAGATGAATCCTAGCCTCTTCTATAAACGCAGGTCGTTTTCCATCTTTATCTACAGGATTACTTGTACCTACAATTGAGTTGACATAATCCCCAGCTCCTCTGTAAACTTGTAAATCTGCTTTATGGCTCACAACTCCCACAGCCGTAAACTCCAAATCTACAAAACCATCACTATTAAGCTTTCGTTGCAGAGCATGAATAGCCCCAAGCCATGCCGTCATGGCAGGAAATCCAATAGTAAAAGGGCTAGATAGTGCATTGGCATTGTGTACCAAAAGATGTGGAATCAACAAAATATTTTTTCTTCTACTCATCGTAATGCCTCCCTATTTTTCTCTACACTCTCCTTGATATTTTTCAGCTCCTCTGTTCCATTTATATCTATAGCCGATTTGCCTTTTACCTTTTTGTAACTATCAAATATCCAATGCTTAATATCCTCTATCACCTCATCAAGCCACTTCTCCTCTTCATCTCTCTTTTTTCTATTTTGAGACAAAAGCCAAATCTCTTGATGCGTTTTTAACCTAGAGGTCTTTTCATAGTATTGTTGCTCTTCAACCAATCGTACAGCCCACATCTGCTCTATTACTTTATCTACCAATATTTGATAGTGAGCATCTCGTGCATCTCTCATTGTTACATTTGAGTAGTTAGGCACTTTGAAAATATCATGCAACTTATTAAAAGTATATTTAAACTTCCAAGGGTTCAAAGATTCACTAAAAAAATCATGTTTGGGAAATCTTATATTTTGACTTTTTAGTTCAGGTGGCATTGAGTATAACAGTTGAGCTTTCCCACCATTTTGAGAGTTCAATACAGAGATATTTTGAGGTTTTGTTCCACCGTACCCAATAACCGTAAGTTCAAAAATATCACGATAAGCTTTCTCATGATATTTTCCATTTCGTCTACACTCTCGTAACTCTTTTAGCTCTTCTTTTGCTTTCTCATCTGCTCCAAAACGAATAACATTCAAACGCTTTCTTAGCTCATAAACCATTCCAGAATTTGTCAAGATTGAGAGTTGATGATACCCATCATCTACAGGGAAATAGACCTGTTTTATTTTAAAGCTTGTCACCGATTCATTTGATGAGTCTATCATCTCCAAAAATTCACTCTTTAGCACTTCATAGCTTCTTCTTTTAATATTTAGAAGAGATTGAGCTAATGCACTGTCATTTTGGATATGCTCCAAAACTGTTTTAGCATCAGGCATTAGTAAATTCAAAAACTTATGCACATCTAAAGCAGCAGCATTACCCAGTGCATCACTCTGTACCTCTACATTACCACTTCTAAAAAAACCATCATTTCGCTGTGCCATATCAGCAATAATTGAGGTCACATATCCATTTTTATTTTTTCTAGCACTTGGATGAGAAAAGGTACAAGGGTGAGTAGCCATAGAAATTTGTCCTGCCCTCTTGGAGGCATTTGGCAACCAAACCTCCAATGAAAAAACTTCATTGCACTCTTCATGTATCTCTAAAATCTCATCCTCTGACATAGAAGATTTTAGTTTTTTCTTTAACCAAGCTTCTTTTCTATCATCAAAGAACTTGGATATTGTTTCATTCATAATATTTTTCCTTTATTCAAATTGACATTTAAAATGTTATATGCTATAATTTATTTACAATTTCCCTCGGGATGCCCCTTAATCTTTTAAGGGGAGAACTTCTAAACATCCAAAAGTTCCTTTAACTTTAGTTTTAATTCAAAGAAATCTTCTTTACTTATCATTCCTATTTTATTCTCTAATCTTTTGACATCATAGGTACGTCCTTGCACCAATAAAGCACAACTCGGTTTATTATTCAATATAAATTCAAAGAAAAAACTTCCCTCTTTTATTTTGGTTGATAATGGTATACCAAAAAAAAGATTTTGGTTATGCTTTTTTAAAATCAATACAGGTCTTGAGAGGATTGTTCCTTTTCCATCTTGTTCAAAACCAATATTAACACCGATACTAGCCCAAAAAATATCTCTTTCTTTAAAAAGTACCTTTTTTTTCTTATTATGTAAAATTACTTTTAACTGATGCCATTCATTAAATTTTTTGCTCATGCTGATTCCTTAGATAAAATCTTAACACAATAAACTTAAAAAGTTATACCTATAAAATAAAAATGTATATAAAAATTATATTTATACTATACTGGTATATTAAAAATATAAACTTCCTACTCGGAAGTAAACGATAAAGAGTATATATAGACAATACTTTTCTAAACTACTTATGCAGTAGTATATATAATCAAGTTTATATCCTAATTCTACTTAAACTTTAACCAACCCAAACCCATCACTATACTCATACCTACTCTCATCATAAGCATTAAAACTCAACTCCCCATATCTCAAAGATACCTCTTTTTTAGATAAACCTCTCTTTTTGGCATATCTCTCAACCAAGAGATTATAATCTCTTGTTAACCATAATCTACTATTAAACTCCTCCTTTCTATACTCAATTTTTAAACCTCCTGCCCTATCAACCAAATTTCCAAAAATATCTACAACAAGCTTTCCAAACTTATCATACTCTACAAATATATATCTATCCTCACTCTCATCATAAACCAAAAATATCTTTAGGCTTGGGCTACTTTTTCTAAAAGGGTGAAAGATTTGTGGGTGAGCTGTCAAAAAGTGTGAACCTTCCAAATAGGCTTGAAGAGTATCAGCATCCATATCTTCGTAATTGGTCAAATCCTCTTGTGTCATATAATGTTCCAAATCAGAAAGAGAGCTTTCTTGATTTAACTTTTTTGGTTTTTTAATTCGCAAAGTCGCATCTAAACACTTTTGTACCTCTTTTACCTCTATGAGTTCCGATATATTATGACTCTTTAGAGCAAACTCTCTCTCATACCCTGGTTTTTGAAAGCTCTTAACCCTATCATCATTGGCTCTAAACGATTTGAGATTATATTGCATTAGGGCAATATTGGCTTTGTCTACCACACCCTCTCTATGTCGTCTCACTCGCCCTGCTAGTTGGATAATCGACCTAAAAGAAGAGGGTTCAACCACTGCCCAATCAAAATCATGATCTCTTCCCACCTCTTCTACAGGAGTAGCTACCACAATAAATATCATATTTTTGACACCACAACCATCTAAATGAGAGCGAATAATATTATCTTTAAACGCTTTTATCTCATCAGCACTCTTCTCTTTTCGTTTTAAAACTTTGTCTAAATGTTTCTCTTGTTCATGACGAAGTAGCAAAACTTGATTGGAATGATAGCTCATGACTCGCACCTCTATATCATGGGGATACGCTTCACCCATTAGATATTTAGCCAATGCCACACAAGGAGAGATATTTGCCATACGCACCACACCAAACGAAACTTTTATCTCTGTTTTGTTATCTATGGTGTTATGCTCTTTGTGTTTTTGAACAATTGCCTCTTTGATTTTGTCAAAATAGAGCGTATCATCTCTGCCCAAATCATCTTGACACTCTACAATATCAACTTTTCGTTTTACTATCTGTTTAGAGAGTTTTAATACTCGTTTATCTATAAATTTCGTATGGGTCTCTCTATAGTTAGCTATCGCTTTTTGACTATCAAAAGAGTTCAAACTCTCTACCTCTGTCTTGAACTCATCTATCCAAGCACAGACGATATTCTGTTTTGCCTCTCGTGTCTTACAAAAGAGTTGCCACCCTCTTTTATAAGCATTAAAATACCCCTCTGCCAAATCAGGAGGAATAGTAGCCGAAGAAATCATAACCTTTCGCCCCAACATCCCTGCGAGATGAACCAAACGCCCAATAGCAATCAAATCTGAACCTGTAAAATCATCAATCTCATCAATAACCAAATCAGAACTCATCAAACGCAAAGAGGGCAAGATATATTTTCCACCTCTCTTTGTATCAACAGCACCCATGAGATGGTCAATAGTAGAGACAACCACAGGAGCATACAAAAAGGCTCTCTCTTTATCTTTTTTTAGAAGTGTTGTTAATAGCTCTGTAGGAACAGGAGAGTCAAACTCTATCTCCTCATCCAAAAGCTCTTCTGCTGATTCTGACCCATAATCCTCTTGCGACTCGTGGTTCTCTTCTCTTTGGAGTTCATCATGCAACTCTTTGATAGCCCTAGAGCCGATAAGCACAGCCAACTCATCATCACCTAGCTCTAGTTTCTCTCTATACTCTCTACCTGTTTGTAGTGTCAAGGTTCTAAGCCCAAGAGCCAACATATAACGCAAACTATTACTATCTTCTGAAACAGCTCTCATAATCTTGGCATTGGCAAAGGTCTTACCACACCCTGTACTTGCCATATTGACAGCAAAAAATCCCTCTTTCTCGCTCGGCTCTATCATAGGTATTATCTTTTTTACAGCCTTATCCTGCCAAGCAAAAACTCTTGGACTTGGCTTTTTCAAGGCTCTATTATCTCTGACATACTCAAACTCATCTTCAAAAATAGGCAGATGATGTGTAATATGCAGTGCCGTTCTCATCACACCACACAGATGTTCATCAAGTTTTTGGCTCATCTCTTTGCTAACATAATCTGTATTGGCAAAAAGCCCCGTTGTATCTATCCAACTCCTATCCCTATCTTGTGAAGAGTAGTTATGGTCTCCCAACATCAAACTAAGTCTTGCATAGTGAAGCACAACCCTATATGAACCATCTTCCATAGACTCTTGAAGTAAATCGAGTGAACCCAACATTCGATTAGACCACTTTTTTAACTCTCTTTTCCATTTATCAGAGTTACTTAACAAACCTTTTGGAAAAATAAAACACTTCTTCAGACGCTTTTCAAACTCCTCATCATAACTATTTTCATACCCCCACTCTTTTGTGATGTAGCCTAATGAATCATCTATAGAAAAAGCCTCTTCATAATCTATGTCTTCTACTTTTGTCGATTGAGTAGGTAACCTATGATGTGAAACAATCAACCACATCACAAGCTTCGCAGAGTTGGGAAGATTTTTCAAAACTTTTTTGTCTACACTTTGAATATTCTCTGTTAAAGCCTTTTCATCTATCTCCCCCAAGGCAAAAGCCTTCAACCACCCCTCTTCACTCTTCTCATTTTGAGTGATAAAAGCATGTAATAAGAGACAAGAAATCCATTCATGTCTAATAGGATCACCTTTACGTGTAGAAGACTTCAGTTTCTCTTGAAAAAGTTTTATCGATTTACCCCAATCGTGAAGCAGAGCAGAAAGAGCCACCAAAGATTTAATAAGAGGCAGATATTTCCAATCACTCTCTTTGTAGTTATCCAAAATGGTTTTTTGGGTACGATTGACTGGGACAATTCCCTCAGCATTAAACCTATCTCTATTCCCCACTACCCACATTAGCTCTACTCTTCTACTACTCCGAATCCAATGACAACTCACAGCCGTACTCTTAGAAGCCGTCTGTCTCAGTAGCTTTTTGACAGCCAATAAGCCCTCTTGTGTAATGATAGTCTGCCATGTATTATCTCCTATCCTATTGGCAAAAGAGTCTAAGACTCTTCTCGTCTTTTTCAGAGCATTTTTTTCACATTGAGAGATAAAGGTTACTATCATTAGCTACTCTTTGTATAGAACTGTGAAGCCTTCTTAACCTCATCAAACATAAAATCCAAAGCCTTATGCTCCACAAACTTTTGAAGCACCTGAGCACGGAACTCATTTTCATTCATATTTTCTTTGGCACAGACAAATGACCAAGGTAAAACAATGGCATCTTTAATTAAATCTGCAATATCAAATACCAAAGCTCCTCTTCTAGTCTTGCCGTGCATTACAGCGAAACCATGTGGAATCCCCAATGTCCAAAGCGTCGTCGCTCCCAGTCCATAAGCCAGATAATTACCATGATTCAAAAAAGCATTTGCCTCATCAGCATGATTATGTTCACGAGTAAAACCAATCTGATTGGTCTTTTGAGCAGCATATTTGTAGAGCTTCTTCGTCAGTTCTGCTTCGAGTTGTAGTAACTTACCTACATTATACGCATGCGGTATCTCTTCAAGAGCATGCCCAAACATAGAGAGCAATACCTCATCATGCGTATCAAAGCCCTTCTCTCTCAGCCCTTTGTCTTTCGTCCAAATCTTTTGTATAAATGATATACGTGCCAACTGAAATCTCTTGGCAGTCTCTAGACGCTTCGCATCATCAAACCAAAACCCCATCCATCCCTGTATATACTCTGTAGGTCGATACTCACTCTGTGGAGTCATCCACTCTATCTCTGTCCCCATAAACAAAGGCGTAGCCCCACCTCCAGAGAAGCCTACCAATACGCCCGCCTGAGCCAACATCCTCATCGCAGCTTGGGTAATAGATGTACCTGTACCAAGTAATAGACAGGTCGTATTGGCAATAGGGATATTGTAGTATTGGTATTCTTTTTTGGCTTCAGTAAGATAGAGAATCCTGCCATCTTTTTGCATAACACGGCATTTCTCTAGATAATAAATATTTGCCCGTTTGGAATGAAGTATAGCTTTTAAATTATTTAATTGTTCCATAGTATATATACTACCAAAAAATAAGGGGAAAGTTTAAGAATATGTCAAATTGACATATTTTTTATGAAAATTAGAAAATAAGTTTAAATAACCTCTATCTTCTCCACCACATCCAGTCCAAACCCAGCAAGTCCTACAAACTCTGTATCTTTGTTGGTCGTAAGAAGATTGATATTTTTAATACCTAAATCTTTAAGTATCTGAGCCCCTACACCAAACTCTTTGGCTTGCTCGTGAGAGATAGTTTTGGTATCTAAAAATACGAGTATCCCTCCGTTGTTTTTTAGGTACTCTATAGAGTTATTAAGTGCAGAAAAACGTTTGTCATCTAGTACTAAATCTATATCTGTACCTATATTATGAAATTTTACATTCGCAGTCTCATGTGATTTATAAAATTGCATGACGGTATGGGTACGGTCTAAGTGGTCTGTATAGGTGATTTTCTCTACTTTTGTACCACGTAGTTCTGTCTCTACTTCATCTATACGATTAATGAGCTGTTCATTGGCAAGTCTATACTCTACGATATCCGAGATATAGACTATACATAAGTCATGTTTCTTTGCAAAAGGTTCCAAGTCATCCATGCGTGCCATGGTGCCATCATCTTTAATGATTTCACAGATGACTGCGGCAGGAGCTAAACCAGCTAATTTACATAAGTCTACAGAGCCCTCAGTATGTCCTGTACGCACCAATACTCCACCATCTTTAGCAATCAATGGGAAGATATGCCCAGGACGCACAAAATCAGAAGCCACTGTTTGAGGACTAGCCAGTTTAGAGATACAATCATCACGCTCAGCAGCAGATATACCTGTAGTAGCATTGGTTGAATCAATAGAAACAGTAAATGCTGTTTCATGATTAGAAACATTATTGGTTACCATAGGAAGTAAGTCCAGTTTGGTCGCTATCTTTTTGGTGACAGGTGTACAGATAAGTCCTCTAGCCTCTTTTGCCATGAAATTGACCATATCTGGTGTAGAAAATGTCGCAGCATACACAAGGTCACCCTCATTTTCTCTATCTTCATCATCCATCATAATGACCATACGACCTCTTTTAGTCTCTTCTATGGCTTTTTCTACTCTTTGTATTGCTTTTTCTGACATGCTATCTCCATCATTATATGTACTCTATTTGACGTATTATACCTATTCGTACTTCAGTTTTAAAACTTTTTTAGAGCAAAAAATAGATATACTTCTATAAAATAATATAAAGCATACTAGCAAAATAGTAGCTACTATAGACAAAAAAGTATTTAGATTTCTATCCTTCTCATAGAGATATAATCCTTGTTCATGTATAATATTTGCATTAGAGTATTATTTAGTACATATGGGTATCACCTATTATTAGAGGTCCCCATATACACAGGAGTATAGGATTAGAACTGTTAAAGCGTTTTCTCTTTCATTATTATTACATATACTAATACTTGCACTGATTATATGGCTACTATATATTAATAAACAAGAATCATCCAATGCAGAACAAGCTATATCATTAAATCTCGAAGCCTTTGTGCCTGATGCCCAAGCCCCAACCTTTATAACAGAAACCTTAGTCGATACAGCCATGCCTGTAGCACAAGAGCATGCTAAAAATGGGGAATCAATAGAAGAGACCACCCGTAAAATTTTTGAAAAAATAATACAAGCAAAAAATGCACCTTCTTCTGCTAAACATAAGCCAAATATATCTACACAAAAACAAGCCAAAAAGAAAAAAGCACTTTTAGCAAAACAAGCACAAGAGAAAAAAGAGAGAGAACGTTTGGCCAAAAAACAAGCCCTCAAAGAGCAATTGGCAAAAGAGAAACAACGAGAAGAGAGTAAAAAACAAAAAGCAGCATTACTTGCTGCCGCCAAGAAAAAGCAAGAGATGTTAGCCGCGATGAAAGCCCAAACTCAAGAGCAAGAACGCTTAGCTAAAGAGCAAGAAAAACAGACCTTAGAAGAAACAAAAAATGCATTAATGGTGCAAAAAATGAATCAAGAAAAAAGAAGAAGAGAAAAAGCCAAAAAAGAAGCACTCAAAAGAGAAAAACTACAAAAGAAAGCCAAATTAGCAGCAAAAGAGGCACGCAAAAAACAAAAAGAAAAATTGGCCAAACAAAAACTAACTAAACAAAAACAACAACAAAAGAGAGCTTTAGAGAAAAAACTTGCCCAAAAAAGAGTAACAAAAAAATCAACCAAGGGTAAATCCACAAAACAACATCATTCTAAATATACCAATAGTAGTATGGGAAGAGCAACACAACAAATGATTCATAAATTTTATGGAGATGAGTTTAGTCATTTCACAGGGACACAACAAAAATTCATAGAAAAGAATTTAGGAAACATCTATATCATTACCCAACGTGTACTATCACACAAAGGATATCCATTTACTGCCAA
>Ga0256827_10001668_pt1 | contig 14287 bp, 15 predicted proteins | sample CV84metaG_FD_185977 | JGI IMG/M metagenome (GOLD analysis project Ga0256827, IMG submission 185977) | Hydrothermal vent microbial communities from East Pacific Rise, Pacific Ocean - CV84 | ecosystem: Environmental > Aquatic > Marine > Hydrothermal vents | place: Pacific Ocean: East Pacific Rise... | reverse complement strand
CCATAATGAGAGAATGTATCACTCATCGCTAGGTCTGTACTGTGCTCAAGTGCAGAAGCATATAGTTCATCATTCCAGTAAAGTTTAGGAGAAGGTCCTACTACTCCACGACTATCATCATCTGGGTAACAGTCTCTTTGAACTGAACGGGCTTTGTTAATGGCATCGAGTAACTCTTGTTCTTGAACAGAAATATCTATTTGTCTATGTTCTACTCCAGCGATAGCTACACTGTTGTCTGTTGAACCACAAGCTATAAATAGGTTAGATAATAAGATGGTTGATATGAGTTTGATAAGTATTTTTCTGTTAAACATTGTTTTCTCCTTGTTCTTGAGGAATTATAACAATAATTAACTTAAAATAATATTTAACAAAATAAAATAATTTAAAATAATTATTTAAGAATAAATCAAATGATGGTGATTTTTTTACATTTATGATAAAATAAATTAAAAAGTAGATAGATGAAAGTAGCATTGATTCAAAAGAAATATACGGTGAGTAAAGCTTACACAATAGCAAAGACAGTTCAAGATATAAAACAAGCTGTAGATAATGGAGCTGAATTGGTCGTCTTGCAAGAGTTACATCAAAATGAGTACTTTTGTCAGAGTGAAGATGTAAAGTTTTTTGATTATGCCTCTTCTTGGGAAGAAGATATTTTATTTTGGTCCAATATTGCCAAAGAGAATGGAGTTGTATTGGTCACCTCTCTTTTTGAAAAGCGTACAGCAGGACTCTACCATAACACAGCAGTAGTATTTGAAAAAGATGGCTCTGTAGCTGGGAAGTATAGGAAAATGCACATACCTGATGACCCAGGGTTTTATGAAAAGTTCTATTTTACACCTGGAGACTTGGGCTTTGAACCCATAGAGACTTCTGTAGGAAAGTTGGGTCTGCTTATTTGTTGGGATCAGTGGTACCCTGAAGCAGCACGGCTTATGACACTTAAAGGGGCTGACCTGCTTATTTACCCTACTGCCATAGGTTGGTTTGATTCAGATAGTAAAGAGGAACAGGCTCGACAGCTTGATTCGTGGATAATCATACAACGTTCACATGCCATTGCCAACGGTATTCCTGTTTTATCTTGTAATAGAGTAGGTTTTGAAGAGGACAGCTCTGGAGTGATGGAGGGCATACGATTTTGGGGAAACTCTTTTGTTTGTGACCCTCAAGGTAAGATGATAGCTCAAGCAGGAACAGAAGAGGAGATACTTTATGCAGAGCTTGACCATAACAGAACCAAAGAGGTCAGAGATATTTGGCCATTTTTACGTGACAGACGAATTGATGCTTATGGTAACGTGTTAAAACGCTATTGTGATTAGAGAGAGATTCTATATTTATATTTATTATAATTTGATAGAATAGTTAAAAATAGATAGGAGTTGTTTATGAGTTATGATGTATCAAAAGTAGAAAAAGGTGCAGAGGTTCCTTTTAAGAGACCTTCTCCAGAGTTTTATGAGGCTGTAGGTGGAGAAGAGGGAATGAAAAATCTTATGTATGATTTTTATGACATTATATATGAGAGTGATATTGCACATTTCTTTCCACAAGATGAAGATGAGTTTCATGAAGTAAAAGTAAAAAACACAAAATTCTTTGTACAAATCTGTGGTGGACCAAAAGTTTATGAGGGTGAAGTAGGGGGGATGAATTTAGATGAGTTTATGATTCGTCTTCATGATGACTTCTCTATTACTGAAAAAGCACGTTATGAGTGGCTTGGATGTATGGAAGAGGCATTAAGAAAAGTAGAGATGGATCAGAAAATTAAAGATGACTTCTGGGCATATTTGGAAAGTTTTTCAAAGTTAACCGTGAACTCTTTTTCTGATGGTTCGGTTTACTACGCTGAGTATAATCCAGGGCAATAGGAGAATTATTTAGATTAATAGTGCTTGAACTCTATCTATGATAAAATATTTCTTCTCATTTAAGGAGTAAGTTTTGGAAAAAGAGTTTAAATATTTTGAATTTAAAGGAAATGCGAAAGAGTATTTTCGCATTTGGATAGTTAATATTGCTTTGACTATTTTAACTTTTGGTATCTACTCAGCGTGGGCGAAAGTACGTACCAATCGTTATATGTATGCCAACACTTACTTAAATGGCTCAAACTTCGAGTACAATGCTGACCCTGTTCGTATTTTAATTGGTCGGATTATTGTGGTTTCTATCTATATTTTATTTATAGTTTTTGCTCAACATTTGATGATGTTTGAAGTTGCAGCAGGAATTGCTATAGTGGCTTTTTTAGCCATGCCTTGGCTTGTACGACAAGCTGTAAGTTTTAAACTTAGAAATACCTCTTATCGTCATGTTCCTTTTCGCTATGTAGGAAAAATACGTGACTTTTATGCATTTTTCTTACTGCATGGACTCCTCAATATCTTTACTCTTTTTTTAGCTTTTCCTTTTTCATATGTAAGGTTTAAAGAGTTAATTCTTCGTCATTCACATTATGGACAAGGTGAGTTTAACTTTAAAGGGAAAGTACAATCGGTTTATGAAATATACTTTTCTATTATAGGTTGGATTATGCTTATTGCTATCGCTGTTACTATGGTTGTAGCCTTTCTATCGGGGATTGCACTGGAGAGTAGTGGTATGGGAATTGAAGAGGTTTTATCTTCGGGTATGGTAACAGGAGAAGATGTTTCTGTGGATGATGCTACCACTCCCATGGCAACAGGCGTTGCATCGTTATTGATGATTCTTATTTATCTTCCTTTAATCTTTGGAGAAAAAGGTCTAAGTGATGCTTATTTCTCTAACTATGTGCGAAACCATACCACATTAGAAGGTGCACCATTTAGAGGAGATATCAACGTTTTTAAATTGGCTTGGATTTCTATTTCAAATGTTTTTGTTATTCTCTTCTCTTTAGGTTTACTCTATCCTTGGAGTAAAATACGTTATTTAAAATATAAATTAGAACATACCTCTTTTGCTTGTCATGATTATGAACAGTTTGAATCTTTTGGTTATGAAAAAGGTTCAACCGTTGGTGAAGAGATGATGGACTTTTTTGATATAGATATAGGACTATAATATGTTAATAGATGCATTACTTTATGATGGAAAAAGCTCAAAGGAGCATAAGGTTACTATTGAGTTTTCTGATAATCGACGAGTGGTTATTCGTTCACATAATATTGATGTACCTATTGATGAGGTTGAAATAGAGTCTCGTCTTGGGAATACACCAAGAGTACTTAGTTTTGAGAACGGTATACGCTGTAAAAGTATAGAAAATGATAAAATAGACCAAGTTTTAAAAAAATTCGGTTTGAGTAAATCTAAAGCATATAAAATAGAAAGCTCTATAGGATTAACGGTTGCCTCTGTTCTTGTAACCATCGGTTTTGTTTGGTTTATGTTAACAGCTGGTGCTACCTATACAGCGAATGCTGTGGCTTCTATTTTACCAGCCAGTACACTAAAAGAGGTAAGTAAAGTGACACTTAATCAACTAGAAGATAGTTATTTACACCCTTCAAAGTTAAGTGATCGACAAAAGAGAATTATTCAAACGCATTTTAATAAATTGGTCGAGGGTGAATCAAAATATAAATTACATTTTAGGTCTTCACCTGAGATTGGACCCAATGCGTTTGCTCTGCCTTCTGGGGATATTGTCTTAACTGATGAACTGGTTGCCCTGAGTCAAGATAAAGAGTATAGAGATATTTTAGGTGTATTGGCTCATGAAAAAGGTCATGTGGTTAAAAAACACTCCATGCGTATTGCTATTAAAACGGGTATATCGGGGGTGATTATAGGGTACATTACAGGTGATGTCTCTGTCCTTGCCTCTACCATTCCAACCATACTTATTAACAGTAGTTATAGTAGAGAATTTGAGCATGAAGCTGATGTCCATGCCGTTCAAGAGTTAAAAGATATGAATATATCTACGAAGTATATTGCAACACTATTTGAATCGCTAGAAAAGAAAAGTGCAGAAGATGGAAATTCTACGAGTATGAGTATGTTTGCTTCACATCCTTTAACCTCTAAGCGTATTGAGTTTTTTAAATCTTATGCTAATTAAATAATTAATAAGAAATCTTAATAAGAGTGTTAGCCCTTTTCTTCTATACTAAATTATATATTATACTAGGAGAACAAATGAAAGCTACAAAACTACTCGCAAGCCTTGGTTTGGCTGTTTTACTTATGGGGGGTTGTGTTCAAAAATCGACTGAGATTAAGTATCCAAAAGATATTAAACAACCTACATTATCACAGTATGAACTTAATGTTATTGCTGAAAAAATTTATCAAAATGAGACATCTGGAAATCCTAAATACCTTATGTTCTGGTCAACTAACGAAGATTTTGCTTCATTAGGTATAGGGCATTTTATTTGGTACCCAGCTGGTGCAGTAAAGCGTTTTGATGAGACATTTCCTTTAATGATTGACTATTATATTGCTAAGAAAATAGAAATTCCTGCTTGGTTGTATCATGCAAGAAAAACAGGTGCTCCATGGAAAAATAGAGCTATTTTTGAAGCTGCAAGAGGAGACAAAGAGTTTCAACAGTTAAAGAACTTATTGATGAATACTAAAGCTTTACAGACACAATTTTTCTTTGACAGATTACATGCAGCTATTCCAGAAATTGCTAAACATGCAGCACCACAAGATAGAAAACGTATCGTAGCTAATTATAATGCTTTGGTAGCTACAAAAGGTGGTTTGTATCCATTAATTGATTATATCAACTTTAAAGGTAAAGGTATTAAATCAACTGAACGTTATAACAATCAAGGTTGGGGACTTCTTCAAGTTTTACAAAACATGAGACCAGTACAACCGGGACCTGATGCTTTAAGAGAGTTTTCAAGATCTGCTCAGGCGATTTTAGAGCGTAGAGTTAGAAACTCACCACCGGAAAGAAATGAAAAAAGATGGTTACCTGGTTGGAAAGTACGTACAAGTGGTTATGCCACTTCTATCTTATAAACTATCTTGTTTAATTCCCATCATTTACTGATGGGAATTTTATCTTCTTTTCGTTACTCTCTTTTATCTATTTCAACACTCAGCTTACTAATATAAAAAAATATATATAATGGTTTCTCATTGAAAAAGGAAATATTGTGAAACAAATAAAATTTATCTTATTGCTACTGATATTATTTTTTGTTCAAGCTATGGCTGAAAATAATGCTACGAAGTATATAGATATTAATCATACATTAGAACTGGATACGCTAAGTAGGGTAGATATGAATGAGAGCATTGTAAAAGTCAGTATACCCCCTAGAAAATCGTTATTAGAAATAGAAGCTGAAGCAAGAGCAATTATAGCAGAGGAAGTTGCTAAAGTAGAGATTGTAAAAGCAAATGCATTGGCTGTTATTGCTAGAGCTGTAGCCTCAGTAGAAATAGCAAAAATAAGAGAAGAACAACAAAAAGAGAGTGAATCTGACCTTTTTTAGTATAATTATAGGTTTTATACTCGAAAAAGTGATATTTAGATACACAAAATATGAGATTAATGATATAATAAATTAATAGTAAATTAACTGTATGTTAAAAATTATTGCTATATAATTATTTCTAATAAATTCCAATGGAGAAGGTAGAATGAGAGAAATCTTGCTTGTTAGTATATCAGCGTTATTGGGGTATATAATTTTCTCTGCATTTAGTACCACTTCAACTTCTGAAGAGGCTTTCCGTAAGATTTTAGAGCAGCCTCATCAGGATGCTGAGCTCAGTCAAAAAATGGCTTTTCAAAAACTTAATAATGATAAAGAAGCAAATATAATTAAGCTTGATAATGCTTATAAAAAAGATCAGCTGGATACCTATCAAAATATTAAAATCAATGAGAAAGAGAACAATACAAGAGTTGAAATGAAAGAGATAGATGCACGTGCCAGTGCCTCTTTAGCAACCATAAAAGTTCAATCAGATATTGTTCAAAAAAAGCAAGACAACTATACCTACCTTGCTATGGCATTTTTACTCTTCTTAATTGTGGTACTCTATTTACGTTACCAAAAGCATTTAGCACAAATGGAACTTAACCAAAGAAGTGAACAAAATGAGTTACTTGCCAAAAAAGAGTATGCTGAAAAAATACTTTCATTATTGGCAACAGGTAATCTTACTTTTGAGACAGAAAGAAAACTTTTAAAAGTTCTTGATGAATTAAATGGTCATCATGTAGAAAACAAAACTGATATTATCTATCATCCAAATCCTGAAATTGCACAGCTAAGTAAATAACTCTTATCAAAGAGTTATATTATAGCTTTAGTTCAAATATATTATTATTACTCTTATGATAATAGTTTAGAATATATTTTAGACGTTTAGTAATATTGTTTACAATATACAATCCCAGTCCAAAACCACTATTTCTTTTTTCCTCTTGTGTAAATGGTTCCAAATAATAATCAAGTGGATGTTCAAGACTCTTTCCCTTAGATATAATTTTAATAGAACTACTGTTAGCAATAATGGTTGCTTTCTCATCTGTACTATATTTTAGTGCATTATCAAGTAGGTTTTTAATAGCTAAGGCAAGTAATTTGGTATCGGTTAAAAGTGTTTCATCGGTACTTTTAATGGTAAGTTTGTTTCTATCACAAAGGAGTAAAGAGATACTCTCTTCGATAATAGAGTCAAGTTTGGCTTCTTTTATTTGAGGTTGAAAGTTTTGAGTTGTCAGTCTTTCAACATGTGCCAACTCTTCAATAAGCTCATTCATACGTTCAAATGCACGAATGAGTGTCTCTTTACTCGTTCCATCTTCTACCATTTCTATGGCGATACGACCTCTGGTAATAGGAGTTTTAAGTTCATGCATCATATTTCGCATAAAAAGGTTTTTAGACTCAAGTAGTGTCCGTATATGGTATATTGCGTTATCAAAACTTTGGGCTATTCTTCCTATCTCATCATTGGATTTTTGAGTTATCTTTATATTCATATTACCATTAGCAAACTCTTCTATCTGTTTATGTAGTTTTTTAAGAGGAGTCATTTTACGAATAATAGCAATATAAAGAAAGATAAACAAAGAAGCAATCAGTAGAGCAATTAAAAGAGTAAGCTGTAGCCGTAACTTTACTGACTTTGTATCTTTAAGCATGAGATTATATCCATAACGTTTCAGATAGATATATTTGTTTTTACCAATAGAAAATATTTGCATACGTCCATAGACAGATTCACTGCTAAAAATGGGCTCACCCTTACTTGACATAAGAAGACGACTCTCATTGTCAGATACAGGTTTAACATCAAAGTTTTTATAAAACTCTTCTTTCTCTTCTTTACTTGGGTTAAGTTGAGCAGTAGAGAGAAGAAGGTTAGATATAAGTTTATATCGGGTAATTTCATCCATTCTCTGTCGCTCTTTATCCCAAGAGATAAACTGGAATAGGGCTGTTAAGAGTAGAGAAAGAACAAGAGCAAAAAGAATGTTTATAAAGGTTGTAACAGATACATTTCTTAAGAGATTACGCATTATCGAATCTTTCTATTTATATTTTTTCAGTTAGAAGGTATCCAATTCCTCGAACAGGCTTGATGTAGCTATGTGCATTGTCAATTGTTGCAAGTTTGTGTCGAATACGGGAGATAATAACATCAATGTTTTTAATGGAGCTGTTATCATCAATATGTTCACTGTCATAGAGAAGTTGCTCTCTTGATACAGCTGAGTTAATATGTTGAATTAAAATTGCTAAAATATCAAACTCAGCAGCAGTCAGTTCTAAGAGTATATCTTTAAAAATAATATGACGAGCTTTTTGATTGAGTTCAAAAAGTTTTTTTGAAGCGTTATCATCTTTACTTGCGTTTGTTCTTCTTAAAATAGTTTTTATACGGGTAACCAATTCTCTTGGGTCATAAGGTTTTGGCATGTAGTCATCTGCACCTCGTTCCATAGCAATAACTTTGTCGGTAATGTCATCTCTTGCAGAAGAAACAATAATGGGAATGGAAGAGTGTTCTCTTACTTTTGGAATAATCTCAAGTCCATCAATCCCCGGAAGTGTTAAATCTAAAATAAGCAAATCAAAGTCATGCTGAGTTAATAAAGAGAGTCCCATGTAAGGCTCTTCAGCTGCCATAACAGTTATGTCAAATTTGTTGAGGTATTCAGTGAGAATTTGAGAAATTTCGTAATCATCTTCTATCATTAATATTTTTATGATAATAAATCCTTGGTTAATATAGGTTATTATACCATTTGAAGAGTTAAAAGAAAATACCATCAGCATTGTTCACGAGAGCTATTACAAAGGAGGTCTAAATATGTTCTATCAAGGGAGTATATTTCAAAGGAGTTCAATTACATACTTAATCCCGTGAACAATGCTGATGGCACTTTGTGTTTCGTTAAATGAATTATAATGCTTTTGTGTTAATACTCGAACAATGAAAAATTAATGAATAGTTAACAGTCTATAATGTTATACTGATAGAACTTTAAAAGGACGGAAATGGAGTATTGGAATCATATATATGAACATTTTAATCCAGTTGCATTTAATTTAGCTTTTATACCGGTTCATTGGTATGGCATAATGTATGTTTTGGCACTACTTGTAGCATTATGGTTTGCCAAATGGATTATAAAAAAAGATAAGATAAATATAGAAGAAGAGACTATTGATAGTTATTTTATATGGTTGGAGATAGGTATAATTTTAGGTGCACGTATTTGGTATATACTTTTTTATGACCCTTATACTTCTTATTATTTATCTCAGCCATGGCAGATATTTAACCCTTTTTCTCCTGATGGTGAATTTAGAGGGATTAGTGGTATGAGTTACCATGGAGCTGTGGTTGGTGCTACTCTTGCCACGTATTTCTATACATTAAAAAACTCTGTAGATATCTATGAAATATTGGATGTTCTTGCTTTAGCTGTACCCGTAGGTTTTGTTTTTGGTCGAATAGGAAACTTTTTAAATCAAGAGTTGATAGGAGACATTACAGATGTTCCTTGGGGTATTTATGTTGATGGAGTTTTACGACATCCATCACAACTTTATGAAGCGTTATTTGAGGGAGTTTTTATTGCAATATTTCTTTATATGTATCGAAAAAAACGGGCATTTAAAGGAGAATTAATTGCAATATATGGGCTATTGTATGGTATAGCAAGATTTATTGTAGAGTTTTGGAGAATGCCAGATATTCAGTTAGGCTACTTATATGGTGGGTGGTTAACCATGGGACAGATTCAAAGTATGGTCATGATATTGTGTTCAATACTTCTTTATTTAGCTATAAAATATAGGCTAATTATAAGTACAAATAAAAATATATAACTAATAATTAAAATTATATTTTAATTTATTGTAAAAATGTTATAGTCTGTTTAGAAAATTAAGGAGTTTAATTATGAAAAAAATTAATTTGTCGCTACTTGCACTTATAGCAAGTAGTAGTTTTGTTTATGCAGGTGGAGATATTATTATACCTGTATTTGAAGAGGAAATAGTTGAAGTTCCAGTAGAGGTAGCACCTCCTCCCCCACCACCACCTCCTCCCCCACCTCCACCAGTAGTAGTTAATGATATTGCTGTTAACGGTTTATATGTTGCTTTAGGTTTAACAGCTGCTCAGTTTAGTCCAAATTGTAATTGTGATGGTAGTAAAAGTGATGATGATGCTACAGCAGGTCTTATAGGACGTGTTGGTTATGACTTTAATGAGTACTTTGGTGTTGAAGGAAGAGGTATTCGAACCAACTGGAAATCAGAGGGTGGAAAAATCAAACATGCAGGTTTATTTTTAAAACCTATGTATCCTGTAGCAGATGCTATTAATGTATATGGTTTAGCAGGTTATGCTAAAACAACAACAGAAGGTACAGGTAGACAACGTGTTGATTCAAAGGCTTTGGCATGGGGTGCAGGTTTAGAGTATGACTTAAGTACCGACACGGCTAAAGAAGGTAGATATGACAGAGCATTCGATGGTTATGGTGACCAAGAGAATGGATTTGGACTATTTGCTGATTATGAAAGATTGATTCAAAAATCAGGTTCTCCAGATTTAGATACAGTTAACTTCGGTCTAACATACGATTTCTAATAAATTATGTGGGCAAACTTTTGCCCACAACCATAAGTTTTAGAACTTCTTCTAAAAGGTATCTTTCCCATAAAGCTTAATATATACTCTAGAAATTGCAATTAAAAATGAAGTAATAGCTGGTCCTAAAATCATTCCCCAAAAACCATAAGAACTCATCCCTGCCAAAATAGAGAAAAAGATAAGTAACTCATTAATTTTTACAGAGCTATGTAGTACATCATCTTTAATATATTTTATAATCATAGGTTTTATAAAGGTATCAGCAATAATAGAGATAACTATTACAGAGTATAAAGCTATAAACAGAGCAATATTTGAGCTAATCACACTCCATGCAAAAAGTGAGACAGGAACCCAAACAACAGCTCCCCCGATAATAGGGATAAGTGAAGCAAAACCATAAATCATTCCCAAAAGCAGACCGTTAAATCCAAAAAATGATATCATAATTCCAAAAAGAGCCCCTTCAAAAATAGCTGTGACAATAATAGAGTAGAAAACTATCTCCATGGTAGATGAAATTTCAGTAACTATCTTACTTCCTTCTTCTGCTTTTAAAGGTAGAAGCTCTTTTATCAATGAAAATAAGTTGTCTCCATTTAGGTTAAGTATATAATAAAAGATAATAACAAAAAATACATTTTTAATAAAGTCAAACCCTTGAGTACCAGCTTTTGTTAGTGTGGCTGTAGATGTTTTTATAAGTTCTAAAATCTTCTGATTACTAAGATTTTCATCAATCCAGTCACTCATATAAGGAATTCCTTCAGCTAAAGAAGAGAGTTTTTGCGTGGTGTTGGTAATGGTCTGAGCATCTATGGCAGATATGTATTGAACTCCTACGGTTGCTATGTATATAATAGGTACAAAAAGTATAATAAAAAGAACAATCGTTAAAAGAAGTGCAGAGAGATAATCTGACTGAATACGTTCAGATATATTTCTATGCATATTGGCTGTTGCCATTGTCAATAAAAGAGCAACCACCATAGAGAGTAGAAAAGATTGGTAAATGCTGTAAGCACCTACAAGTGCTAAAGCAAAAAGTATCGCAATAATTGAATCGGTTTTTTTCATTAAGGTTTTTCTTTTTTTATTTATTCAGGTGGGGTTAGTCTAAAGTGACTGTAGGATTTTTCTGTAGCCACACGTCCTCTAGCTGTTCGCTCTATGTATCCATTGGCTAGTAAGTAGGGTTCGAGTACATCTTCTATGGTTCCTTCATCTTCACTTAGTGCTGCAGCTATGGTGCTTAGTCCCATTGGTCGCCCTTTAGCAGAGATAAGCAGTTCTAAAAGGCGTATATCCTCTTCGTCAAACCCTATGTCATTGACTCCCAGTTGATCCAGTCCATATTTGGTTGTTTGTAATGTCACTTCTGTTTCATTGGCTACCTCTGCAAAGTCACGAACCCTTCTTAGTAGTCGAAGAGCCAATCGAGGAGTTCCTCTACTTCTTTTAGCTATCTCATGTGCAGCGTCATTCTGTGTAACTTTGTCAAGCTTTATAGATGCCAAACGTACGATTTCCCCTAACTCTTCAGCAGAATAAAACTGCATACGAAAGTGCATTCCAAAACGTTCACGAAGAGGGTGCGAGAGCATTCCAGCTCTGGTTGTTGCTCCTATAAGTGTAAAACGTGGTAGGTCTATCTTCACTGTTTGTGCAGCAGGTCCAGAACCTATAATAATGTCCAACCTAAAGTCTTCCATAGCAGAGTAGAGTATCTCTTCTATGGCAGGGGACATTCGGTGAATTTCATCTATAAAGAGTATGTCTCCCTCTTCAATATTTGTAAGCACAGCTGCCAAGTCACCAGATTTTTCTATCATGGGTGCTGCTGTGGTTTTAATGTTCGCTCCCATCTCCGTAGAGATAAGGTTCGCAATGGTTGTCTTTCCTAAACCTGGAGGTCCAAAAAAGAGTATGTGGTCAAGTGCTTCATCTCTTTTTTTAGAAGCTTCTATAAATACTTTTAAATTCTTTTTAATCTGACCTTGACCAATGTACTCATCCCAAGATGATGGGCGTAGAGATATCTCTTCTATATATTCATTGTCAAATTTTTCTATGTCTACTATTCTTTCCATTATTCTCTTTTTATATTTATTGGTCGATAAATTGACCCTATATTTATCAAATTTTAATACAGTTTAAAATCTGTAGGGTCGGTTTATCGACCACTAATTGCTTTAATAGGTAAACTCATCACTCGGAAATTTACGCTCTTTTACTTCTGAAGTATACTGCTCTAAATTTTCACGAATAAGCTCTGCACCTTTACAGTACTGCTTTACAAATTTGGGTTTAAAGTCTTCAAAAAAACCAAACATATCTGACCAGACAAGAACTTGACCATCGGTATCTAATCCAGCACCAATCCCTATGGTAGGAATGGTGATGGCATCGGTAATTTTTTTAGCAGCTTCAGACTTGACACCTTCTACCACGATGGCAAAGGCACCAGCAGCTTCAAGTGCTTTGGCATCTTCAACCAAAGAGGCAATGTCTGTTTTATCTTTTCCACGTATTTTATAACCACCGTCACTTCGTAAAAACTGTGGCATAAGACCGATATGACCTAAAACAGCAATGGAGTTTCGAGTTAAAGCTTTTACTATGTTTGCTCTCTCTTTTCCACCTTCTATTTTTATGGCTTGTGCGTTGGTCTCTTGGTAAGCACGTGTGGCATTTTTAACAGCCAACTCTTCAGAGGTATATGACCCAAAAGGCATGTCTAAAACTATGAGAGGTAAAGTCGCACCATTACAAACAGCTTGAGTATGATAAATCATCTGATCCATGGTGGCAGAAAGTGTGTCTTCTTTCCCTAAAAAACTCATATTGAGACTGTCACCAACCAGTATCATGTCTACATTTCCATTGAAAAGCTTTGCAAAAAGTGCATCGTAAGCTGTCACCATGGTTATAGGTTCGACACCTTTCATCTTTGCAATGGTTGTTAAAGTTACTTTTTTTGCAACTTTCTCGGTATGAATACTCATAATTTTTACCTTATACATCTAATTGAAATTATTTTATCTAAAAAATGTATAATATCACAAATAATTAAATAGGAGATAGGAAAACTTTTTATAAAGTGCGATTAGTCGCATGAGCTAACTGCTGAAGTTTTCCGTGCGAAAGCACAATCTTCCGAGCTTTTGCTTGGTAGATGTTCCTAAATAGGAAGTTTATATTGAAAAAATTAGTCGCATACATTACCACGGGTTACCCCTCGTTAGATTTTACTGTAGAGATGGCATTAGCCTTAGCCGAAGCAGGGGTTGATACCTTGGAGTTAGGTATGCCTTTCTCTGACCCAGTAGCCGATGGTCCTGTTATAGAAAAAGCAAACTTAAAAGCCCTACAAAATGGTTTTAAACTTGAGCATCTTTTTGAAGCTTCTGCAAAAATAGCTCCACACATAGATACTCTGTGGATGGGTTACTTCAACCCTTTTTATCACAAAGGTATGGAGTTCTTCATAAAACAAGCCAAGCAGAGTGGGGTAAATGGTTTTATTATTCCAGATTTACCACTAGAGGAAGCAAACCCTTATAAACCTATGATGAAAGAGGCAAACCTAGCCCTTATAGACTTCATTGCACCAACTGACTCAAAAGAGAGAATCCAAGAGATAGTTACCGATGCTCAGAAGTTCATCTACTTAGTAGCTTATGCAGGTATCACAGGTTCAGGTCAAAGTGAAGATTTACAGCCTATTATTACAAGCATAAAAGAGTATACCGATACGCCTGTTTACGTAGGTTTTGGTGTAGACCAAAATACAGCAAAAGAGAAAGCAGAAGGTGTAGACGGTGTTATAGTCGGTTCTGCATTTGTAAAAGTACTCTTAGATGACAGCCTAAATAACAGTCAAAAAATCACTAAAATCTCTGCTCTAGCAAAAGAGATAAAAGAGAAAATAAACAGCTAATTTGACAAAAAAATCTTTTTTTGTTATAATGAATATTCCTCTGTAAATAATCTCTTAAGTTATTTGCGAGAATATGGGGGCGACTTGGTTTCGACTGGAGTAGTCGGAGCTATGTGCATGTCGGACTGAGCAATTCCGTTACACGGCTCAACGCATATAACTGCAAACAATACAGATTACCGTCCAGCTTACGCAGTAGCGTAAGTAAACCCCGAGCGATCGGAGGACTGCCTTACCGACGAGTTCCAT
>Ga0256827_10001667_pt1 | contig 14288 bp, 15 predicted proteins | sample CV84metaG_FD_185977 | JGI IMG/M metagenome (GOLD analysis project Ga0256827, IMG submission 185977) | Hydrothermal vent microbial communities from East Pacific Rise, Pacific Ocean - CV84 | ecosystem: Environmental > Aquatic > Marine > Hydrothermal vents | place: Pacific Ocean: East Pacific Rise... | reverse complement strand
ATCAACTTATTAGTAGTAATTTTATAACAGAAAAAGAAAAAAACGATACACTTGCAAAATTAGAGCTATATTTAACACAAAATGGCTATCTAAGAACTACTAATTAGGAAATATTTTGGGACTTTTTTCAAAAATTAAAGAAGATTTTTCAAATGCTTATGAAAACGATCCAGCATTAAACTCATGGGTTGATTTTTTGTTTAACTACCGTGGTGTTTGGGCTATGGTTTGGTATAGAATATCAAATTCTTTATACAAAAATAGTTTCAAAAGAACAGCTAGACTTATATCTGGTTTTTCTCAATGGCTTACAAACATAGAAATTCACCCTGGAGCAGAGATAGGTAGTCGAGTTTTTATAGACCACGGTATAGGTGTAGTCATAGGTGAAACAGCAATCATAGAAGATGATGTGCTTATATACCAAGGGGTAACTTTAGGTGGTGTATCATTAGAAAAAGGTAAAAGGCATCCTACCATTAGAAAAGGTGCTGTAATAGGTGCTGGTGCAAAAGTTTTAGGTAACATTGAGATAGGTGCAAATGCAAAGATAGGTGCAAATTCTGTTGTTATAAAACCTGTTCCAGATGAGGCTACAGCTGTTGGAATACCTGCTCATGTTATAGAAAAAGGTAGGTGTAAAGATCCTCTTATGCACAACAAACTACCAGATATAAACAAAGAGATGTTTGAATACCTTTTGAGAAGAGTAGCAGTTCTTGAACACATCTTAAATGAAGATAATAAAGAGTTACTAAAACAAGATTTAGAGTTAGAACATATCTATGAATCTTTCATAAAAGCTATGAGAAGCTAAAATATGTTAGAATTACACAAATTATTTTTTTGGAGCATAAATGCAAGTAGATGATAAACTTCTAAGTAAACTAGAGAAACTGTCTTTTTTAAAAGTTGATGAAAACAAAAGAGAAGAGATTATAGGGCAACTATCTGAAATAGTTAGTTTTGTTGATAATTTAAGTAAATTAAATACTGATGGTATAGATGATAACTTTTCTATGAATTCTAATTCTACACCAACAAGAGAAGATGTATCATTTTGTAATACATCTATTAATGATGAAATCATAAAAAATGCACCTCAAAGTGCTGACCATTTTTTTATAGTACCAAAAATTATAGAATAGGCTTTTTATGAGTGAAAATATAAACCCTACTGAAAAACAACCTATAGATATCAAAAAACTTTTAAAAAGTGTTTTAGCTTATGGTTCTTCTGATCTACACCTTGTAGTTGGAAGTGAACCACAGATAAGAATAGATAAAGAATTAAGACCTCTAAATTTAGCTGTACTAACAGCCAAAGATATAGAAAGTATGTCTTATTCTATCATTAGTGAAAAACAAAAAAAAGTATTTGAAGATGAACTTGAATTAGATTTTTCTTTTGAACTAGAAGGTATTGGTCGTTTTCGTGCAAACTACTATAAGACTATATATGGTATAGGTTGTGCATTTCGTATGATTCCACTTGAGATTCCTACTCTTGATGATTACAATAGCCCAGCTATTTTTAAAGAACTAATTAAAAAAGAAAAAGGTCTTATTCTTGTAACAGGTCCTACAGGTAGTGGTAAATCAACTACATTAGCTTCTATGCTAAATGAGATAAATATGACTGAAAGAAGACATATTATCACTATAGAAGACCCTGTTGAATTTGTTCATAAAAATAACAAATCACTTTTTTCTCAAAGAGATGTAGGTGATGACACTAAATCATTTGCAACTGCATTAAAATATTCATTGAGGCAAGATCCAGATATTATCCTTATTGGTGAGATGAGAGATGCTGAAACTATTGGCGCAGCACTTACTGCTGCTGAAACTGGTCACTTAGTTTTTGGAACTCTTCATACAAATTCTGCACCAGGAACGATAAACCGTATCATAGATGTTTTTGATGGTGTTGAACAAGCTCAAATAAGAGCTCAACTATCAACTTCACTTATAGCTGTAGTATCTCAGTCACTTATACCAAAAATACCAAAAGGTAAAGTTGCTGCTCAAGAGATTCTTATAAGTAATCCAGCTATTGCTAACCTTATCAGAGAAGATAAAGTTCATCAAATTTATTCTCAAATGCAATTAAATCAAACTCAAACTCAAATGACAACACAAACTCAAGAGTTAATTAAATTTCTTCAAAAGAAAGTTATTTCAAAAGAAAATGCTATTAAAAATTCAAATCGACCAAGTGAACTACTTAAAATTATTGATAATATTTAAGATAAGGGGTTATCTCCTTATCTTTTTCTTTTTTTTAAATTCTATAAATTTTAATGGTTTTAATAGCTTATATTTACCAATACTTTGACCAATATTAGCATTATTATATGTTGGATCAGCTACAATAAATTTTCTTCTTCCATCCATTACACTATCACCTAAAAGAGGTATATAAAGACCTGTAACCATATGATCTTGATATTGTATTCCAATAACATTAAAAGAAAAAAACTTTTTTATTAAATAAGAAAATAAGGCTACCCTATCTTCAGCATCTGATTTAGGATAATAAAGAGTTTCTTGTGCAAACATAAATTTTTCTTTGTTAAATTGATCTATATCATTTTGATATTTAAAAGCATTTTGTACAAAATGTAATACAAAATTTATAGCCGTACTTGCTTTTTTTCTATCAACATACTCTTTTAAACTTTTCCCAATTGATTGATAAGATATATCATCCAATGGTGCATTAAAAAATACATCACTTTGAGCTTGTGGATATGTAAACATAAAATCTATAATATTTTGATTATATTTATAATTAAAACTGTATTGTTTAGCTTCTAATTTAAATATTAAATCTTTACTTCTAATATCTAAATTTAAATTAGGTAACTCTTTTAAAGATAAATCAAATACTTTATTGATATCTTGTGAATCTTTTAAATATGTATAGATAACACCCTTATCAGCATTAGCATCTAACACATAAAACAGTTCATTATTAATCTTATAACATTGAGTATAATTTATATTTTGTTTTGTTTTAAACACTAAAAGAATATGTTTTCTCAAAATACCAGCTCTTACACTATAGCCCATTTTATTAAATATAAACCAAGTAAAAAGTTTTGAATTATCTTTCTTTGGAAATATTTTATTAGATATTTTATCTACTAAAAGATATAATCCCCAATCATTCAAATTCATTACTCTTTTTATCTCCTCAAGTTCGCTTATAATATAATTATATTCTGTATAAGAAGCTTTATTAAAAAAATTCTCAATACCTTTTTGAGTTTGTGGATAAAACTTTGCATTTATTAATCCATCTGGAATATTAAATGATAAAATAGTTGAAAAAAAATCTATTGTTATATCTTTAGGTATTACTTTTAAATTTATTTTTTTATATACTTTTTTTCTTGATATTACAATTCTTACTTTAGGACCAACATCTTTAATTTCTCTCTCTCTTTGAGAAGAGATAATTTTTGGTTTCTTCTTTTCATATAGTTTTTTTACTACTATTGGTTCATACGAATTCCATTGTTGATTTGAGAAAAGTTCAGCACCACCTATCGATTTTAATTGAATAGTTTGAAAGTTCTCAAATGTTTTTGTATTAGATATATGTTTTATTTTACTCGTTTGAAAATTTTCAAATGTTTTTGCATAAATTGAGGATGTAAAAAATAATAATCCTACACTAAAAAGGCCAAACAGATTCAACAATTTTAGTTCCCCAATTCTGATTTGTAGCACGATCAACATCACCCTGCGTATTATAAAAAATTCTAGCATCACTCATTTTTGAAGAATCAATTGTATTTTTTTGATTGATATCATAAGGTCGGATTACACCACTAATCTGTATTGTTTGTTTTTGTCTATCAACTAATATCTCTCTTTTTCCAGAGATAAAATAATTTCCATTTTCCATAATCTTTACTATTCTTGCCGTTACTGTCGTAGAAAAGGTTGCATCTTTAGTCGCTACACCCTGCCCTGAAAAATTACTAACACTTTTGGAATTAAATCCTATATTACTCAAAGTATTAGCTTTACTAAAAAGACCTCCAACTAGACCACTACCTGCAAAAGCTCCTCCTCCAAGTGTTGAATCATCAGCTTCACTTAATTTTTTTGCTGAAGTAGATGAACTTTTTGCTGTTTCAGAAATAACAACAGTTACAATGTCATTTACATTCATAGCTTTATGATCTGAGAATAAAGGGTTCTCACCTTGTCCAAAAATACTCCCAACAGCTGTAAAATCCTTTTGATCTTCACGAGCTGGCATCTGCTCCACATACTTTGGAGGTTCAAAATTAATCTCAGGATCGACTAAATCTGCTGTACATCCAGCAAAGAATAATAAGGTGATAATTGGTAATAATATTATAAATATAGTTTTCATGTTATAATTATAACAAAATTAGTTCTAAAGGAAAAGTAATGAGTTTAAGAGAAACTATAAATCAAGATTTAAAAAATGCTATGAAAGCAAAAGAAACAAAAAAGAGAGACGCTCTTCGTCTTTTAACAAGTGCATTTAAGCAAATAGAAGTAGATGAAAGAAAAGAATTAACTGATGATGATGTTATAAAAATAATTCAAAAACAAGTAAAAAGTCGTAATGATGCAGCTGCTCAATATAAAGAAGCAAATCGTGAAGATTTAATGACAATAGAATTAGATGAAATAGCTGTTTATGAACCTTATCTTCCGGCTCAATTAAGTGATGAAGAATTAACAAAAATGGTGACAATTGTTATAGAAAAAGTTGGAGCAACGACAATGAAAGATATGGGTAAAGTTATGGGTATGGCTTCAAAAGAATTAGCTGGAAAAGCTGATGGAAAAAGAATAAATGAGTGCGTAAAAATATTATTAAAATAATTGAGAGTGTAAAATAAACTGTGTAAACCTCAAAAAATAGATTTATTTGATATAGTCATCAAGTAGATTAATGATAAGGATTTACACATGAGTTTAATAAACCACGATGAACTAAAAAAACAAATATTATCAGGAGAGATAACATCTCTTGATGATATTACAAATGAGTTCAAAAATATACTAAAAGAAGTAATACAAACAGCATCACAAGAAGAACTAACCTCACACTTAGGCTACGATAAACATCAAGAGTCGACTAATTCCAATGCTCGTAATGGTTACAATGAAAAAACGATTAACTCTAAGTATGGTCAATTTGATATTTCTATCCCAAGAGATAGGGACTCAAGCTTTGAACCCCAGCTAGTAAAAAAGCGTGAGATATATTTAGATGGTACAGAAGATCTAATTCTTTCACTCTATACCAAAGGTATGAGTGTAAGAGATATACAGATTCATCTTGATGATTTATACGGATATGAACTATCAGCACAAACTATCTCCAATATTACAGAAAAAGTTATTGAAAAAGCCAACGAATGGCAGACCAGACCCCTAGATAAAATATATCCTATTATCTTTATGGATGCTACTGTTCTAAAAATTAGAGTTGATAGAGTAGTTAAAAATATAGCATGCTATATAATGCTAGGTATATCATTAGAAGGGAAGAAAGAGATTATTGGTATTTGGATAGGAGAAAATGAAACAAGTAAGTACTGGCTTACGGTTCTTAACGATATTCACAAGCGAGGTGTTAAAGATGTCCTCATATTTGCTATAGATGGTCTTAATGGCTTTAATGAAGCTATAAAGGCAGTTTATCCTAAAGCTGAGATTCAGAGATGTATCGTTCATCAGATACGAAGCTCTTTACGATTCGTATCTTGGAAAGACAGAAAGGATGTTGCAAAAGATTTGAAACCAGTATATGCAGCTCTCAATGAAGAGGATGGTCAGATTGCACTAACAGAGTTCAATGATATTTGGGGTAAAAAATATCCTAATATTACAGCTTCTTGGCAGAATCACTGGGCTGAACTAGCCACTTTTTTTAAGTATCCTGATTCTGTCAGAAAATTGATTTATACTACAAACCCAATTGAATCTTTAAATGCCACAATAAAAAGAAAGACTAAATCTAAAGGCTCTTTTCCTACTGAATCTTCAGCTTTTAAAGTGATGTATTTAGCAACACAGGAGCAACAAAACAAATGGAATATGTCTAGTATTAGAAATTGGTTTGAAATTTACCCTCAACTTTGTATATTTTTCAGCGAAATTATGTCAAAATATACGAAGTGATTATAAGTTGAAAGGTGGGTTTACACAGTTAAATTTACACTCTCAAATAATTAGACAAATATAAATTTTTTACATAAGTAAAAAGTTTATATTACTTCCAAATATCATTTAAATGTTTACCATTTTTTATATCTTGTGTTAATTCTACTAAACCTATATTATTCATAACAGATATAACTTTCTTAGCCCAAGTTTTTCTATAATTAAATGAATTTTTCTTACCACTTATATTGTATATAAACTCTTTTATAGTTACTTTTTGAAAAAGTGCTAATTTACCATCTATTTTCACTCTAATGTCTAAATCTCTTCTCGATTTTTTAAATGGCTTATACTTATTGTTGCTACTTATCCATATTTTACAAAAATCTTCTATACATTCTAAATTTGCTTTTAATTTTTCTTTTGGATGATTATCAAAATATTGTAATTTTTTTGATGTACCTGCATAAGCAAGTGGACGATAATCTTTTTTTAAACTCTTAGCTCGTTTTATATATCTTAATTCATTTTTTTGATACCTAGCTATTTCACTAGGATTATAAATAATTTTATATGGGTCTTTAATATTTGGTAAAAAAAGTGCTGGTAATTCTTTTTCACCTTTATTTGTTCCTAAACTTAAAATGTTACCACTAATACTAGCTATATATCCTCTACCATAACCAGATTCTATACAAGCTATAGCTAATATTGCAGCTGGTGGAACATCATACTTTAAACCTAATTTTATCGTTGGTTTTATTAATGGTTCTATAAAGTTTTTCACATGATCATATTTTCTATATCTATATTCAGATGCAAAAGTTAAAATAACACTAAGAACTAAAAAAATTACTATTTTCATTTAATAACTTCATCTAATTTATAAAATTTATTATATTTAATAATAGCTATAACTTCTTCTGTATATCTCATACCTTTTGTTGAATACTTATCTAATCTTTTTACTTGTTCATAAATATTTTTATCTTTAATTTTTTGATTTCTAAATTCTTCAAAGACTTTAGATGTTGCTAAAACTTTGTAATAATCACGAACAGACTCAACAACACTATCATATTTTCTTACATATACAGCATTTTTTCCACTTGTTTTTGAAGCTTGAATTCTTGATTCATTTTTATTAAGTGACCAAACACCAAAAAGATTATTTGCAATACGGGTAAATCTTGATGTGGCCCATGCACTTTCAATAGCTGCTTGAGCTATAGCTATACTTTTTGGATGTGGCTTAATTCTTTTTAGTAAATCTTGCTTATTTTTTGCTGAATATTCTTTCATAAGAATGTATATCTTTTGATTATTAGAATCTTTTTCTATTAAAAGTTTAATCTCATTATATTGATTATCTAAATCAGTATAAACCTGATTAATTGCAGGGATTAGTAAGCTTGAGAATTTTTGTTTTTTTTCTTTAACACTTATTGGGGAGGCATCTGCAAAAGCAGATGCAAGAAGAATAAATAAAAAAAGTAAAGATTTTATTTTTGTGCTTCTTTTAGTGAATCAGCAATTAAAAATGCAAGTTCTAAAGATTGGTCTGCATTTAATCTAGGGTCACAATGTGTATGGTAACGAGAACTTAAATCTTCCTCAGTAACTGTAAAACTACCACCTATACACTCTGTAACATTTTTACCTGTCATCTCTAAGTGAACACCACCAGCATGAGTACCCTCAGCTTTATGGATTTGGAAAAATTGTTTCATCTCTGTTAATATATCATCAACTGGACGAGTTTTAAAGTTATTTGATGATTTTATAGTATTACCATGCATAGGGTCACAACTCCAAACAACATTTAATCCTTCTCTCTCAATAGCTCTTAAAAGTCTTTGCATACCAGTTTTTTCATCACCAACTTTGTTCGCACCCATTCTAACAATAACATTTAATCGCCCTGCTTCATTCTCAGGATTTAGAGTTTGACAAAGTCTTACTAAATCATCAGCATCCATAGATGGACCAGCTTTTACACCAATAGGGTTTTTAACACCTCTTAAATACTCAACATGAGCTCCATCAAGTTGTCTAGTTCTATCACCTATCCATAACATATGTGCAGATGTATCATACCAATCACCACTTATAGAATCTTGTCTTGTAAATGCCTCTTCATAAGGAAGCAAAAGTGCTTCATGAGATGTATAAAAATCTGTTTCTCTTAAAGTTCTATATGTTTTAGATGTAACACCACAAGCTTCCATGAATTTTAATGATGTAGATATATCTTCTGCTAATTTTTCATACTTTTGTAGAACATCTGCTTTTTGAGCAAAATCAGTTGTCCATTGATGAACTTGATGTAAATCAGCTAAACCACCTGTTGCAAAAGCACGAAGTAAATTTTGAGTAGCTGATGCTTGATTATATGCTTTTATCATTCTTTGAGGGTTTGGTACACGATCTTCTTTAGTAAAATCTGAACCATTGATAATATCACCACGATATGAGTCAAGTGTTACTCCATCAAAAGTTTCTGTATTACTTGAACGAGGTTTTGCAAATTGACCAGCCATACGACCAACTTTTACAACTGGTAATCCACCAGCATAAGTCATTACAACTGCCATTTGCATCATAACTTTAAAACTGTCACGAATATTATCTGCATGAAATTCACTAAAACTTTCAGCACAATCCCCACCCTGAAGTAAAAAAGCTTTACCATTAGCTACTTTTGCCAAAGAACTTTTTAAAGTGCGAGCCTCACCGGCAAAAACAAGTGGTGGATAATTCTTTAATTCTTTTAAAACTTTATCTAATTCTTCTTGATTTGGATAAGTTGGTTGTTGTAAGATTGGTTTTTTTCTCCAACTAGATGGTGTCCAAATACTCATAATAAAACCTTAATATATATAATTTTTTTGTAATTCTACTCAAAAAAAGCTTTTTTTATGCTTTTATATGTATAATTACAAAATATTTATAAGGAAGTCTTTATGAAAAAACATGAGCTTAAATCTCTTGTCACAAAATTATTTGATGATTTAAACCACCAAATAGATGATGAAGAGTATGTTTCAAAAGAGCAAATGGTAAATTTTTTCAGAGATACTGCTGATATCTTCTCTACAAATGATTTTGAAACAATTGTAGATAAAAAATTATTTAAAAATATTTATAAAGATATTGCTAAAGATTCTTTAGATTCATATAATAAGACAAATCAATATTTAGAAAAACTAAATAAATTACAGATAGAAACATTAAATCAATGTAATGAATCTACTGATTTATATGGACATACTGAAACATTTATGTCCATTCAACAAAATATGGCTAAAGAGATTAAAAATGCACATGATACAATATCTAGTCTTACTACAAAAATAAGGATACTTGAGAGAAATTCAAATATTGATTCTCTTACTAAAATTCATAATAGAGGTTCTTTAAATTCATATCTAGCAAAGGTATGTTCTAAAGAAACAAAATCTCTTGATATGTTTTTACTTATGATAGATATAGACCATTTTAAAAATTTTAATGATACTTATGGTCATGTAGCTGGTGATAAAGTTTTAATTTTTATAGCAAATATTCTTAAAAAAGCATTAAGAGATGGAGATAGAGCATTTAGATATGGTGGCGAGGAATTTACAATTATACTTAATCGTATAAATGAAGATGGATGCAATGTTGTTTTGGATAGAATTATAAAATTAATTAGAAAATCAAAATTAAATTATAATGGAAATAATTTTGGAGTTACCATAAGTCTTGGAGCTACAAGAATAAGATCAGACGATCTTCCAGATATATTTGTAGCAAGAGCTGATAAAGCTTTGTATAGAGCAAAAGAAACGGGTAGAAATAAAGCAGAGATAGAATTATAGGATGGATATATAAATGGAATTAAATTACTTTGATTTAGTAGCAGGAATCATTATTTTACTTTTAGGTTTAAAAGGTGTTATTAATGGATTTTTTAAAGAATTATTTGGATTAATTGGAATTATTGGTGGTATTTCTGTAGCATCAAGAGTGGGTGATGAAGTTGGAAAGACTTTAAATAATCTAATATTTAAATTTGATAATGAAGCTGCTGTAAGTTTTACAGGTTTTTTAGCTACTTTAGCAGTTTTTTGGATATTAATGACAATATTAGGATTAATATTTAAAAAATTAAGTTCTGTAAGTGGTCTTGGTCCAGTAGATAGGATTTTAGGATTTTTATTTGGAGCTAGTAAATTTTTCTTGATTGCAGCTGTAATAGCAAATTCTGCTTATAATATAAAAGCTATAAAATCAACTATTGATTCAAATATGAAAACAAGTGTTTTATTTCCAATACTAGTTGAAACAGGTGGATATATTATGAAACTTGAACCACTTGAATTAAATAAAGATACAAATAGCACAATAAACAAGCAAACAAAAAGTATAGAAGAAAATATACAAAAAACTACTCAAAATATCATAGAAAATACTACTAAAAGTATTATGGAAGATACTAAAAAGAAATTAGAAGAAAGTATGAAAAAACAAATGGGAGAACAGTAATAATATGTCTAAAATAACAACAAATTTTAATGATAAAACTATTGAATACGAGCAATTATTGAGTAATTTTAAAACATTACTTAAAAATAATAATTTAAAATTCACAATTCAAAGAGAGATGATTTTAGAAACACTATATGGTTCTGATGAACATTTAACACCTGAATCATTACACCATCTTATTCAAGAAAAATACCCAGATTTAAAGACTGGTATTGCCACAGTTTATAGAACTTTATCTCTTTTAGAAGAATCAGATATTGTAACTTCTTTATCTTTTGGTGCTCAAGGTAAAAAATATGAACTTGGGGCAAAAGAACATCATGATCATCTAATCTGTACTGAATGTGGTGATATTACAGAATTTGTTGATGAAGAGATAGAAAATCGTCAACATAAAATAGCTGAACAACTGGAATTTAAAATGCAAGATCACTCAATGCAAATCTACGGAATTTGTAAACAATGTCAAAAGGAAAATAACTAATGTTTCAAAATAAATTTATTCAACAAAGAATCGAAAAAGCTGAGCTACTTAGAAAAGAGGGATATAATCCTTACTCTAATGAGTCAAAAAGAAATGCAACAATATCTAAATTTCTAAAAGTTAATGCAGATATAGAACATAAAGAAAATAAAAGAGATGAGCATAGACTATATACAGTTAGTGGTCGTATAAAATTACTTCGTATTATGGGTAAAGCAAGTTTTGTAAATATTGAAGATGAAAGTGGTATTTTACAAATATATATTGCTCGTGATAATTTACCTGAAGGTTTTTATAACACTATCTTTAAAAAGATGATAGAAGTTGGTGATATTGTAGAGATAACTGGTTATCCATTTGTAACTGGTAAAGGTGAGCTTTCATTACATGCAAATGAGTTTCAATTACTTACAAAAGCTTTATCCCCTCTTCCTGAAAAATTTCATGGTGTAACTGATAAAGAGATTAGATATAGAAAAAGATATCTTGACCTTATTATGAACAAAGAAGTTAAAAATACTTTTAAAATCCGTTCTCGTGTTATCTCTTTAACTAGACACTTTTTTGAAGAAAAAGGTTTCTTAGAAGTTGAAACTCCTATGATGCATCCTATCGCTGGTGGAGCAAATGCTAAACCATTTGTAACTCATCATAATGCACTTGGTGTTGATAGATACCTAAGAATTGCACCTGAGCTTTACTTAAAAAGACTTATTGTTGGTGGTTTTGAAGCAGTATTTGAGATAAACCGTAACTTTAGAAATGAAGGTATGGACGCAACTCATAATCCTGAGTTTACATCTATAGAATTTTATTGGGCATATAAAACTTATAGAGATTTAATTGAGATTACAAAAGAATATTTTCAGTATTTATTTGAACATCTTGACCTACCAAATATTTTACCTTATGGCGATATGGAAGTAGATTTTTCAGATTTTCAAGAGATTCCATTAGCTGAATCTTTAACAACTATTGGTGGTGTTCCAGCAGACATAGTAAATGACAAAGCAAAAATCATTAACTACCTAAAAGAGCATCATGTAGATGTAAATGAAAAGTTAAATTTAGGTTTACTTCAAGGTGAACTTTTTGATGAATTTGTTGAAGAAAAACTAATAAATCCAACTTTTATTACAGAGTATCCAGTTGAATTATCTCCACTAGCTAGAAGAAATGATGAAAATCCTGAACTAACTGAAAGATTTGAACTTTTCATCGCTGGTCGTGAAATCGCAAATGCATTTAGTGAGCTTAATGACCCTATTGACCAACTTAGTCGTTTTGAGGGGCAGATGGATGCTAAAGAAAGTGGTGATGATGAAGCACATGAAATGGATAAAGATTTTGTTGAAGCACTAAGTTATGGTATGGCACCAACTGCTGGTCAAGGTATCGGTATAGATAGACTTGTTATGTTACTTACAAATGAGCATAGCATCCGTGATGTTTTACTTTTCCCAGCAATGAAACCTTTAGCTAATGAAGAGATACCTAAGGACTAAATCAATGTCAAAAAAACCAACTATCCTTTATGTAGAAGATGAAGACGGTGTTCGTAATCAACTATCTAAACTTTTAAATCGCTATTCTAGTGAACTTTTTATAGCAGAGGATGGTAAAGTTGGTTTTGAATTATTTAAGCAACACTCTCCAGATATAATACTTACAGACATAAAGATGCCAACTATGAATGGCATCGATATGGTAAAAGCTATAAAAAAAATTAATTCTGAACAACATATAATTTTTACAACTGCACATAGTGAAAGTAAATACTTTATAGATGCTATTGAAACGCATGTTGATGGATATATATTAAAACCTATAAATTTTACCATACTTAAACAAAAACTTGAACAAATAACAAAACAGATAAATATAGAAAAAGAGTTATTAACACAACAAACTTTAATGAATGAAATAACACAAATGTTAAATTTACTTATAGTTTTAGATGCTAATAATAACATTATTTATTCAAACAAAAATTTTCTTAAATTTTTTAATTTAGTGGATATTGAACAATTTAATTCTGAATATAAATCAATCAGTAGTGTATTTGTTAATTATGGTGATTTTTTCTATCCAGAAGATGAATATAATTGGATTAATGAAATTAAAAATCTTGATGATGATCAACGAGTAATATCTATGATAAATGAAGAATCCGAACCTCAAGCTTTTATTATGTCTATTAGAGAGATGGAAGATACTGGTCATTCTATTATTATCTTTACAGAAATAACCAATATCACAATCAAAAAAAATGAGTTTCAATATAAAGCATATACTGATGAATTAACTAAGATTGGTAATAAAACTTATTTTGAAGATGAATTAACCAAAGAATTTAAAAGATCTTATAGAGAAAAAAAACCTCTTGGTGTTGTACTTTTTGATATTGATTATTTTAAAAAATTAAATGACATTCATAGTCATAAAATAGGTGATGAAATATTAATAGAACTTGCAAATATAGTAAAACAAAATATTTCTCAAAATGACATTCTTGCTAGATGGTGTAGTGATAAATTTATTCAACTTTTACCTAATACATCAAGAGAACATACTTTGATAGTTGTAAATAGATTAAAAAAACTTATAGAAAATCATATATTTAAAAATGACATCAAAATAACTTGTAGTTTTGCAATAGCAAATATAGACAATAAGCATACAAAAGAAGAGATTATAAATGAAGCTGAACAATCATTATATGACATAAAGCATACAAGTAGGAATAAAATCTGAACTATTTAAATAACCTAAATACAACAACAAAATTAATTTTAGCTCTATTTATACCTGTTGTTGCTTTGGGTTATTTTATCTTTCATTCCACAAGTCTTGGTTATGAAAAACGATCAGAATTACTAAAATTAAAAAATTTTTTAGACAATAGTAGATATACAAATGATTTAATTCACGAACTACAAAAAGAGAGAGGATTAAGTGCTGGATATATTAGTTCGCAAAAAAAAGATTTTTTTACAAAACTACTTATACAAAGAAAACTTACAGATAAAAAAATCATTATATTACAAAATAAGCTTCTATTAAATGATGACATCTATATAAAAAGTGCTATAAAATCACTAAAAGATCTTCC
>Ga0256827_10001666_pt1 | contig 14289 bp, 7 predicted proteins | sample CV84metaG_FD_185977 | JGI IMG/M metagenome (GOLD analysis project Ga0256827, IMG submission 185977) | Hydrothermal vent microbial communities from East Pacific Rise, Pacific Ocean - CV84 | ecosystem: Environmental > Aquatic > Marine > Hydrothermal vents | place: Pacific Ocean: East Pacific Rise... | reverse complement strand
ATTTGGAACATCGGTGGCAATTAGTAGCAACGGAATGACAATTGTTGCAGGTGCGATTTATAACGATGATGGCGAAGATAATGCAGGAAGTGTTCGTGTATATCAATATAACGGAACTAATTGGGTACAATTAGGAGCTGATATTGATGGTTCAATTAGTAACGAAAATAGAGGTGCAAGAGTTGATATTAGTGCAGATGGTACAATTATTACCACCGCAGACCAAGGACGTAAAATAGGTATTATAAGCTATCAGTATGATGGAACTAATTGGGTTACTTTAGGCGACACAATACCTGTTACTAACTCTTATTATAAATTAGCATTAAGTGCCGATGGAAACTCAATTATAGTTGGTAACGATTACGGTACAACCGATAATGGGTATGGCTCAGGTTTTGCGGCAGTATATTCATATTCGGTAAATAATTGGTCGCTAGTTGGCGATACAATAGATGGAGATGTAGCATTCGACCATATTGGATATGCTGTTGATATATCTGATGATGGACAAAAAGTTGTAATAGGAGCTCCTAATAATGATGGTTCGTACGATAATGGTGGACAAGTTAAAGTTTTAGAATATAATGGAACAGATTGGGTTCAGATTGGTAACGATTTGTACGGAGCAAATGAAACTGATTTATTTGGCTCTTCTGTGAGTATAAATAACAACGGAAGTGTTATTGCTGTAGGAGCTCCAAGTAACGATGATTCTTTTGATAATGCAGGACAGGTTCAATTATATAAATATGAAACAGGTTCTTGGCAACAAGTTGGTAACAATATAAACGGTGAGGCGAATGGTGATAATTTTGGATATGCAATAAGTTTAAGTTTTTCAGGTGATACTATTGCAATAGGAGCACCGTATAACGATGAAACAGCTAATGCGGCAGGTAATGTACGAGTATTTAAAAGCTGTAATACTTATAATACATTAAATGAAATAGCTTGTGGCTCTTATACCTCTCCTTCAGGAAATAACACTTGGACAACAAGTGGTGTTTACACCGATGTTATTTCAAATGCATCGGGTTGCGATAGTATAATTACTATTAATTTAACAATTAATCAGCAGGATAATACAACGGATGTAGAAACAGCTTGCGATATTTATACTTGGATAGACGGAATAACATATACTGAGAGTAATAATACAGCAATATACACATTAACAAATGTAAACGGTTGCGATTCAGTAGTAACACTAAATTTAACTATTAATCATAGCAATACAGCTATTGATACACAAACTGCTTGCGATACTTATACTTGGATTGATGGAATAACATATACCGAGAATAATAATACAGCAACATACACATTAACAAACAGCAATGGTTGTGATTCAGTAGTAACTCTTAACCTTACAATAGAAACTGTTAGTGTAAATGTTACTCAAAACAACGATACTTTAATTGCTGAACTACAAACAGGAGCAACATATCAATGGTTAGATTGTAATAATAATTATACCGAAATTTTAGGAGCAGACACAACAATATTTATTCCTAGTACAACGGGAGATTATGCTGTCGAAGTTTCATTAAATTCGTGTGTTGACACATCATCTTGTTATAATGTTGTAATAACAGATTTAGTTTATTTCGAAAATAGTGTAATTGAACTTTATCCAAACCCTACAAAGCAATATGTAAATATTATTCTACCAAATTTTAGTGATGTAAAATCAATATCAGTTTATAATTTATTAGGCAAAAAGGTTTTAGATAAATCAGAAATCAACAAAAATAATCTAATTGATATTTCAAAACTTATAAGTGGAACGTATTTTATTAGCATTGAAACTAATGAAAATATAATAACAAAAAAATTAATTATTAAATAGTAAAAGCAATGAGAAGAGGTACATTTAAGATATTCGTAATAAGTATATTATTACTTTTTACAATTCAGAAATCAAATGCACAATGGACACAAATTGGGCAAAATATTAATGGTGAAACAGCAGATGAACATTTTGGACAATCAATAGATTTAACTCCAGACGGACAATATATGGTTGTTGGAGCTTACAAAAATGCTAATAACGGAACTAACGCAGGTCAAGTTAGAATTTTTAAGTATATATCAAACACTTGGACACAAATAGGAAGTAGTATTGATGGTCAAGCAGGCGATTATTTTGGCGTATCGGTAGCAATAAGTAACGATGGATCTACAATAATAGCCGGAGCTAATCGCAACCAAGGTGAAGCTACAGATGCTGGAGCTGCAAGAGTTTATCATTATAACGGAACTGATTGGGTACAAAAAGGTTCAGATATTGAAGGAACCGAAGATTATGAATATAGAGGTAACAGTGTTGATATTAGTGGTGATGGTTCAATTATAGCAGTTGCCGATTATGGACATCATATTGGTATTATTACTTATCAATTTGATGGAACTAATTGGGTACAACTAGCTAATACAGTATATAACGGTTCATACGATTGTAAAATAAAACTTAGCGATGATGCAAGTACTTACATAACAACTTATACTAATTATAATTTTGTTGCTATTTACAGATTAATATCGGGAAGTTGGACTAAAATAGGTGATTTTATTTCTGGCGATGAATCCGGTGATCGTTTTGGAGAATCGGTTGCGATAACACCAACTGGTTCAACCATTGTTGTTGGGGCAACATTAAACGATTCAGTGGGAACTAATGCGGGGCAAGTAAAAGTTTTTGATTATGATGGTACTGATTGGGTACAAAGAGGTAGCGATATATTTGGAACCGATGCAGGGAACATATTTGGTGCTTCGGTAGATATAACTGACAACGGAAATACAATTATTGCAAGTGCTACCAATTATAGTGGAGTTATGCCCGAAGGAGGTCAAGTTCGTGTTTTTAGTTATGATGGTTCAAATTGGGTACAAAAATTTAATACAATTCAAGGAAGTGGAAATGGTGATTATTTAGGAAATAGTGTGGCAATTAGTGCTGGTGGTGATACTATTGCAATTGGTGTGGCTAAAAATGATGATGTAGATACTGATGCTGGTAAGGTTTTAGTTTTTTCACATTGTTCTACATTAAGTACAATTAACGAAGTAGCTTGCGATTCATACACCTCGCCCTCAGGAAATTATATTTGGACAACAAGTGGAGTTTATAACGATACAATACCAAACTCATCAGGTTGTGATAGTATTATAACAATAAATTTAACAATTAATCAATCAGATAATATAACAGATACGCATACAGCTTGCGATTCTTATACTTGGATAGACGGAATAACTTACACAGTAAGTAACAATACGGCAACATACACATTAACAAATGTAAATGGTTGCGATTCTATAATAACACTCGACTTAACTATTAATAATAGTAATACAGGTGTCGATACTCAAATTGCATGCGATTCATTTAATTGGATAGATGGAATAACATATACCGAGAGTAACAATACAGCAACATATACATTAACAAATATTGAAGGTTGCGATTCTATTGTAACTCTAAATTTAACTATTAATCATCCTGATTATACTACAGATGTGCAAATTGCTTGCGATAGTTATACTTGGATTGATGGAAATACTTATATATCAGATAATAATACGGCGGTTTTCGATACAGTAAATATGAATGGTTGCGATTCTGTAATAACTCTTGATTTAACAATAAACCATTCAACTAAGCAGTGGTTGCAGGTTAATAACGAATTGCTTGGAGCTTCATCTGGCGATAAATTAGGTTCTGTGGTTACTTTTAATAGTAATGGAAATATAATGGCTACAAGTTCGCCATATAATAATGATTTTGGTTCGGGTATAGTGCAAGTTTTTACCGATAGTAATGGTACTTGGCAACAAAAAGGGCAAAATATTTATGTAAATACAACTAATGAAAACTTTGGTACAGATATTAGCTTAAATGCCGATGGAAATATAATAGTAATTGGTTCATATAATTATAGCGATCAAGTTTCTAATGGAGGTGTTGTTCGTGTTTATAAGTGTGTAAATAATACATGGCAACAAATAGGTGATGATATATACGGAACTCAAGCAAACGAACAATTAGGTAACTCGGTTGATATTAATGCTGATGGAAATATAATAGTAATAGGATCTCCTAAAAAAAGCGACAATGGCAGTTATTCAGGTCAAGTAAAAGTATATGAAAATATATCAGGAACTTGGACACAAATTGGAAGTAATATAAATGGTGATAATTCTTTCGACTATTTTGGATATAGTGTAGCTGTTAATTATAGTGGCGACATTATTACTGCAGGAGCATTTAGTTATGATAATTTGGGAGAATCAAATAATGGACAAGTAAAAGTTTTTCAAAATAATAGTGGAGTTTGGACTCAATTAGGAACAAGTATTATTGGTCAAGAAGGTGAAAAATTTGGAACAGCTGTAGATATGGACTCAACAGGAATATTTTTTATTGCTTCTGGTCCTTATAATGATGGCACAAATTATTATTATGGCGGAAAAGTTAGAGAATATCGTTATAACGGAACTAATTGGTATTTTCAAGGAGCAGGTATGTTGAGTGCACCTGAAAATGAGTATGCAATAGCATCAATTAGTTTAAGTGCAGATGCATCAATAATTGCAGTAGGTATAAGTGAAAGTGGCGAAAATGGCGAGAACTCAGGGAAAGCACTTGTTTACGAAAAAGATGAAAATTTAAATTGGTTATTAAAAGGAAATGTTACATACGGAACAACAGGTATGGACAACACAGGAAACGATATTTGTATAAATAATTCTGGTAGTAGAATAGTCGTAGGAACATATAAATCATCAAGTAATGGTTCAAATTCAGGTAAAGTAAATGTTTATGAATTTTATATGCCAACAGATGTTGTTTCTGCTTGCAATACTTATACTTGGATAGATGGTGTTACTTATACAGAAAGTAATAATACAGCAACTTATGTACTTACAAATACTAATGGTTGTGATTCAGTAGTAGCTCTTAATCTTACAATAAATAATGTTAGTGCAAATGTTACTCAAAACAACGATACTCTAATTGCCGAACTACAAACAGGTGCAACATATCAATGGTTAGATTGTAATAGTAATTATTCTGAAATTTCTGGAGCAGACACAACAATGTTTATTCCTAGTACAACAGGAGATTATGCTGTCGAAGTTTCATTAAATTCTTGCACAGATACATCTATTTGTTATAATGTTGTAATAACAGATTTAATTGAATTCGAAAATAGTGTAATTGAGCTTTATCCAAATCCTGCAAAGCAATATGTAAATATTATTATACCTAATTCATTAAATGTAAAAACAATATCAGTATTTAACTTGTTGGGTGAAAAGGTTTATTATAGTACAGAAATAAATAAAACTAATTTAATAGATGTTTCTAAATTTACTAACGGTACATATTTTATCAATATTGAAACTATTGATAATAAAGTAACTAAAAAATTAATAATTAATTAATAACTTAAATCCGATTAATTTTTTGCTCACATATTCAGATAATTAACACATATACAAGTCAAATTTACGAATGACTAACTGTCTGCCGATGGGTAAGGTCGGGATAATCAGAAAAAATTTGAAATATATATATACGTCTGCATTTCAGAAAATAAAAATCTAATATGCATCATAGCTTTTCAGCAGACCATAAATATAAACTGATTAAATTTTTATACAAGAGGCTCCAAGTTATAAAATATGGAGTCTCTTTTTTATAAAGAATAATTTTAAATAATGTAACTTATGCTGCTTGGCTATATGAAACAGTATTTGAAAAATTTAATTTATATTTAGCTTATGTAACTGTATTATAGACAATTAACACACCTGCAGATTAGGCTTGTTAAAATATTTAAACACAATTTTAGCTTTTGCTTTTCCAACAACAGGGATTAAATCATCAAGAGTTTTGGTTTTAATATTTGCTACACTTTTAAATTCTTTGAGAAGTTTTTGCACAGTTTTATCGCCTAAACCTTTTATTGTATGAAGCTCAGATTTTGCAAAATTTTTTGAACGTAACTGACGATGAAATGTTATTCCAAATCTATGCGATTCGTTACGTATGTGCTGAATTAATTTAAGTGTTTCGGAGTTTTTGTTTAAATATAATGGTGTTGAATCGCCCGGATAATATATTTCTTCGAGCTTTTTTGCGATACCAATAATTGCAATTTTACCTCGTAAATTCATTTTATCTAAAGCATTTAATGCTGCGTGTAATTGCCCTTTACCTCCATCAATAACAATAAGTTGTGGCAATGGCTGTTCTTCATTAATTAAACGAGTATAACGGCGAGTAATAATTTCTTCCATACTTGCAAAATCGTCGGGTCCTTCAACTGTTTTTATTTTAAAATGACGATAATCTCGCTTACTGGGTTTAGCATTTTTAAACACTACGCAAGCTGCAACAGGGTGTGTACCTTGTATGTTTGAATTGTCGAAACCCTCAATATGATAGGGTAGCTCGGTAAGTCTTAGGTCTTTTTTTATTACTTCTAATTTTCGCTCTATGTTTTTCTCCGGATTTAAATTTTCTTGCTGTTTTTTTCGGTCTTTATGGTAGTACAAAACATTTCGGAGCGATAAGTCTAAAAGTTTCTTTTTATCGCCTATTAGCGGAACAACAAAATTTAATCCTTCAATTTCTATTTCCGGTTTAAATTGCACCAATATTTCTTTTGCTTTGCTGTAAAATCGGTCTCTAATTTCGATAATTGCACGTGGTAAAAGCTCTTGTTTTGTTTCGTCAAGTTTCTTTTTAATTTCAACTGTGTGTGCCTGAATTACCGAACCATTAGCAACTTTAATATAGTTTATGTACGCAAATTTTTCATCATCGGAAATTGTAAAAACATCAATATCTTTAATTGTAGGACTTACAATAGTTGACTTGCTTTGGTACTTATCTAAAACCTCTATTTTTTCTTTTATTATTTGAGCTTTTTCAAAATCCAATTTTTCGGCATATTCTGTCATTAATTCTTTCAGATAATTTTTTACTGTACTAATATTTCCTCTTAAAATATTTTTAATCTGCTCTATACTAATGTTATAATCCTCATCGGTTTGATAACCAACGCAAGGTGCTTTACAGTTTTTTATATGATACTCTAAGCATACCTTAAATTTACCGGCATTAATATTATTTTTGGTTAGATTTAGCTTGCAGTTTCGTATCTGAAAAAGCTTTTTTATTAAATCTAACATTGTACGAACCAACATAACAGATGTATATGGTCCAAAATACAAAGAGCCGTCTTTTACAACATTTCTGGTTTGAAAAACACGAGGAAAAGACTCGTTTTTTATGCAAATCCAAGGGTAAGATTTATCATCTTTAAGTAAAACATTGTAGCGAGGCTGATATTTTTTTATCAGATTATTTTCCAATAATAACGCATCGGTTTCGGTTTTTACAATTATATGAGATAAATCGGCAATTTTACGAACCAAAATTCGTGTTTTTGCATTATCGTGAGTTTTCGAGAAATATGATGCAACACGTTTGCGTAAATCTTTTGCTTTACCAATATATATTATAGTTCCGTTTTTATCGAAAAATTGATATACACCCGGTTTATGTGGTAAATTATTTACTTTATTTTTTAGTTCGGTATTTTCCAAAATTTACTACTCTGTTTTCTGAGCAAAAGTAATTCTTTTTATGGATACATTAATGTCTTTAATTTCTCAAATTCGGTTACTTCTAATTTTTTATTTTTAGATTTATAAGAATAATTTATAACAACATTATCGGGGTGTTTTATAGCTTTTCGACCTTCAATATTATAAATTATACTTGTTGATATAGTTATTGTATCGTTTTTGTTAAAACCCTCATCTTTTTTAAGAGGCTTGTTATTTTTAAAAAGTTTAAAACGGCTTTCTTTATCGTTAATTTGTACCGATGTAAATTTTATAAAATCTGACGATTTTTTAACAACTACTTGTATTTTGTAGTTTACACCTTCCGATTTTCCTTGTCCGCCTTTCCATTCTTGTTTTGTTGATTTAACAAGGCTTACAGGACTTGTAAACCAAAAAAACAAGAATGCTATTGTTAATATTTTCATATTATTTATTTATTACAATTCGTCCGGAGTACTTAGTGTTATTTAATGTTATTTGTACAATATAAGTACCCTTTGCAAGATTGTTAACATTTATCGATTTCACAAAATTACCTGATAAATTATCCCTTTCGGTATAAACTTTATTTCCGTTAAGCGAGAAAATATTAATTAAAACATCTTGTTTCGAATCTAATTTTGCAGAAATACTAAACTCTCCATTATTTGGGTTTGGATATATTTTCAGATAATTATTTTTTGTAATATCATTAATATTATCGGTGCTAGGAACCGGCGAATATAAATTACTTTCCCAGAAACCACGACCATAAGTTGCAGCACGAATTTTTTCGGCAGAATATTGTATTTCAAGCTCGTTTACAATTACGTTTGGCATACCGTTACTAAAATCTATCCAAGGAGTTGAAGTGGCTTGTAACGAATCGTTTGTATAAAATACGCCTATATCGGTTCCAATATATAATGCATTGGTAATATTGCTTTCTGTATTTTGATATACAATTGTATTTGCAGGAACATTTGGTAGATTACCCGAAATATTTGTCCAAGTTGCACCCATATCATCGCTACGATAAACTTTTTCTCCATCAACATATCCCGAAAGGGTAACCCAAACAGTACTGTCGTTTTTATTACTAATTGCTATGTACGATATCATAGCTTGGTTAAGTGGTAAACCTGAGCTAATATCAGTCCAATAAGTATTTCCGCCATTATTTGTAACAAAAATTCTATTATCGTGCGAAGCATATAAAACCGAATCAGGATTAATTTGCGATACAGCCAAAGCCCTAATAGAGAACGATGTACTGAATTTATTACTTATTGTATGCCAAGTAGTTCCACCATCGGTACTTTTCCATACAGAATTAAAACCTGTATAAATTGTATTATGACTATCGGGGTGTAAAACATAAGGTGTAACCCAAGAGCCATTCTCTCCTGCATCGGTAATTGGAGTTTCTAAACTGCTTGTGTAAGTTAACCCCATATCGGTACTTTTACTTAATGCACCTGAATAATTTGTAGCATACATTATTGAGTCGGTAGAAATATCGATTAATGCTTCCATACCATCGCCACCAAGTGTTGATAACCAAGAACCGTTGTTATACAAATATGTACCATTATCTTGAGCACCACCAATAATCATATTTTCGTTGGTTTTTGATAAACCTAAACGATAATATTCGGTAATATGTAAACCACTTGTAATATTTGTCCAAGTTGTTGGTAAAGTATAACAACCTGCTTCTAAAACATTATCCATATCGCCGGCTAAATATGCGGCAAAATCGATACAATTATTTAACACATAGTCAATATCACCAATTATGAGAGTATCTGTTACATCAATACCGCCATCGTGAGCTTGATAATATTTGCCTGAAATAGGGTTGTATTTACCAACGTGCTGGTCGGCGTGAACACTATAACCAAAAGTTTTTACCCAAAAACTAACAAAATCCCAAGTTAAACCACCATCGTCTGAACCCCACATATTTACACCACCTGAATAAATAAAATCAGGATTTGTTGGGTCCACAGCTAAAGTTAAATCGTATGTTCCTTGTCCTCCTTCATCAGGAATAAAACCGGAAACACCACCATCCATCCAACCAAAAAGGTTAGGAGCTTTTGTTGCACCACCCATTCCGGTAGTATCGTAAGCCGAAATACAATTCCAATTATTTCCGGCATCGGTTGATTTATAAAGTGCGTAAAAACCTTCGTCCATTCCGCAAGTTATAGTGTAAATAATATTTGTATCAGATGGAGCAATTGCAGTTTCTAATCGTTGTACTTCTTGTTGTGGAACAATTGTACTGTTTAATGTATCCCAAGTTGCACCAAAATTGTACGAACGAAGTATATATGCACCACTTTCGGGTACATAATTATTGTAAAAAGTAGAGCAGTATATTGTATTGCTATTTAATGGGTTAACATCTACATCAATAACCATAGCATCGCTTACTTTTGTCCAATTATCGCCTGCATCATCAGAAATATAAATACCATCAACACCTGCTGCAAGTACTTGGTTTGAGTTACTAGGATTAACTATAATTTTTCTTATTAATGATGATTCGCCATCGGTTAAATTGAATGATAAACCTGTTGTATTCCACGTTGCACCTCCATCGGTCGATTTCATTACTCCCATACCGTATTGTGGATTACGACCATAAGCAATTGTGTTAAAACCAATATAATTAATATCGCCTGTTGCAATATACAAAACATCAGTATTATTAGGGTCAACACACACATCGCTAATTCTAAGTAAAGGTAAATCGTCGGTTAAACAAACCCAAGTTGCACCATTATCGGTAGTTTTCCATACACCACCTTGCGATGAACCAATCCACATTGTATTTGCATCGGTTGGGTGAAATGTAATACTGTTTATTCGTCCAAGCCCGTTAATTGTTGTTGTATCGGCCGGTGCCGGCAATGTAACAGGCGAAATATTTGTCCAATTTGCTGTTACATTTGTACTTTTTAAATTGCTTACTTTTTGCGATTCGTTCCAAATTAATTCTGAACTAGGATAGTTTCCTGTTGGATAAACACGTGGTTCGTAATACCATTCAAAGCGTTTAAATCGTTTAAAACCTTTTACATTTTTATCTTTTGCCGATTTGTAATATGCTTTTTGTAAATCGTAAAAGTTATTTGTTTTGTTTTGTGAAAAACCAATATTAAAGCTAAGAGCTGTAATTATTAGAGGTATAAATATTCTCATAGTAAATAAGTTTATAAGTGGTTATGACGTAAAAGTATAAAAAAAGTAACAATATAAATTATTTCAGAAAATAAAAATTTAATATAAATCAGAGCTTTTCAGTATATCCTATTTAGACTAAACCTAAACAAAATACACTAAATTTTTTATATAATAATTAATAGTATTAACTTTGTAGTGAACAAATAGAAAAATTTTATTTATGAAAACATATTACTCTATAGCCATTATTTTGTTGTTTTTTATATTATTTTCAACAGAAACAGTACAAGCTCAATACACAACTAAAAAAGTAAGGGGTGTACATAAATCATATACAGATAGTTTAAAAAATGTAGAATATAATTATATATTTCCAATTCTAGGTCAAGGTGCATATAGCGAAGGTTTTGATATACCCTATCCATTTGGTATTATGGCTAATTATTTTTGGTCATCACAAAGTATAAACGTTAATAATTTACAATTAGGATACAAAAACGCATATAATCAAGGTAATAGTTTTGATTTGCGTCCTGTTGTAGACGATGATGGAAATGAAATAATAGGCTTTGGAAATAATACTAACGTATCTTATTCATATAATGTAAGACCTGATTTATGGGTGTTTCCGTTTTTAGATGTTTATGGTATTTTTGGATATGGGAGGTCTCATACCGAAGTAAATATTAATAGATTAGGAAATCGTGAATTTAATTTGAAATCGGTTGTTGATCAGGCAATAACAACTTCAGGAGTTGGTTTTCTTGTAGCAGGTGGAATAGGGCCTATATGGGTGTCAGGTGATTTCAATTTTACATGGAATAAGCCCGAATATACAACAAATACAACATTTGTAAATGTAATGGGTTTAAGAGCAGGACATGTTATTAAATTTAAAAAAAGACCAGATAGAAACCTTAGTTTCTGGGTTGGAGCTATGCGCGTTAAAATGCAATCTGAAACATTAGGGGAATTGTCAATGAAAGAAGCTTTACCTCAAGAAACTTGGGATAATAAAGAACAAACAGTAGCAGATTACAGAGATTGGTATGATAACGAGGCAAGTGTAGGTCAAAAGTTAGTTGCAGATAAAGTTCTAACACCTCTTATTGATGAACTTGATACAAGAGATGGCGAATCTGTAGTAGAATATGGTATCGACAAAAAAGCTGTTCAAGAGTGGAATATGTTGGTTGGTGGTCAGTTTCAATTAAACAAACATTGGCAACTTAGATTTGAAGCAGGAATTATTGGTGACAGAAAATCATTCTTAGCATCATTAAACTATCGTTTTCTTGGTATTAAAAAGAAGAAAGTCTCAAAAAATTAAATTATATTCAATATTTTTTAGTAAAATATAATATTTTCAAGAAGTTAAATAGTGTAATATTTTGTGCAATATTTATTAAAATAAATTTTGATAAAGGAAAGAGTAATGGGTAAAACACTTTTAAAAAAAGCAATAACTTATTCTTTTCTAAGCTTTTATAAAATTCTATAAGTTTAATGTCAGATATTAATCTTTCACTATTTTCAATATTTTTAATAATATAAATAAGATTATCGATACCAATTACTGATTTTTTTATAAATACTTTATTCTCCTCAATACCTGTATGTATAAGGGGGTTATCAATTTGAGTAATTATAATATTTTGCTTTTTTAGCTCATAACCAAACAAGGTATCTTCGTGGCCATATTTTGTAAGATTTTCGTTAAATTTTATTGACAAAAATAAATCTTTATTAATCAAAAAATTGAAACTACTAAACGATTTGTTTGGGTATTTTTTACGTTCGTCAATTGATTTTGCTTCTACTTTAGTTCCGTATTTCCAATGTAAACTATGATTTCTATCTTGGTTTTTTTTTGTATATGCTGTACCTCCACAAACTACTTCCTGTTTTTTTACTATTGATGCTATATAAAAAGATAAAAAACTTTTCGATTTTATTTGTGCATCACAATCAATAAAAAGAAGATAATCATATTTTGCTTTTGTGGCTAAGTTATTTCTGTTTTTAGAACGTCCTAAATTCTGCTCATTGAATATGTACTTAACTTTTGCACCATCATCAAGATTAGGATTATTATATTTATTAGTAGATGAGTCATCTCCAATTAAAATTTCTATTTCAATATTTGCAACCTCTGCTTGTTTTAAAATGTTGCTTACAAGTTTAGTTACATCGAAATTATATACAGGAATACAGACTGATAACATAGGTGCAAGATAATTATTTTTGTTTAAACAAAAAAAGCCCTCCAGTTAAGGAAGGCTCGAATATTTTATTGCAAAGCTTATTAAAGCTTATTAACGTGCTTTGTTAATTTGCTCTTTAAATTAGCTGCTTTATTCTTATGAATAACATTATTTTTTGTTAATTTATCAAGCATTGCGTGAATTTCAGGAAGCTTTGCTTCAGCTTCTTTTTTATCTGTTGTACCTCTTAAAGCACGTACAGCATTACGCATTGTTTTAGCATAAAATCTGTTATGCAATCTTCTACTCTCGCTTTGTCTAATTCTCTTCTTTGAAGACTGATGATTTGCCATTATATCTTATATTAAATTTCTTAAAAAATTGGTTTGCAAATATACAAAAATATTTATCAATAAATCAAAATTAATTTTTTTTAATAAAAAAAAGCTACCTTTCGGTAGCTTTGTAGCCCGTAGGGGCATTGAACCCCTGTTTCCAGGATGAAAACCTGGCGTCCTAGTCCACTAGACGAACGGGCCAGAACATTTTCCCTTTTGGGACTGCAAATGTAATACAGATTTTTTTTTCTTACAAATATTTTTTCAGAATATTTAAATATTTTTTAATCATATAATGCATACACCTGAATATCTGCATTATATCTTGATAATTTTTTTTGAAAAACTCTTAAAATCTATACCGTGAAAGTTACCTGAGCTCATTAATAGTAAGTTTTTATTCTTAAAATTAATAGATAAAAGGTCTTTTTGGAGCTTATCTGTATCGGTATATACTGTTACATTATCAGAATTAAATGCTTCTTTAACCTGTTCTGGTGTAATTTCTTTTAGTCGCTTATGTTTTACGGTGTCAGGGCTAAAATACACAAAAGCTTTATCGGCAGGACTCATAGAGCCATTATATTGAGGTAAAAATTCTTCTTTAAGGCTACTAAAAGTGTGAAGTTCCATACATGCTATTAGTTCTCTATCTTTAAATTGCTCTTTTACTGCACTAATAGTTGCTTTTAGCTTTGATGGCGAATGTGCAAAATCTAAATATACATTTGTATGTTTGTTAGAGTTTAATAACTGTAATCGCTTTGCTGCACCTCCAAACGAACTTATTGCCTCATAAAACATCTCATCGGTAATATTTGCCTGATTACAAACTAAACGAGCACCATTTAAGTTCTCAAGATTATGCTTACCAAATATTTCCAGTTTTATTTCTCTATCGTCTAAAACAAGGTATGTAACCC